>Ga0206680_10000070_pt1 | contig 38181 bp, 50 predicted proteins | sample M115012015metaG_FD_160124 | JGI IMG/M metagenome (GOLD analysis project Ga0206680, IMG submission 160124) | Ammonia-oxidizing marine archaeal communities from Monterey Bay, California, United States - M1 150m 12015 | ecosystem: Environmental > Aquatic > Marine > Intertidal zone | place: USA...
GGCACTACAAAATACAAACTTGAAACAGCTACAATTGCTATCAAAATGTAAAACATTTTTAAAGATGGAATGCCACTTTGCATGATTTTATTAGAAATTAGTATATATATAAAATTTAGCCTAGGCTAACTTTTTTAGCCAAAACTAAGTTTTTTGGATATTTACATGACAATACAAATTTATCCATGAGAGTAAGAAATCATTCATGCCAAATTTAGCAAAATTTTTGATAATTGTTGGCATTATGATTGCAGTTGGTGCAATGTTACTAATTTTTGGTTCACAGACAATTACAGGAGATTTAGTAATTGAAGAAGGGAGAATTAATAGCTCAACTGAATTAAAAATTATAGCAGAATTAGATCCAGATATTAACACACAAGGAGTGTACGCAATTCAAACAATAGAAGGGAAAGAATATGATATTTCAGCTATTGTGTTAGATCCGTCAGATGTTAAGATTAGAAATATATCAGTAGATAGAAATTCGTTTGAAGATAACTTTGAGATTGACAGTTCGGGAACTTACACTTTAATCATCAGCACCCCAGATTCAGAAGATATAGGAGTAGTTGGAGGTATCGGTCATGTACCAGATTCCACAGGAGTAACAATTTCGATTGTAGGGTTTTTTATTATTGTGTCAGGAATGGCAGGAGTTATAGTAATTGGATTTATGATAATTAGACGAAGAAAGAAGAAATCTAGTTAAGATAACTATCCATTTTTGCCAAACCTTCATCAACATTTTCAAAATTGTGTGCAGTTTCCATTAATTCTGCAAGTTTTTTAGAATCTACAAAATATTCTGCTTCATAATTAGAGCCAGTTTTTCCAACAAATTCATGTTGGATTAGAAAGGATAGTTTTTCATCCAAGTCATTAGAAGAAAGTTGGAATTTTTTGGTTAGAAATTCACATTTTTTTGGTGAGGATTCCATTTCTGCCAAGATCTCAGATATCTTTTCATCAAAGACTACATCTAAAATTTTCTGTGTATGCTCATCAGACTCTGTCATATTTCAAAATCACCATTTAGAGTTATAATACTATTCTATTAGAATTATTGAATAATAGGCACAATTTTGAGCATGGTTTTTAATGGGGCTATAGAAAATCTTGATACTTGAGCGAACAATACGAAAATCTGGTAAGAATATTAGGAAATGATATTCATGGTGAGCTAAACATGCTAATTGGACTTAGACAAATTAAAGGAATTGGATATATGTTTGCAAATTCTATGCTTCAAGTTTTAAAAATTAATCCTCATCAAAAAGTTGGTAATCTTACTACTGAACAGATATCTTCAATTGAGAAAATTATACAAGATCCAAAAGCAGCAAATTTCCCAATATGGTTTTTGAACAGAAGACAAGATATTGAAACAGGGGAAGATATGCATCTTGTTACATCAGATATTGCATTTAACATTAGAAATGATGTCGAAAGAGAAAAGACACTTTTCAGTTGGAGAGGTTACAGACACATGTATGGGTTAAAAGTTAGAGGTCAACGTACAAGATGTACAGGACGTAAAGGTGGTGCAGTTGGAGTTGCAAAAGGTGGCAAAGTTCTACCTAAAGGAGGAGCAGGAGCCCCAGCAGGAGGTGGAGCTGTAGTAGAAGGAACACCAGCAGTGGATGGTGCAGCGCCAGCAGCAGATGCAAAAGCAGCGCCAGCAGCAGATGCAAAAGCAGCGCCAGCAGCAGAGAAAAAGGAGTAGATAAAATATGGGAGATACTAAAAATTTCAGAAGAGTTTGGAAGAAACCAAAAAGACCATTTAATTTTGAATTAAAGATGGATGAATTAAAGACGGTGGGTACTTTTGGATTAAAAACAAAAAGAGAACTTTGGAAATCAAGAACTGAATTATCTAGATTAAGACATCAAGCACGTTCTTTACTTGCCGTAAGACAAGAAATTCGAGAAAAAGAAGAACCAATTTTAATGCATTCATTATCACGTATAGGACTTGTAGAGAAGACTGCAACATTAGATGATGTTCTCAATTTAGAGATTGAGAATTTATTGGCAAGAAGATTACAAACAATTGTTTTTAGAAAATTTTTCTTTAAAACACCATATCAAGCAAGGCAGGCAATATCACATGGACATGTTTTGATTGGAGATCGAATTATTAATAGACCATCATATGTGGTTAAAGTTGAAGAAGAAGATAGTATCAAATTAACATCTGAATCAATTTTCAATAAAATTTTATCAGAACCAGAAGCAAAATCAGATTTAGGAAGTCCTGAGACAGAAAATATTGAAGTTCCTACTGAACCTGTTGTTGAAGCAAAAGAAGAACCTGTTGTTGAAGCAAAAGAAGAACCTGTTGTTGAAGAGAAACCTACAGAATAAGCAGTTAAGCTTATCTGCGTAATAGAAATCAAGTTGTGTTAGCAAGATGTGTTCAATCATAGGATATTATGGGAAAAATTTGGCAGCGCCAATTCTTGTAAAAGGATTACAAAAAATGGAGTATAGAGGTTATGATAGCGTTGGCGTTGCAACAAAATCAAATAGTGAAATTCTTGTGAAAAAAGGCGTAGGAAGAGTTGTAGAGGTGAACACAAAGGTTCAGTTAGATAATCTTCCAGGAATGGTTGGTATTGGCCATACAAGATGGGCAACACATGGAGAAGTTACAGACAAAAATGCTCACCCCCATCCAAGTAATTCAGGCAAAATTGCCATAGTGCACAATGGAATAGTTGAAAATTATGAAGAAATCAAAGAGATGCTCTCATTAAAGGGATTCAAATTTCAAAGTGACACAGATACCGAAGTTATAGCAAATCTTATCCAATCAAATTTTGATGAGTTAGAAGATGTAGAACAAACCATAATCAAAACTGTTTCAGAATTAAAAGGACATTTTGCATTTGTAGTAATTTTTGAAGATGGTACATTAGCAGCTGCTAGATTTCATGAACCATTAATTGTAGGAATTGGAAAAAATAGTCATTATCTTTCTAGCGATGTACTTGGTTTTATTGAAAAAACTGACGATGTAGTTTATTTAGATAATGAAGATTTTGTCATAATTAATCAAAATGGCTTGAGCATTTCAAAATTTGATGGTAGTAAAGCAGAATATCAAATTACTAAAGTTTCAAAAGAGTTTGCTGATGTCTATAAAGGAGATTATGCACACTTTACACTAAAAGAAATATCAGAACAATCTTCAACAATAGTCAAAGCAGGAAATGATGAGAGAATCGAAGATGTCGTGAATTTGATTTCAAAGGCAAAAAATCTATACATTACTGGTAGTGGAACAAGCTATAATGCTGCAAGGATTACAAAATATTTGTTTTCCAAATATGCAAAATTAAAGATAGAGCCAATAATTTCTAGCGAATTGCCATTTTCACCAGATAGTATTGAAGAAAATTCTACGTTGATAGCAATTTCACAAAGTGGAGAAAGTGCAGATGTATTAGAAGCCGTAAAAATTGCAAAAGAATCCAATTCTAAAATATTATCAATTGTTAATCATCTAAATTCATCTTTATCACAAGAATCAGATGCAGTAATTAATCTTAATTGTGGACCTGAGATAGGTGTTGCGGCAACCAAGAGTTTTACATCACAACTTGCCATATTATACAAAATTACAAACAAAATATGTAATCAATGTATGAATTTAGATTGGGAAAAAATTTCTGATGGAATTTCAAAGGTTTTGGATAATGATTCTAAAATAAAAGAATTAGCTAAAGATCTGAAAGAAGTATCTGACATCTACATATTGGGACGTGGAATTCATTTTCCAATTGCAAAAGAGGCAGCTCTAAAATTAAAAGAATTAACCTACATTCACGCAGAAGGAATTCCAGGTGGAGAGTTAAAGCATGGACCACTTGCGTTAATGGATTCAAATGTATATGTAATCATAATCAATCCTGAAGATTCAACATATCAAGATACGTTAAACAGTGCAAATGAGATTAAGGCTAGAGGTGCAAAGATTATTGGAATCTCAAATAAGAAAAATTCAGCATATGACTATTGGATAGAGATTCCAGAGATGGAAGAAGTATCATATCCATTAATTGAGATAATTCCGATACAATTACTTGCATATTATGCAGCTTTAGAAAAAGATACAGATCCAGATTACCCAAGAAATTTAGCAAAATCAGTTACTGTCAAGTAGAAATTCTCTTGTATTCTTGTTCAAACAGAGAAAATAATTGTTCGATAGAATTTTCTGTTTTTAGTAAAGATGCTATTATAGCACCACCAGCTCCTGCACCTTCTTTTACAAAACCATCCGCATAAGAACGAAATCCAAAATGTTGAGAGTTATGTAAACATGGATCACATGAAAGAACCGCAATATTATCAATTTGATATAAAGTTTCAAGAAATTTTGCTTGAGAATCATCAACAATATATGATGTACATCCAATTGCAGAATTTTTTGCATTGTAACCAATATGTTTTGCAAGTTGCAGTACAGCAAGCATTTGTGTTCCACCTGCTAAAATAACATGACATTTTTCTGATGCAGATGACAACATGCCTGCACAAACTGGCATCATAGGATCGCCAAAATTAGAAATTATTTCTAATGGATCATCAGATTTTTTGCGTTTTAGTGCATCTAGAACAATTTTATTTTTTAGATCTAAAGGATTGTTTTGCATGCTAGAACTAACATTACATTTCAACCCAAACGCTCTCAAAACTGTAAGTGCAGTAGTAGTGCCACCAGGAATACACTCACCAATGACAAGACAATCAGTATTTTGTGACATAATTCTACCTAAATTTTTTCCATATTCAATTGCAGATTTTACTTGTTGAATTGACATTGCTGGAGATTCAGAAATGTTTTTTCCTGGAAGTATATCAGCGTCAAAATAACATAGAGATGGAGCAACTTTACTTCCGGCATTTACAATAAAATGTGGAATTTTTGCAGCATTTAATGAAACACGAGTCAATAATGCAGGCGTAGGTTTTCCATCAGGAGATATAGGAATTCCAGGTATGCAAATGCATTTTCCATATTCAATATATTCAGAATCTGCAGGTGCAGTAAATTTCAGAAATTCCTTATCAGCCCCAGCAATAGTAATTCCAGGAATTTCACAGGTTTCACTATATGATGCAACTAGACCAAAAGTAAATCGTTTTTTTGAAAGAACTTGAATAATTTTTTTTGCATTGTCCACATCTCCGTGGCATGTAATTGACACATTATCCACCCATTCTATCTACAAAAGAATCTTCATTCATCTTTTGCATTACAGGATTTGTAGTTTTTTCATTTCCAATAGTAGATGTTGTAGTCATACCATAATCATGACCAGGATACAATACAAGATTATCATCCAAACTGTGAAGTACGTCAAATAAGCTGTGATAAAGTTCATTTGCGCTACCTCCAGGAAGATCAATTCTTCCACAATTTCCAACAAAGAGAGTATCACCTGAGAAAATTTTTCCGTCACCTACAAGACAAATACTATCTTTAGAATGACCAGGCGTATGATACACAATAAGTTCTGAGCATCCAAATTTGATTGAATCACCATTTTTCACAGTCATGTCATTTTGTAAAGTTGATGCGTCATGTTGTACAATCCTTACAGATAATTTCTTTGCCAATTCTTCATTTCCTCTTGTATGATCATCATGCCAATGGGTATTGACAATATATTTTGGATTAAGATTTTGTTCATCAATTATAGCAATTAATTTTTCTAAATCCCATGATGGATCAATTACAATCGATTCATGTGTTGACTCATCTTCAACAATATAAGAAAAATTTTGCATAGGTCCTACTGGAATTTGATGGACTATCACAAAACATCAATCTCTGCTTCAGGCGGAATTCCTATTTTTTCAGCAAATAGTTCACCGGTCAAATCTTTTCTTTTTGGGATTCCTTGTTTCATTTTATGAAAAGTTACAGTCATATCACATTTGGTGGAAAGTGAGGCAGTTTCACCTGTCTGAGGATCCATTCCAGATGGAACATCAACTGCAAATTTGTAACAATTAGTTTGATTAATGAAATTAATTGCAGATGCATAAGGCTCTCTTATATCACCTGTAATTCCAGTACCCAAAATTCCATCAATAATAATATCTGGTTTAAAATCAAAATTAGTAGAATTACCTGTAACTAGTTTAACAGAAGGCATTTTTTCAAGTAATGACCAATTCCAACTACTTTCTTCAGTTTTAATTTTGTCAGGAGTTCCAAGTAGAACAACAGTTACGTTTGCATTATGACCTGCAAGATGTCTAGCCATAACTTGACCATCTCCACCATTATTTCCCATTCCAACAAAAATTAAAATATTTTTTGAATCAACATTTCCTATTTTTTCAATTAATCTTCTTACTGCAACAGCTCCTGCATTTTCCATCATGAATTTTTTTAAAAATCCCATATCATGACCTTTATTTTCAATTTGATACATTTGATCTACAGTTATTTCCACAGAACATCTCAGATATGGTTTCAATAAAGAGGTTTTGCAAACGCCTTTAACTAAGAATAATAATTTCTGATTCTATGGGATTAAAAAATGTAAAAATTTCACTTCCACAAATTTCTAAAGAATTAGAAAAAATAAACTCATCTAGAGAGTTTTTAATAAAAAATAATCGTGAAGTGATAATAAATTGTAGTCAAGCAATAATTGCAATTCATAAAAATGACTTAGGTTCAGCAAAACTAAAAATTAAAAAAGCAAAATTACTTCTTGCTAAATTAAAACAAAAAGCAACGGGAGATCTTAGTAGATATATCCTAACACCAGAACAGGAATTGGTTGAAGCAGTTGCATTATTATCAATTATTGAAGGTAAACAAATTCCATCATACAAATCGATCAAGGTATCAGGTGATTCATACATACTCGGTTTGCTTGATTGTATTGGGGAATTGAAGAGACAAGTGATTGATCAAATTAGAATAGGTAATTCAAAAAAGGCTGAAAACTATTTCGGGATAATGGAGAATTTGTATTTGATTCTTTATCCATTTGCTACATATGATAAAATTGTAAAAGAGTCTAGAAGAAAATTGGATGTAAATAGAATATTGGTTGAAGATACAAGGCTGGTTCTAACTGAAGAGATCAGAAGACAGGAATTTATTAAAAATATACAAAATAACTCTAAGAAATAATCAATGCGGGTAGTGGGATTCGAACCCACGAACTCCTAAGAGACTAACCCCTCAAGCTAGCGCCTTTGACCAGGCTGGGCGATACCCGCATAGAAAAATCCTTGTAGGGTTTTTATAATCCTTGATTGATTTTTTCAAGTGTGTTAGTACCTGTAAGATGTTTTACATGCGGAAAATTGGTTGCCGATAAATATTCAGATTATCAGAATAGAATTAAGACAGGAGAAGATCCAAAGAAAGTTCTTGATGATTTAGGTATGGAAAGATATTGCTGTAGACGTATGCTATTAACAACAGTTGAAACAATTCAACAAGTTATTCCATTTTATGAAGCAATGCATAAGAGAAATCAAGAAGTGCAAAGCGAACTAGAATAAATTGTCAAAGATTACCGCAATTTCTGGTAGAGTTCTGTATAATAGTCGAGGTAGTAAAACAATTGAAGTTGATATTATAACTGATGAGAAATTTCTTGGTAGAGTTTGTGCACCATCTGGTGCTAGTGTGGGTAAATTTGAAGCAGTTAGTTTTCCTAGTAACAGTCCAGAAGAAAGTCTTTCAATTTTAAATAAAAATTCAGATAAATTTATTGGAATTGATTCAAGTGATCTAAAACAAATACATGATATAATTCGCACCATAGATGAAACTGATAATTATGCAAAAATTGGTGGCGCATGTGCTTTTGCAATAACAATTGCTGCAACAGAATCAGCAGCAAAAGCAGAAAACAAACAATTATTCCAAATGATTAGTGAAAAAACTAATTTAAAATTTCCATTTCCATTAGGAAATATTCTAGGTGGAGGTGCACATGCAGGACCAGGTACTCCAGATATTCAAGAAATTTTAGTTGCATCAATAGGTGCAAAAACAGTTCGAGAATCAATTGATATGAATCTACAAGTGCATAAAGAATTAAAAAAAATGATTCTAAAAAATGATCCAACTTTTACAAATGGACGTGGAGATGAAGGAGGATGGGCTCCAAAATTCAATAATGAAGAAGCGTTAGACATTTCAGTTAAAGCAATAGAGAATTTAGGATTCACACTGGGTAAAGAAGTTGGTTTAGGAGTTGATTTTGCATCATCAACACAGTGGAATGAAGAAAAGAAAAAATATGTTTATGATCGTGCAGGTTTTGAAAATGATTCAGGTGAACAGATTGAATTTGCATCGAAGATTATAGAAAATTATAAATTGATTTATGCAGAAGATGCCGTACACGAAGAGGCATTTAATGACATGGCAGAGATAACAAAAAAATTTCCTAACTCAATGATCACAGGAGATGACTTAACTGTAACAAATAATAAAATTCTTACAAAAGCAGTTGAGGTAAAATCTTGTAATGCAGCAATTCTAAAGGTAAATCAGGCAGGAAGTCTATATGATGCATTAGAATTTGCCAAGGTTGCGGATGATAATAATATTAAATTAATCACATCACATCGCTCAGGAGAATCTAGCGATTCACATATTTCACATATTGGAATTGGAACTGGTTCAAAGCTACTCAAAGTAGGAATTGTCGGAGGAGAAAGAGTAGAAAAAGTGAATGAATTGATTCGTATTTCAGAGCATGATTTAATACATGGCATGATTGACTTTTAAAAATCGCAATGAGCCAACAAACAGAAATAACTGATCTAAAAAAGAAAGTTTTAGCAACTGGAATTCGTGTTGGAACAGACATGAAGACTAAATCAATGCGTCCATTTATCACATCAGCAAGTCCTGAAGGACTTTACATGATAGATATCGATATAACATTAGCGAAAATCAAAAGTGCTGCAAAATTTGCAACAAGATTTGATATGAAAAAGGTCATCGTATGTTCTGGAAAAGAATATGCAACAACCCCAATTGAAAAATTTACTGAATTAACGGGGGCAATACAAATGCTTAGAAGATTTATGCCAGGAACACTAACAAATCCATCATTACCATACTTCATAGAACCACATCTCATAATAATTTCAGACCCAGAAGTGGATGGACAAGCAATCATTGAGGCAACAAATGCAGGAATTCCAGTTATCGGTATTTCAAATACAAATAACATTACATCAAACCTAGATTTGATAATTCCTGGAAATAATAGAGGACGTAAAGCATTAGCAACAATATACTGGCTATTAGCAAGAGAAATTTTAATTCAGAAAGGTGAACTCAAAGAGGATCAAGACATGAAATATGAAATTGATGACTTTGAGACCAAAATAGAAGAAGAATTATAGAAGTTTTCTTCAAAATAACTATTTGACTTCAATAGCTAAAGCACCTGGAAAAATTATTCTTTTTGGAGAGCATTTTGTTGTTCATGGAAATAGAGCAATTCTGGGTGCCATTGATAAATTTGCAACCGTAACTTCAGAAAAAACAAATACAGATAATATTCTAATCTCATCCTCACTAGGACAATCATCAATACAAAAAGACCAAGAAGTAAATAAAGTTGAAAAAAAGTTTAGGCCATTTTTTTATATTGCAAAACAAGTAATTTTAAAAAATAATTTTGAGAAAGGAATCAGTATAAAAATTGAATCAGATATTCCAATTGGGGCGGGATTAGGTTCATCATCTGCATGTTGTGTTGCAGCTGCAGCATCAATTTTAAATTTATTTGAAGAATCAAATGAAAAAGAGATTCTAGAATTATCTATTCAAGCAGAAAAAACAATATTTCCAAATTCATCTGGAGCAGATTGTACCGTTTCAGTACATGGAGGAATAATTGAGTATCAAAAAGAAGAAGGATTTACAAAGATTAGTATAGAAAATGAATTAAATTTTATGATAATTGATTCAGAACAAGTTCATGCAACAGATAAAGTAGTCGAACAAGTAAAAAAATTCAAAGAAGAAAATAGTAATGTATTTTCAGAATTGTGTTCAGAAGAAGAACGATTGATTACAAAAGCACTTGATAGTATAAAAAATAATGATTTACAAACTATCGGAAAATGTATGGCACAGAATCAAATGTACTTAGAACAGATTGGAGTTTCTAATGACAGATTGTTATCAATAACAAAAGAGATTGAAAAAATAACATTTGGTGCAAAAATTACAGGAGCAGGTGATGGAGGATGTATCATAGCATTAACGGAAAAAGATAATGATCTTTCAGAATATGTAAACACTACAAAATATCAAACTCATCAAGTATCAATACAAAAGATAGGAATGCAGGTTTTTAACACCTAGGATTAATGTAAAAATATGATCTTAATCAAACTTGGAGGCTCTATTATAACAAATAAGCAAAAACCACTTTCACCAAGAAAAAAAACTATCGATAGTATTTTAAAAGAAATAGGAAAAATCAAGGAACCAGTAATAATTGTACACGGAGGAGGCTCATACGGACATTATTGGTCTGTCAAATATGACATGCATACAAAACCTGCAAAAACTAGTCCAAAAGGAGTTGCAATTGTTAAAAATTCAATGGTCGAATTAAATAAAATAATTCTAGATAGTGCGGTAAAAAATAAAATCAATTCGTACTGTTTGCCACCAACAGATTTTATGAATGGAAATAAAGCAATCAAGAATAAAATCCTAACAATAAATGATATTTCAAAATCAGGATTAACACCAATAACATTCGGAGATGCATTATGGTTTGGTCAGAAAAAATCATATATTTTATCAGGAGATGTGATAATGACTACAATTGGAAATATTCTAAAACCAAGACTTTCACTTTTTGTACTTGATGTGGATGGAGTTTATTCAGATTTGAAAACAAAGAAATTGATTTATGATTTTAAAAAAGAGAAACCAGAAATTAAAAATAATAAAATGGATGTAACTGGTGGAATGACTAGAAAAATTACTGAAGCAAATAAGATGGCAAAGGCAGGATTGAAAGTATTTTTTGTAAATGGCAATAAACCAAAGAGAATTACAGATGCAGTTTCAGGAAAGAGATTTGAAGGGACATTATTTAGGAAATAATCATGGATGAATTTGTAATTTTAGTTGATGGAAATGATAATCCTATTGGAAAAGAAGAAAAAGTAAAGTGTCATCTCCCAGATGGTAAACTTCACAGAGCATTTACAGCATTAATTTTCAACAAAGAAGGAAAATTACTTTTAACAAAAAGAAGTGATTCAAAAATGCTTTGGCCTGGAGACTGGGATGGAACTGTTGCCAGTCATCCTAGAGAAGGTGAAACATACGTATCATCTGCAGAACGTAGAATGCCTGAAGAGATTGGAATAACATGTAAAATGAATTACATTAACAAATTCGAATATCATGTTCCATACAAGGATGTAGGTTCAGAAAATGAGGTTTGTGGAACATTGTTAGGAGTTGTGGATGATTTTAAAGAAACATCATTAATCAAAGATGAAATTTCTGCAATAAAATGGATTTCACCTGATGAATTAAAAACAGAACTTGAGAATAATAGAGACATCTACTGTCCATGGATGATTATCGCATTGTACTATCTTAATGATTGTGACCCAGAAACAAAGAATAGATTTTCTCCATTGATTTCAGATTGGACAAAAAGTGAATTAAAGCAAAATTATGAAAAAGCAATTAAACATTACATTCCTGAAAATAATTGGAGATTGGTAAATTGAATCCATCAGAATCAATAAAGAAGAATGCTACATTTGTAAATAAATTTTTGAAAAAAGAATTGAAGGGAAATCCAAAACAATTGTACGATGCTGCAGCACACCTCATAATTCATGGTGGTAAAAGACTAAGACCATATCTAGTCTTGAAAAGTTGTAAAGTGTTAGGTGGAAAACAAGCAGATGCGATAGCTGCTGCTAGTTCTGTAGAAATGATTCATAATTTTACACTGGTACATGATGACATTATGGATAATGATGAAATGAGACATGGCGTTCCAACTACTCATAATAAATTTGATATGCCATTAGCAATTTTGGCTGGAGATGTATTATACTCAAAGGCATACCATACAATTTCATCAAAATCAAAACTTTCTCCGAATTATACTACTCAATTAGTTACTAAACTATCAAAAGCATGCGTAGAAATTTGTGAGGGTCAGGTGGATGATGTAAAACTTGCAGAAAATAAAAGAATTCCAACTGAACAAGAATATATCAAGATGATTGAGAAAAAAACTGCGGTTCTTTTTGAAGTATCATGTGCAATGGGCGCAATTTGTGCAAAGAGAAAAGAAAAAGATGTAAAGAATTTATCAATATTTGGGCGTAATCTGGGAATTGCTTTTCAAATAACAGATGATTTAATTGGAATTATGGGAGATAGTAAAGTAACAAAAAAACCGGTTGGAAATGATATCCGTGAAGGTAAAAAATCACTACCAATTCTTTTAGCAATAAGAAAGGCAAGAGGTAAAGACAAACAGAAAATTATGAAAGTTTTTGGTAAATCAAACGCTGCAAAAAAAGATGTTCAAACTGCAGTGAATATAATTCGTTCTTTAGGAATTGAAGAGGAAGTACGTAAAAAAGCACTGCAATATGCAACAAAAGCAACAAGATCACTTGATAGTTATTCAGGAAGTGACAAAAAGGAAATGGTATGTCTTTTAGATTTTGTAGTAAAACGAAGTCTTTAACATAATTTCTTAAAGTTCTAAATTTTCAACATCAATGATAAATTGTTTTACACATTCACGTGTTTGACTAATGGTATGATCTCCCATTTCTTTTTCACAGATAGGACAAATTGTTTTAGTCATAGAAGCATAAGCAACAGGGTTTTTAGATTCTTTGACAAATTTCCAAAGACATTTTTCAATTTTATCTTTATCATGATCTCGCATATGCTCCTTGCATATTGGACATGGAGTTTTTATCATGCTGCTTTAGGTGAGAAACCAGCTGTTTTAACAATTCCAGTAGACTTGATTATCAAAGAGGCTATCAAAATTCCAATTGCAAGTAGAACAATACACCCAGAAGGTTCTATTCCAAATGGAATTGCTATGATTATACCTATAACAACTGAAAATAGTGAAAAACATGTAGATAGCGTAATGGTTTGTCTAAAAGAACGACCGAAAAGCATAGCAGAGACATTTGGAATGACAAATAATGCAGATACAAGCAATACGCCAACTAATTGCATAGATGTAACAGCAGCCACCCCAGACATTCCAATTAGTAAGTAATTGATCTTTTCAACAGGTATTCCAGATACTTTAGCTTGTTCTTCAGAAAATGTAGCATAAAGTAGTTTCTTGTAGATTATTCTTAGAATAATCAAGATAATTACACATAGAATGAGAATTGTTATTACATTTTCTTGCGTGATTTGCAAAATTGAGCCAAATAGAAATTCTTCCATATCATGGGCGTGTTTCATTTCACGGAAATCATCCATATCGTGTTCATCATGAGATTCTTCATCATGAGATTCTTCATCATGAGATTCTTCAATATTTTCAATACCATTCAATTGTTTTACATCATGTTCATCATCTAATTGATGATCATCAACATCAATTATGCTAAATAGTATAATTCCAACAGCTATTCCACTTGTCAATAGAATTGCAACTGCTGCATCACCAGAGATATCAAATCTTTGACGAAGTTTGGTAAGACCTAATGCACCAAGTATTGATACAATGTAAGCTGCCCATAAAGGATAAACACCAATGAATAAACCAAATGCTACTCCACCAAAAGCAGTATGTGCTAAAGCATCTCCAAATAATGCAAACTTTCTAAGAACTAAAAATAATCCTACAGTACTACAAAATAATGCAATTGCTATACCAGAGATTAGTGCATATTGTACTGATTGGTCAGATAAAAATTCAAAAACCATTTTACATCAATGATGGTGCATATGCATTTGCATAGAAGTTTCAGAATATTTCTTCATCATCTCTTCATCTGAAAAGAAGTCTTCAGAAATACCATGAAAGAAGAGAGTTTTGTTAAGACAAGCAACCTTGTTAGCAAGTCTTTCTACTGCATCTAAATCATGAGATGACCAGATAATAGAAATTTTTTCTTTTTTGTTTAAATCACCTAGAATCTGAAAGAATAAATCTTGATTATACATATCAATACCAGTAACTGGTTCATCTAACACCAATATTTTAGGAGAATTTACTAATGCTTTTGCAATGAATACACGTTGTTGTTGACCAACAGATAGATCACCAATTCGTCTATCAGATAATTCATGCATCCAAACTTTTTGTAATGCGTCATCAATTTTTTTAGGATCATTTGAATGCTGACTCATTGCAAGAATCTCTCTAATAGTTGCTGGAAAATTCTTATCAATTACAGGTTTTTGAGGAACATAACCAATCTGGGAGAGATATTTTTTTGATTCATGAATATCTTTATCAAAGAATTTGATGGTTCCATCATATCCAGTATGTAATCCAAGCATGCATCTAAACAGGGTAGATTTTCCAGCACCATTTGGACCAATAATTCCTAAAAAGTCACCTTCAGTAATTCCGAAGCTTATCTCATCTAACGCCTTAATTCCAGAATAATCAACAGATAGCTTTTCAATATCAACAATCATACGTAAATCCACGGTTTATTATTAATAAATGTGTAAAAAGTTAATAACATTTACCTAAAATTTTTATGTTTCTTAATAACAATGAGCATATGCCAATTGTCTCCATTTCTTTAACTGAGGAAATTCTCAAAGAAATCGACAACTTGCAAAAAAATCTTGGATTCTCTGGGAGGTCAGACGCAATTAGAGCAGGAATTCGAAGTTTTGTTTCAGAGGAAAAACAGAAAGAAAATCTATCAGGAAAGGTTAATGCAATTTTATTAGTTGTCCATAATGATGAATACGATAATCAGGTAAATGGAATCAAACATTCCTATGAAGATCTCATTACAACACATTTACACAGTAAGATTGAAGGTGACAAATGTATGGAACTTTTCATGTTAAAAGGAGAAGCAGAAGCGGTAAGTACAATTACAAAAGATTTTCAGATTAATAAAAAAATGGATACCGTAAAGTTAGTGACATTATAAAATGAATGACGAAGAAATAAAAAATGAGATTAGAAAGTTTGCATTGCAAAATGCTGCAGAACATGAAGGTCAAACAAGAGATAAAACAATTCTTGCAAAAATAATGGGAAATGTACCAGAGTTAAGACAAAAAGCAAAAGAGATATCACCTATAATTACTGAAATTGTGTCAGAGATAAATCAGATTTCACTTGAAGAACAACAAGAAGAGATTAAAGAAAATTATCCAGAATTGTTAGAGATAAAAAAAGAGAAACCACAAAAAGATAGTTTACTTCCAGCTCTAAAAAATATAGAAGGAAAAGAAATCATTACAAGATTTCCTCCTGCACCAAATGGCTATCCACACATAGGTCATGCAAAGGCTGCTGTAATCAGTGAAGAATATGCAAAGATGCATGGTGGAAAAATGATCTTAAGATTTGAAGATACAAATCCAGGAACCGAACGATTAGAATATTATGCTGCAATTAAGGTTGGAATGGATTGGCTTGGAATAAAATATGATAGCGTAGAATATGTTTCAGATAGTTTAGATGTACTTTACAAAAAAGCAGATCAGATTATAAAATCAAATGATGCATATGTCTGTACATGCAGTCAAGACAGCATTAGTAAAGATAGACGAGAAATGACTGAATGTGGTTGTACCAAACAGAGTGTAGAAGAAAATGAAAGATTATGGCATAAGATGTTTGATGAAAAAGGCTTCAAAGAGGGACAAGCATTATTACGATTTAGAGGAAACATGCAATCCGGAAACACAACAATGAGAGATCCAGCACTATTTAGAATTAATACAAAAAGACACGCAAGGCAAGAGCAAAAATACAAAGTTTGGCCAACATATGATTTTGCAGGCATAATTTTTGATAGTATTAGTAAGGTTTCACATGCCATGAGATCAAAGGAGTTTGAACTGAGAAAAGAGCTCCATCACACAATTTTGGATAAATTAGGAATGGAAAAAGCCGAATTCATCTTTTTTGGCAGACTGGATTTAGAAGGAATGCCCGTATCAAAAAGTGCATTAAAGCCACTAATTGAAAATGGTAAAGTTCCATGGTATGATGACCCAAGATTACCAACTCTTGAAGGATTACGAAGAAGAGGGATTAGACCAGAAGCAGTGAAAAAATTTGTCTTATCTTTGGGATTAACAAAAAACGATACAGTTTCCCCATTTGCATCTCTAGAGGCATTTAACAAGAAGATTATCGATGGAAAAAGCGTAAGATTGCATATGGTACGTAATCCAAAGGAATTAAAAATTGTAAATCTACCATCAAATGAATTCCAGTTATCAAATCATCCTACAATTGATTTGGGTAAACGAACTGTAAATGTTAATGATTCAGTGATGATTGATGGTCAGGATGCAATGGGATTAAAGAAAGGAGAATCAATCAGACTTTTAGGAATTGGAATTGTAAAGATTATAGAAGATGGTTTAGATCTTGCTGCAGAATATATTTCAGAAAATGCGGAAAATATTGAAAAAAAGATACAGTGGGTCACAAAAGAAACAATAAAAATCAAAATTATAGTTCCTGAACAGTTATTTTTTGGTGAGGAATTTAACGAAGATAGTTTGAAAGAGATAGAAGGATTTGTAGAGCAAGCGTACTTAGAGTTAAAAGACGGTGATGAAATCCAATTTATAAGATTTGGTTATTGTAGAAAAGAATCAACACATCAAGTCATATTTACACACAAGTGAGATAAAATGAAAATTGCAAGAGTAATAAAATCAGGTAAAGAAACTTTTGGTTTAATTAAAGGTGACAAGATTGCTACAAAAGATGATATTGCACAATCTACAGGTATACCAATTCCACTAAATGTTAGAGACTTTTTGTTTGATGGCTGGTATGAAGAGATTCTACCAAAGATTGATGAAATTGAATTTAAGCACGATTTATCAGAATTTGATATTTTAGCACCAATTCCTAATCCTAACAAGATAATTTGTTTGGCATTCAACTACAAAGATCATGCAGAAGAACAAAAATTAACACCCCCAAAAGAACCAGCAATAGTAAACAAACCAAGAACCGCGCTAAATGGAACCAATGCAGAAATAATTTGTCCAAAATTTGTTAAGGAATTAGATTATGAAATCGAACTTGCCCTAATAATTAACAAAAAGTGTAAAAATATTTCAGAAGAAGAAGCAATGGATGTAATTTTCGGTTATATGATACTAAATGATGTATCAGCAAGAGATATTCAAGAAATGGATAAACAATTTACACGAGCAAAATCATTTGATACATTTGCACCATGTGGACCATGGATTACAACAAAAGATGAAATTGATGATCCTCATAATCTCAAACTTTTAACAAAGGTTAACGGAACTGTCAGACAAGATTCTACAACATCTAACATGTTCATAAAAATTCCATCAATCATATCAATACTAAGTGAATCAATGACGCTAGAACCAGGAGACATAATTTCAACTGGAACTGCTGCAGGAGTTGCACTGAATAATCCAAATATACCTTATCTAAAAGATGAGGATGTAATAGAAATGGAAATAGAAAAACTGGGCTCTATTAAAAACACAGTCAAATTTGTAGATTAGAGTTTTTTTTCCATTAAATAAAATGGGAATTTATTTTCTAAATTTTCAATTTTAGGTAATGATTCAAGTTCAGTTAGTATTCTAATCTTTGAATAATTTTTTTTATATGCAATATTTTGTACAAATTTTATCATTGTTTCAAGTTCAGTACCAAAAAGAATTTCCAAGATAACTGTATTTTCAAAAGATTCAGATTCAGTGATTATGCCCAAAGTGGTTATTTCACTACCAATTTTTTGACAGAATATTTTATTTTCAGAATTTAATTTTTTTAATCTTTCATTAGTTAATGGAATCCATCTCCATGATTCAATGAAATTATATTTTTCCATATCTAGTTCTTCACAATCAATTAGGCATGAATCAGATAGCATTGTATTTTGTTGAGAAATTTGTTTTGATTCTAAAGAAAAATAATTCCATTTTGAGATTATTTTATATCCAAGTTTTTTTGCCAATTTAAGAGAAGGATTATTTTCAGATGCAATAAGCATTCTAGATATTTTGAATTCTTGTGATTTTGCTTTCCCTTCAAAATAATGGATCATTTTTTGTGCTAATCCTTTTTTTCTAAAATTATTACTTACACGAATACCTTCAATCCAAATCATTTTTTCATCAGGATAAAATCCAGCATGTGCCATTGAAACAGGAATTTGATCATTTTTGATGACAATTAGATGTCCTTCATTTATCCAATTATCCCATACTTCATGTATGTAATCACCCCACGAAAATGTGTTTTGACAAAAATTCAAGACATCTTTTTTATCAGAACTTGATGCTAGTCGAGGTAAACTGTCCATAAAATAAGAAAAATTATTAAGAATATAAAATGGATTTAGTTAATGGGACGAATTATTGCTTGTAAATCATCAGAATTAGAACCAGGAAAGATGAAAAAAGTTTCTGTGGATAGTAAAGAGATTCTAATTACAAATGTAAATGGAAATTATTTTGCGTGTGATGATACATGTACACATTCAGGAGCAAGCCTATCAGAAGGAAATTTAGAAAATTCAACAATCACATGCGGATGGCATGCAGCACAATTTAGCTGTGAGACAGGTAAACTGGAAAAATTTCCTGCAAAAATTAACGATTTAAAGTCATATACAGTGGTAGTAGAATCAGAAGATGTATTCATAGAGATTTAGAAAATGAGCAAGGAAAATGAGCAAGCAATGGAAAGTGCACTTCAAACACTTAATCAACTAGCAACTAGTCATTCTACACCAAAAAATTTCAAGAAAACCATTTCAGATTTGATTATAGAGTTACAAACAGATGAATATTCAATATCAGTAAGAGCAGCTAATGCAATTAGTACTCTAGACGATATTACGCAGGATCCAAATGTACCATCATTTGTTAGAACTACGTTATGGCAAGCAGTATCAGTATTAGAGAGTATAAGAGAATAAATTCCCTTAAGATTTTATCAATACATTGAAAATAGAAGAATATCTTTCCACATTACCACAATCTATTCTATCAGGAGAAGAAATTCAAATTCCCCCAGATACAATAAGAGAAATTTTTAGATTTACAAATTTAGGAAAAAATGACATATTCTATCATCTAGGATGTGGTGATGGAACCAGTCTATCAATTGCAAGAGAAGAATTTAATGTGAAAAATGCAATTGGAATAGATAATTCAGAGAAAATGATTAACATTGCAAAAAAAATGATTAATGAAAGAAATATTTTAGATATAAAAGTGATTGAACAAGATGTACTGGAAGCAGAGTTTAATGATGCAAGTGTAATTTTATGTTGGTTTATGGATCCTGAGATTTTAGAAAAAATGATGGTAAAATTTAAGAATTTAAAAAAGGATACCAAAATAATTACAATATGGGCACCATTACCAGGATGTGTACCAGAAAAGGTTGACTTTCCATACATCATAAATAAAATTCCATTGAATGAGACAGATGATTTGAAGAAACAATTGTTAGCTGTGTTTGATACAGAATGCATTGGATTTATCACTGCATGGGAATATGCAGAGAGATATACAAAAGCTATAGGAAGAGATAACCCAGAAAATGATAGATTTCTTGTTATAATTCAAGCATTAACAATTTGGATAAATGCAAAAAATCTTGGAGTTGCATGTGGTGATGAGATGCCAGATTCAATCAAATCATATATTGCAATTCTCAAAGAATATTTTGGGATTGAAGTTGAGCATTTGTTAAAATAATCAAGTCAACCTTTTATTTACAAAAATCAAGTATTATCATGGAAGAGAGAATCAACATCAATGTTTCAGCAACAGAGTATGATAAAACCAGTAAAGAAATTGGTAAAGTACTCGGAAAAATGGAAGAGATGGTTCATGGACAAGAAGATTTTGTCATTACAGATTCAGAATTTGCGTTTGGTTGGCATTTCTTCATAGTTTCTGTAAGTAGAGAAATGGTCATTAAATTAGCAGATATGATGGGAGAACAATTCAACAAGTACAAAGGAAAAGGATTAGATAAAAAATTCATTTCATTATTATCTGAAAAAATGGATGGAAAAGATCTAAAAATAAAATTTGCCATAAAAGAAGAGATGGAATCAAGTAAATTTGGAATTTTTTAAAAATTAAGAGGCCTCTGGGGGGAATCGAACACCCATCCGGGGAACCACAATCCCCTATCCTAACCATTGGACGACAGAGGCCACAAAGAAACTAAATTTTTTTGTTGTATTAATCTTATAGCTATTATAGGCTAATAGAGACTATTTTTTGAATTTTCGTTTAATCCGTTTTAATTTGGATGAACCAAATGGCAAGATACGATATTGCTTTGTCCATCTAAATGTGATAATTGATGCTATAGCTGTAGAAAATATTAATACAGGAACTACCCATACGTAAGAAAATTCAAGATTTGGAATTCCAAATATTGTTGCAAGTGTGTTCGGGACTAGAACTGCAGTAGCAGCTACAGTTAACCAAACTATTAATTTTGTTAATTGGTTTGTAGATTCTGTTTGGATTACAGTAATACCAGTAGAAATAATTTCCATTACATTTTCTGCCATCTGAATTTGTCTGTCTAGAGTTGCAAGAACAACTTCAAATTTTTCTAATATATCATCATCATCAGTCAACATATCAGGATCACCATACTTTAGATTTCTCACAGTATCATGAGTTGCCCATACAGCATTAAGAAATGACAAAAGTGATCGTTTCATATTAGATAATTCAGTAGACAAGTCTCGATGTATTTGACGAGAACCTGCAAGATCAATTTCAATCTGTTCTGCACGCTCTACAATTGTCCTAAGAGCAGAGAAGTTTGTTTCACTAACTTCATCAAGTAATCTAAAGAGTAACATTGTTTGTCTTTCTGCCCAATTCTCAGGAGTTTGCGGAAGTTTTCTCATTAGAGAACTAGAATAATTATATAATTTTGTAATTTTTCCGCCATAATCATCATGTATTGTAACAATGAGATCCTTTTTTAGGAAAATTAAACATGGTGAAGTTTGAGTTCTATTTTCACCTGTAAAGATGAATGGAACCATGAGTCCCAGAGTATCACCGACATCTTCGTATTCAGTAAGATATCCAGAAAGTAATGTACTAGAATCCATATTGATTTTTAATTTCTCAAGAATTTTTGGAGTTTCAGTTGCTATATCATCTACTACACATTCTATCCAAGTAAGATTACCAATTGAAACATGTTTTGTTGCTTCATCTAAGCTTGTATTTTCTTCTTTGAATGGAACTCCTTGTTCTTCAATTCCTGCAATACTTACTGTCTTGAGCATGGCAGAGAGACATTTTTCATCTATATACACTTTTTTTTTGGTTGTTTAAGGGAATGCATGATTTAAGTAAAACAGAGATAAAAAAAGTCATGAGTTGTTCAGGAGAGATTGTTGATAAAGAAGATGGACTTATTCAAATTAAATCAAGTATTTCAGAACAATTGAGAAAAGCAAAATATGGAGTAGCCGATCATTCAACTGTAGAAATTTGTCACTGGACAAAAAAATCTTTTAGGAATGAAGGAAGTTGCTATAAGCATAAATTTTATGGAATTAGTACTCACCAATGTATGGAATTCTCACCAGCTGGAATGTATTGTGAGAATAGATGTGTATACTGTTGGAGACCAATGGAATTTTATGATTCAATGAAAATGGATGAACAAAAAGTGGCAGAACCAAAAGATATCATGTCAAAGTTGATGGAAGAAAGAAGAAAGTTAATCGTAGGTCATTTTGGTGATCCAAAACAAGACAAACAAAAGATAGAAGAATCACTTACTCCTAGTCATTATGCAATATCATTATCTGGTGAACCAACTATGTATCCAAAGCTACCTGCTCTGATAAAGTATCTCAAATCATTAGAAGCAACGAAATCAATTTTCCTTGTAACAAATGGTCAAGAACCAGAGATGATTCAAAGACTTGCAGATGAGGACGCATTGCCAACTCAACTATATCTTTCAACTAATGCATCAGACTATGATTCATTTCTTAAAATTAATAGACCAAAGTATGATGATTCATGGGAAAGATGGAACAGAACGTTAGATATGCTTGCAGAGTTAGATACAAGAACAGTTCTCAGAGTTACATTAATCAAAGATTGGAATGATTCTGAAGAAATGATGTCTCGATTTACATCAATATTTGAAAAATCAAATGCCCATTTTGTAGAGATGAAATCTTACATGCACATTGGACGTTCAACTAATCGCCTTGAATATGAAAATATGGTAGACATGAATGATGTCAGATCCTTTTCAGAACAAATAACAAAAGGTTCAGACAGATTTGAAGTAATGGATGAAAGTGAAATTTCTCGAATTGTAGTTTTACAAAACAAAAAACGATTCACAGAGCGCTATCTTAGTGCTTATGCATAAACCAATCTGAGAATTTTTTTAATGATGCAGATCTATGAGAAAATTTATCTTTGTCTGAAACATTTGCAAATGTCTTTGATTCACCGTCAGGAATGAAGATTGGATCATATCCCCAGCCTCCTTTTTCTATCTCTTTAGAAATTTTTCCTGGTATAGATGATTCAAATAATTTAACTTCATCAATCCCATTACAATAAGCAATTATTGCTACAAACTTTGCATCTCGAAGTTCAGTATTTTCTAACAATTGAATAATTCCTGTATTTCCAATTGTATCGTAAGCATAAGATGAATATGGACCTGGAAATCCATTGAGAGAGTTAATAAAAAGACCATCATCTTCAATAAGGATAGGTTTTTGTATCTTAGTAAAAGCATCAATTGCTTTTCGTTTTGCAATTTCATTAAGAGAGTTTGATTGGATTTCTTCTAAGGTTGTTTTGAATAATTTTATATTTACTCCTAAAGTTGATAGAATTCTTTGCGCTTCTTCAAATTTATGTTCATTGGATGATGCAAAGAATACTTCAGACGACTGTTGCATATCTACCTCTACTTTCAATTACAGAAACTAATTCAAGAATCTTTTTACAGTGTTTTTTACCAACAGATTTTTCATAACCTGTAATGAAATTTTTCCATGACTTTTTCATCACATTAGCATGTGCACTGTTTAAAATTTCCTTGAATAAACGAAGATCAACTGCATGATCATCTGGTTTTTCAGTTCTATTCGCAAGTCCAAAATCAATAAGAAATAGATGTTTGGAAGTAAGTATGAAATTAGAGGTGGTAAGATCACCATGCATAATACCATTTTGATGTAAAGTTCCTACAATCATTCCTATTTGTAGACATGTTTTAGGAATAGATTTTTCATCCATATCACGAATTAATTTTCCTTTGACATATTGCATGTAAATTGAAAAATTTTTATAATTTACAAAATAAATTAATGGAGTAGAAATACCAAATGATTTAACATGAGAAATTATTTGTGCTTCTCGAATTGTTCTTTGTTTTCTAATTCGAGTGTCTAGGGAAGAGTTTCTATATTTTTTTTCCTTTCGTATTTTTAGTACTGATTTTTTTCCATTCCACGAGGAGATATAGACATCTGCTTCTGCACCTTTTTTAAGGATCTTCATTAAGATTATAACCAATTCTTGTGATTAATAGATATAATGATGTTAAATTATGACGCCCCACTTTACAGACCACCATCAGAAGCAAATTCGTTAATCTTTCAAGTAACTCTAGGTTGTTCTTTTAATGAATGCTCATTTTGTGATATGTATAGATCCAAAGAATATTCTGAACGAACATGGGATGAAGTAAAAGGAGAGATTGACATGATGGAAAAAATTATGCCGAATACAAAACGAGTTTTTTTAGCTGATGGAGATGCAATTAATCTATCAACAGAGTATATGACAAAAATTCTCAAATATATTCGAGAAAAATTTTCTTCAATTGAAAGAATTTCATGTTATGCAATGCCAATGAACCTATTGAAAAAAACTCCAGAGGAATTACAAGAGTTACGTGAAGCAGGACTTGATATGTTATACCTTGGAATAGAAAGTGGCTCAGATATTGTACTAAAGAAAGTAACAAAAGGTGCAACATCAAAAACAATTATCAAATCATGCAACAAAGCAAAAGATGCTGGATTCAAACTATCTTGTATGGTAATTTTAGGATTAGGTGGGAAAAAATATTCAAAAGAGAATGCCATAGAGACAGGCAAAGTAATCAGTGCATCAAAACCAGATTTTGTTGGAGCATTAACATTGTATTTAGAAAATGGGATAAAAGATGAGTTCATGACAAAATGGGAAGGTGAATTTGTTAGAATTGATGATAATGAATCATTAGAAGAATTAGAATTACTTGTGTCAAATATTAATACAGAAAACAAAATTATTTTTCGTGCAAACCACGGTTCTAATGCATATAATATTGCAGGAACATTTCCTGAAGATAAGCAAGAGATGCTAGAAAAAATTAGTTTGTTGGCAAAACATCCTGAGAATGCACGACCTCAGGGATTAAGAGGTTTTTAGCATTAAATTTTATCTAGTAAGTCTTTGATATTATTTGGAAGATCAGGTAATTCAGTATGACTGATATTATTTTGAATTATTTCAGGACCGATTCTTCTAACTTTTTGAGTTCCAATTAATGTGTCTAAACTTCGTTGTATGTCTTTTTCAGGCAAAATAGAAGAAAGTTTTGAGATAAGTTCTTCTTCATTTTCATACTTTTCAATAGAATATTGAACAAGAGTCATTTTTTCATTCATGGAAAGTTCAGGCATTGTGATTTCTTATTTTCATGGAATTAAAAAATATTCGGTAGTGGGCCCGCGGTGATTTGAACACCGGATCTTCGCCGTGTAAGGGCGACGTCATAACCGAGCTAGACTACGAGCCCGCCAAAAAGTTCTTCGTTAAAATCCATTTAAATCTTTGACAAGAAAAAGTAATCAGTGTATGACAGAGATTCTATTTTTTTCTAGTCCAATTGGATTGGGTCATGCTACAAGAGATCTGGCTATAATTAACCAATTAAAAATTGGTTCATGCAAAGTATTTTCAGGAAGCTCAGCTATAGAGTTTTTTCATCAAAACAGCATACAAGCACAAGATGTGTATTCACCCCCAAAATTTGATGTAATAGATGGTAAGTTAGAAAAATCGTTAAAATGGCTTTGGAGTTACTATAGATATTACAAAAGATGTAAAGAGATTTCTAGCAAGATTATCAGTAATGAAAAACCAAGAGTAATCATTAGTGATGAAGATTTTGCATCAATTGCCATAGCACAAGAAAGAAAAATTCCAAATATCATAATCACAGATATTCTTGAAACAAAATTCATTAGTGGTTTTGGAGGAGTTGTTGAAAAAAAGATGAACAAGACAATGCATGAAATGTTGGATAAAGCCAATAGAGTAATAATTCCAGAACTGGGTGAGAATCAAAATAATATCATAAGAACAGGACCTATTGTAAGAAAAATACAAAAAAATCGTGATGAGTTAAGAGACATATTAGATTTTAAGAAAAAAACAATTGTTCTTTGTGTAGGAGGTACAGATGCAGGGATTTTCTTGATTAAACAAACTATTGAGGCAATAAAAAAAATTCAGATAGATGTTGATTTAGTTTTGGTTTCTGGACCAAAAATTAATAAAAAATTTTCAGATGATGTAAGGAATTTAGGATTTGTTTCAAATCTTCATGAAATAATTTTTGCTGCAGACTTGGTAATTTCACTTGCAGGAAAATCTACAATTGATGAGTCAATTGTGTATGGCACACCAGGAATTTTTATACCAATTAAAGGACATTTTGAACAAGAGGATAATGCAAAAGAAATTGGATTCAAATTTGAGGATATTTTTAATTTAGAGAATCTCATTGGAGAGAAACTGAACAAAAATAGAAATGAACAACAACAAAATGGAGTTAATTTGGCAGGCATGGAAATTTCAAAAATTCTTTTCAAGGAAAATAACGATTAATACTGCAATAATATTTTGGATTAATCATGAATAAACTAACAATTGCAAAATTTGGAGGAAGTGCGATAGGAATTGACGGCGAAGGCATACCAGATATTGTTAAGAGAGTAAAGGAAATTCAAAAAGATAGTAAGATAATCGTAGTTTGTTCTGCACCATTAACTATGATTGACGGTAAAAAGAAATCATTAACAGATGTCATACTAGGTATAGGACATAATGCTGTAAATGGAGATGATTTTGATTTTTCAATTGTTGAAAAACCTTATCTAAAACTTTTAGAATACATAGTTGATTCAGATAAAGATTTGTGCAAGAAAATAATTGATGAGTTTTTGAAGAAGTCAAAAGATTCAATTAATGAAGCATCGTCTAAAAAAGAATTTTTAGATGAAACTCGTTCAAAAGCACTAGCATTTTCTGGAGAAGTTTTAATGTCACATGTCCTCAATATGATTTTAAACAGTAATGAGATTATATCAAGTACAATTTCACTTGAGGATTGGCCTATAATTACAGATAATAATATTGAATCAACAAATTTTCTTTTCTCAGAATCAGTTTCAAGGATGGGTAAACTAGAAGAAGTTCTAGAGGTGAATGATGTAGTAACAATTGGAGGATTTATTGGAAAAACAAAAGATGGGATTATTACAACATATGAAAGAGGTGGTTCGGATAGAACTGCGGCTGATTTAGGAATTTTATTTCATAAAAAATACGATACAATCATAGATCTTGAAAAAGATAGCTCCGTTGTTTCTGCAGATCCAAAAATCGTGAAAAATGATCTAGAACAAGTCAATGAATTATCATACAACGAAGCTAGATTAGCAGGAATGTTTGGTATGAAAATTGTAGATCCTATTGCAATTAAAGAAATTCTTGAAAATGGTCTAGAAATACCACTTACAATTACAAATATGAAATCACCAGAAATGATTACAAAAATTCAGAGAAACCCAGAAGATAAGAGTGGACATCCATTGAAGATTGTTACAGGTAAAAAAAATTGTGCAATCTTACGAATAGAATCAGAAATGATTAGGGATTTACTCGTATCATTAGATAAAGATAAGAGATATAGTGAATTTATCGTGTTATCTCCATTCACAAAAGATGGGATAGAATTTAGCAGAATTTTGTTTTTAGATGGAGATTATGTCAAAAGAAATGAAAAATATATTCTAAGTTTTGATGCACTTGCAACAGTTGCATATGAGAGAGGAGTGGTTACGTTAATTGGAGATGAGATGTGGAGAGTACAACAAATTGCATCAAAGGCTAGTTCAAAAATAGGTGATGCAGGATTAAATATTTTGAACATGGACGCACAAGAAGAGACTTCAAGAATTATTATCGTTATAGAAGATGTAGGAAATAGTGTTGAAAAAGCAATTGAATCAATACATTCTGAAAGATCAAGAATTAAATTTATTTAAAACCAGTTTGGCGCTAAAGGTCTTGTGACCAGTAGTGCCAAGGTGGGTTTGTTCTTGGACCATCGTCTAGAATTAGTCCGGCGTTACCCAAAACACGCTTAATTATACTTGACATGAAGATTATTTAATCTGATCTATGCATTGTATAGAGATTCAGGCGTGATTGTTTAAATTACGAGACAAATTTTTCAGGATATGAAAGAAACAGGTAAGATTTGGATGAATGGAAAATTAGTTCCTTTCAAAAATGCCAAAGTACATGTTTTGACACATGCATTACATTATTCAACATCAATCTTTGAGGGAATTAGATGTTATGATACTCCCGATGGTTCAGCAATTTTTCGCCTACCAGAACATGTTGACAGATTTTTTAATTCTGCAAAGATGTATTCAATGAAAATGCCATATTCAAAGAAAAAAATTACTGATGCAATAGTAAATACTGTAAAAGCAAATAAGCTAAAGCAGTGTTACATTAGACCATTAGCATATTATGGATATGGAACTATGGGATTAACTCCAACTAATAACAAAGTGGATGTTTCCATTTCATGTTGGGAATGGAAGATGGGTGAATCAAAGGCAGGAAAATTTTCAGGAGCAAAATGCAAAATCTCAAAATGGATAAGAATTGATTCAAAATCACAACCAATGCAAGCAAAGTCAGCAGCAAATTATTCAAATGCAGCATTAGCTAGAATGGAGGCACTTAATGCAGGATATGATGAAGCGATAATGTTAAACAATAAAGGTCATGTTGCAGAAGGAAGTGCAGAAAATATTTTTGTAGTGAAAAATGGAAAAATTACTACACCTCCATTAGATGCAGATATACTTAATGGAATAACAAGAGATTCAGCAATCAAACTTCTCAAATCAAATAAAATCAAAGTTATTGAGAAAAATATCAAAATTAGTGACCTTTTAAAAGCTGATGAGATTTTTATGACAGGTACTGCAGCTGAAGTGAAATCTGTTACTCGGGTAGATAAGACAAAGATTGGAAACGGAAAGATTGGAGAGGTTACAAAAGAATTACAAGATTCATTCATGGATACAGTTATGGGTAAAAATAAAAAATTCCTCTCATGGTTGAGATTCATCTAAAATTAGATATATCCTAAAAATTCAGAAAGTTCATGGAAGATTGTTCTATTTCAGATAAGATTTCTGAAATTTGCTGGTTTTGCAAAAGAGGAAGACATGAAGAATGTATGAAAGAAATTCCAATCAATGCAAAAACAGAAGGACCACACGAATGTACCTTTGATACAAAGTTTATTGTATGTAAATGTGAACATAAGGAGGAAGATTAGATTGGATTATGATGAAGGATTTTGGAATAAATATGCAGATGAAAATGAATCACGAAATAATGAAGAGTTTACAAAATTTTTGACAAATCTTGTAAGATCATTACATTGTACTAGTGTTTTAGAGATTGGATGTGGGACAGGGATTGATTTAAGAAAATTTGATGACTCGTTTGAGATACATGGGATTGATTTAAACGAGCATGCACTAGAATTAGCTAAAGTAAACATCCCTAAATCTAAATTTTACAAAGAGAGTATTACAAAATTACCTTTTGAAGATTCTTCAGTTGACTTTGTATTTACACATAAGTTACTAAATTATCTAGATGATGAAACAGTAGATAAAGGTGTCAGTGAAATGTTTAGAGTAGCAAAAAGGTATATTTTGAATTGTGAATTGTTTGGGGAAACAGAAGAGAAGATTGATGATGAGATGAGGTTTAGAAATATGCTCAAAAGATGGTTAAATTACAAAGTGAGAGTTGTAAGTAATGTCAATATGCATGAAGATATAGAACCTGAACAAGTAAGATTCACTTTATTGAAAAAATTATAGTCAGCGGGTCTAGTGGGATTCGAACCCACGACAGCCGGATTAAGAGTCCGGTGCGCTACCTGGCTGCGCTATAGACCCACACAAAGAAATGAAAAAATGATGTTATTATTTAAACTTGGGATATAGGGTTAGTTTTTAATTTCTGGTTCTTGTTCATATTTTTCAAGAATTGCAGTAAGTACAGTTGAAACTGGAACATTGTTCATCTTTTTCTTTTCTGCAAGAAGTTTTTGATATGCATCTAGTGTGATATAAACTGGAATTGAACCATTTCCTTCTAAGAGTCCTCTTACTTTGTACAATGCAGTTTCAAGTCCATTTTCAGCAGATTTTGAGAATTTTACTTTGTCTAAGATTCCTCCTAGTGGACCTAATGGCATTTCATAACTAACAGTCATGGTAACGTTTGTAAGATTATCAGAGAGTTCTTTGAATTCGGTGGTGATTTCCCAACTTTTGAATTTACCTTTAATTTGTTTTGCAGATATTTTTTCACCTCTAACAAATTCAGTTGTCTCACAATCCCATTCGAGTCTTTTTCCGCTAAAATCACCAATTACTCGAAACGTAGTTCCTACACCCATTCCTGCCTTAATATCCATAGGAATAACGGTCATTCCTACTCCTTTTTCAGACATTTGATCAGAAACATGTTCTGGTCTTGCAAAATAAGTAAATACTGTATCTACGGGTGCCTTTATGTCGATTGATTTCTTAACTACAGTCAACGATTGTGACTTTTTCCAGAGAGGATTTAAAGCTTTACACGATTTTCAATCCTATTTTTGATTTATAATATATTGATCGGAGAAGGAACAAATTTGTTGAAAAATAAATTTGGTATGTTTTTGATATTACCTTTACTTTTTGTGTCAATCACAGCAACAACAAATGCATATGGACATTCACTGTTTAATTCTTCAGAACAAACATTGGGTGAATATAGAGTTCAGATCGCAACACTGCCAGAGTTTCCACAGATTGGGGAACAATCAGATATTTTGATTAGGGTTACAGATAATCAGCTTGAAGAAGTTGATCGTTTTACTATGGGCGCGAGAATATTTTACAATGATGAACAAATAATCACATGGAGACCAGAGTCATATGACGATGGCCATATGCAAAAAAACTTTATTTTTGAAGAGGCAGGAAATCATATTTTTCGAATAGATTTGTATGATGCAGGAAAAGATGGAGGAGTTTTGACATATACTTTCAACATTAGTACACAGTCCCCATTTGGCTATATTTTCATAGGTGCAATTGCCGCAGGAGGTATAATTTTTGCAGGAGTTATGGGGATTGTGCTTGTTTCAAGATTATTAAAAAAGAGATCTAGGCTTTAGATTCAATAATTTGTTTTCCAATTTTAAATGCAAATAATACAGTAAGTAGAGTCATTGCAAATAATAGAATACCAATACCTAGATGAATTGCAACCAATACTGCATGTAATTGAGTATCTATAACAAGAGCTCCTAATGTAATTTGAGTAACAACCAATACACTTGCAAAGGCACTAGTGAACTTTATTTTTTTACCTGCAGATTTGTTAATCCATGCAGTAATGGTAGTAGCTAAAATTAAAACACCAGTTGTTGCTGCAACTGTTCTATGAATCCATTCAATAAAGTACTCATCATTAGGCATTACTCCATTTGGACACAGCGGCCATTCAGGACATGTTAGACCTAATCCAGCTGCAGAAATGTATCCACCAATAAACATTAGTGAGTATAAGATTACAAGAGACGCTAAAGCCAGGAATTTTAAGATCAAATTACTCTACAATGAATGAACCTTGCATACCTTGTAATGCATGTCCAGGAACTGTACAGATGTAGTAATATGTACCAGGTGCGCCAGCCAAGAATGTTACTGAACCAGATTCACCAGGTTTTAGAGGGTTTGTTGCTGCAGCAATTGCAGAATCAAAAATAACACTGTTAAAGTCATCTGGGTTTGAGACAACACCAAATGCATGGAATGATTTTCCTGCATTAACAGTTGTTATTGTTACTTCATCACCAGAGTTAACTCGGACTTCAGGATTACTACCTTCTTCTCCAGGTAATGCATTAAATGCTAGAGTTCTAAAGTCACTACTCTCTACAAAGTCAAATGTAATGTCATGAGATATACCAGTTGGTGGTGCTGCAGCTGCAGGAGCTCCTGCACCAGAGACAATAATTTCTCCAACCATTCCTTGCATTCTATGTCCAGGAACTGTACAGATGTAGTAATATGTACCAGGTTCAGATGGAATGAATTCTGAGACTCCACTTTCACCAGGTTTTAGAGGTGCGTTTGCAGATGCTATTTCAGAATCTGCAATTATTCCTGCAAAGCCTTCAGTGTCAAGGGTAACACCAAATGCATGGAAAGATTTTCCATCATTTATTACATCAAAGATGATTTTGTCACCTACGTTTGCGGTAATTGTTGGGTTGTTATCAGCTTCTCCAGGTAGTGCATTAAATGCCAAAGTCCTAAAGTCACTACTTTCAATAAAGGATAATGATGAATTGATTTCTACTCCAGTTAGAGCTACCGGACCTGAACCAGCACCTGATGAATGATCATCACCAGCATCTCCAGTCATGAGACCTGCTGGTGGAGGCATGGATGTCCAGTAATCCCACATTCCAAAGAAGATTCCACCACCTACAATACAAATTCCAAGCATGATCACCATCATCTTGACAGTACGTTCAGGGGTTGTTCTGTAGATTGGATCATGTTGTTGTACTTGTGCCATTATAATCTCCTAATGCGATGGGTTCTTTGCCTGGTATGGGAAGTAGTATTTTCCACCCAATTCGAATGGATCGTCCATATCTGCTGGCTTTCCTTTTGCGGAACTCCAAATCAAGTTCACAAGGAAGATAGCCATGCCTATACCGATGATAAATGCGCCAATTGAAATTATGATATTCATTTGCACCCATTCTGGGATTGCAGGATAATCGTAGATTCTTCTTGGCATTCCAAATAGTCCCAAGATGTGTTGGGTAAAGAATACTAAGACAGTTCCAATGAATGATAAGATAAAGTGTATTTTGCCCATTGCCTCATTGTACATTCTTCCAGTCACATATGGGAACATGTAGTAGACGAAACCAACAGTTCCGAATAGAATCGTTCCCATTACGAAGAGGTGGAAGTGTCCAACTACCCAGTAAGTATCATGAGACATAAAGTCTAATGGCATTGCAGCATTAACTACACCACCTGCTCCAGCAGAGAAGAATAGTGCAATTCCACCTACAGCCCACATAATTGGGGTTGCAAATTTAATTCGTCCACCCCACATTGTTGCAAGGAAGTTGAATGTGTGCATTGCAGAGGCTGGAACTGCTGCAAGTGTACCAACCATGAATACCGTCTTTTCTGTAAATGACATTCCTGATGCATACATATGATGAGCCCAAGATGAAAATCCGACAATTGCAAGTAGGGTAAATGCAAATACTCCAGAGCTATGACTGAATATTGGCTTACGTGAGAAACGCGGGAATATTTCATACATGAAACCAATTGCTGGAATTACTAAGATGTATACTTCAGGGTGGAAGGTAAACCAAAACAAATGTTGGTATGCAATTGGATCACCGCCCATTGCAGGGTTAAAGAATCCAGATGCACCTAATCTATCTGTAAGTAACATTAACAGTGCAGCTGCAAAGGTTGGAACTGCTACAAGAATGATCAATGAAGAAGTAAGATATGACCAAGCCAAAAGCGGCATTTTACTTAGTGGTAAATCAGGATGTTTACATTTCATAATCGTTACGACAAAGTTGATAGCTCCAAGAATGGAAGATACACCAAGAATTTTCAAGCCAAAAATCCACATGTCTGCAGCAGGACCTGGTGCACTAATTACAGAGTAAGTTGGATATGCATACCAAGTAAAGTCTGCAAATCCTAACCAGATGAGTGCACCGGCTGGTGGAATCATCCAGAATGCAACAGCATTTAATTTTGGATATGCCATGTCTTTGTATCGCACCATAATTGGTACCAAATAATTTCCAAATGCAGAAGCAGATGGCAAGATGAATAAGAAAATTAGAGTAGTTCCATGTACCGTAAAGATTCTATTGTATGTCATCGAATCAGCAATTAATTGTACACCAGGACTGAATAATTCAACTCTCAAGAGTAAAGCAAGTGCTCCACCCATAAACATGAAAGCCAAAGAAGTGATTAAGTAAAGTAAACCTACATCAGTATGATGTGTTGAGAACATGATTTGCCAAATTGGTCTTGGTTTTTGTAATTCTAGTACCATGTCAGTTATGCTCCTTTATCCTCTACAAAAAGTGTTCCGCGCATATTGTAATGAATTAATCCACAGTATTCTCTACATTGGATATCAAATTCTCCTGCCTCAGTTGGAGAAAACCAAACTGTGTTAACTCTTCCGGGAACTGCATCCATCAATACAGTATAATCATGAATGTTAAATGAATGTATAACGTCTTTTGAATATATCTCAAAGTGATAGGCTTTTCCTTTTTCAAGGTGTAGTTCACCTATTTCTTTTGTGCCATCTTCATGTTCAAATGTCCAAAGCCATTGTTGTCCAGTTACTTTGATTAATTCAGCATCTTCTGGAACATGTTCAATCATTCTTTCAACATTCCAAGCTTCTGCACCAACATAACACATCAAAGCAATCACTACAGCAACATAGATCCATTCAGGCCAAGTTGAATGTCCACTCATTTTACCATTTTCCCTCTGCTTCATATGAAGTTGGTTTTGCTTTTGGATTAGACTCTCTAAATCGCATAACTAACCAAACTATCATTCCTGAAACTACAGTTCCTACCGTAAATGCTACAATCATTAATCTATAAAATAATGACCAGATTAGCTCTTTTCTGTCAAGATATTCACCAGGCGTATCACCTGCAGCCATAACGTTTTGTACTGAAGGAAGCACAATTAATAGTGCCAAAACTACACCTAAGCCAATTATTACTTTCATATTTTTACCGGTAATTACGCGGGTCGAAAATTTCTATTTAAAAGTTTTGAAGATTTTTCTTAAAAAGTCTCATGAAAACGTGAAGAGTTCATAGAATTGATTGAGGAGAGATAGAAATTTTGATCGTCATATTTTATTATATTTAATGAAGCATTTGCGATAATTAATTCAAACAAGACTTCAGGTTTTAGAGAGAGTACTTTGCCAATCATTGCTTTGATTGGATCCATATGAGTAACAAGTACAACATTTTCGCCTTTGTGTTTATTTTTTACAAAGTCCACAATATCAAAAACTCTTTTTTGAACTTCAGTAAAGGATTCAACTCCATTATGACTAATCTCGAGACTTCCTTCATAGAATTTTAAGAATACATTACCGTGGTTTTTGAAAATCTCAGTATACGGAACCATTGTAAATTTTCCCATATCTAGTTCTATGAGCCTATCATCTGAGATGGGCTTTACGTCACAGTGTTTTCCCACAATTTCTGCAGTTTGCATTGCTCTATCAATTGGACTAGAATAAATTGCAGAGATGTTAAGAGATTTGATCATTTCACCTGCTTGTTCTGCTTGCTGTTTTCCTTGTTCAGTCAGATTAATTCCTGGAGTTCTACCTGCAAGAATTTTTTTAACATTATTTTCAGCTTCGCCGTGTCTAAGAAAGATTATCATGTTGTATTACAAATTTTTCTTCAATAGAGATAATAATAAGATTAGCAGAGCGCATTCATGAAAGTTGGGATAATTGGCGGAACAGGAGGAATGGGAAAAGGTTTTGCCATTAGATGGTGTAAAAATAATCAAGTTTTAATTGGCTCTAGAGATGCAGCACGTGCTGATACATCTGCTCAAGAATATACAGGATTAGCAAAAGAGGCATATGGGGAAATTAATGGGAGTATCGCAGGAGCAGATAATGCTTCAGTTGCTAAAGAATCAGATGTTTTAGTCTTATCTATTCCATATGAGAATATTGATTCAACTTGTTCGGAATTATTACCTCAAATTAGCGACAATTGTGTAGTTGTGTCACCAATTGTCCCAATGACTAAAACAGATACAGGCTTTGAGTGCGTTGCAATAAAAGAGAATAAACCATTTTCACATCAAACAGTTGAAAAACACATGAAAGATAAAACAAAACTTGTTTCAGGATTTCATGTAATCTCTGAAAAGAAACTTGTTAACCCAACTTTGAAACTTGATTATGACATATTTGTTGCTGGAGATAGTAAAGAATCAGTAGAAGTAGTGAATGGATTAATTAATGAGATTGAAGGTTTAAGACCGATTTACTTGGGACCAGGGACATTAGCATATCTCGTAGAGATGTGTACACCATTGCTTCTTAATGCAATGATAAGAAACAAGATGAAGAATCCTGGGATAAAAATAATTTAAAACAACTAGATGTGATATTTTATCATGAGTCGTGAATATTCACGTAGAGGGAGAAATTGGTTTACTGCAATGGGGGTACTGTTCATTGTAATGGCAGCAATTATTTTTGTAAGAAATGTGATTTTATGGAGTCCAGGATTTGTGCTTGATTTTTTGTTAGGACCTGATATAACAAATGAGAAATTTGCATTAGGAATGATTATCTTTGGATGTATATTGATTGGATTGGGGTACAAGAGACCAAATGTCAAAATTAACTGAATTTTTAAAAAAAGAGAAAATTCTTCATTTGGCAACTATTGATGATAAATGTACACCACATATCATTCCTGTTTGGTATATGTATAGTGCAAAGAAGATCTATGTTGGGACAAATACTAAAACTCAAAAAGCAAAAAACATCAAAATTCACAAAAAGGTAAGTTTTTGTGTTGATGTTGGGGTGAGTGCACCAAATATTTTTGGAGTTATGGGAAAAGGTACAGCAAAATTACTTAGAGAAAAATCTATTGTAAATAGAATTGCTAAAAGAATTCTTTTACGATATTTCAAAACATTAGAAAATAAATCTGCAAGAGAATTATTAGAAGATACAGATTGTATAATTGAGATTACGCCTAAAGAATTTTCAAAATGGGAGTATTAACGAACAAAATCCTCTATTTTGTTCATGGCTGATTCCAAAATTTCCATTTTTGGTAGATAAACAATTCTGAAATGACCACTTCCATATTGCGCTCCAAATCCAGAGCCATGAACTGTTAACACACCTTTTTGTCTTAGTAATTCTAAGACAAATTCTTTATCTGAATTGAATTTATTTTGTTCAATTTTAGGAAATGCATAAAATGCTCCTTTTGGATTTGAGCAGGAGATTCCATTCATTTCATTTAGTCTTTTAATGACATAATCCCTATGAGTTTTTAGTTCTGAAACAAATTTTGGTATATAATCTTGAGGACCATTTAGTGATTCTAAAGCGGCATATTGAACTGGGAGATTTGTTGAAATTCGAACTCTAGCAAGTTTTGGTAGATTTTCTCGTATGTTATCAAGTTGTGGCGAGTTGTTAAATGCAATGTAACCAATTCTCCAGCCAGACATTAGGTGAACTTTAGAAAAACCATTTAGTATTATTACAGGTGAATCTCCAGCTACTTTTCCAATACCGGTAAACTTTTCATCAAAAACTATTTGGTCATAAATCTCATCACAGATAATGTAGAGATTGTGTTCATTAGCAACATCTACAATTTGTTTTAAAGAATTTTCATTGAATACCAAGCCAGTAGGGTTGTTGGGGCTGATTAAACAAATTGCGACAGTTTTTGATGTGATTTTACTTTTGATATCATCAATATCAGGAGATGACGAGTTTAGATCAACTGAGAATTCAATTGGAATACCTCCATGTAATCGAACATAGGAAGCATATGGAGGATAATATGGTCCTGGAAGTAGAACTTCATCACCTTCTTCAACTATTGAAGAGATAACCATGTCTAGGCCTTCAGAGACACCATTTGTTACTAGGATATTTTCTGAAGATATAGACAAACCTTTTACATTTTCTTTTTTAGCAATTCCTTCTGTTAATTCTGGCAAACCCTCAGAGCGAGTGTAGAAATTTTTTCCATTAGTAATAGAATCCACCATTGCTTGCTTAACATTCTGTGGTGGTTGAAATCCAAATTGTACAGGATCACCTATGTTTAGATAATCAACTGTTTTTCCTTGTAATTCTATTTCACGTGCAGCAGATACAATATCTCGGATTGCATATTCCACACCTGCAACTTTTTTTGATATTTTCATCACTAAGACAGATATTTAGACCCGTTAAATGCTTATTTTTTTGGACCCGTAGCTCAGCCTGGATAGAGCGGGTGGCTTCGGACCACCAGGCCATGGGTTCGAATCCCATCGGGCCCTTTTTTTAAATAATCAAGTATATTAGATATAATTTCTAGATGATTACATGAGTCCCGGCATTGGTTTGATGGATAGAAGATTAAAGACAGAAAAAGATGCAGTGTCACTTGCGATGTCTGGAGTTTTAAAAAATTACAAAACCGAATCTGAAAAAATCAAGACACTAGAAACAAAGTATGATGATGATGCAGGAGATTGGTATATCGCATTAGGTTGGGAAGAGAAACGTGTAATTGTAAAAATGGATTCTGTTTTAGCTGAGATAATAGAGATTAAAGAAATTTAATTTGATTTTTTAAATTCAACATTTGGAGCATCGCTTTCATTTGGTATAATTAATAATCCACCT
>Ga0206680_10000088_pt1 | contig 34355 bp, 26 predicted proteins | sample M115012015metaG_FD_160124 | JGI IMG/M metagenome (GOLD analysis project Ga0206680, IMG submission 160124) | Ammonia-oxidizing marine archaeal communities from Monterey Bay, California, United States - M1 150m 12015 | ecosystem: Environmental > Aquatic > Marine > Intertidal zone | place: USA...
GAGGAAATTGATGTAACAGAGGGAATTGAACTCTCGGATGATGAAAGTGCATCTGATATCTTTGAAGTTCTGAAACGAAGAAAAAATAAGTTTAAGAAAAAAGATTCTTATGATATTGCTTTTATGCTGCCTTTGTATTTAGATAAAAATGATACAATTGAAGCCTACCAAAATCTACAAGACGAATCGAGTATTTATAAGAAAACTCGTTATGCCTTAGATTTTTATTCCGGAGCTAAAGTGGCAATCGACAGCTTGAATAAAGCTGGAATGGCGCTTAATGTTCATGTATACGATACGAAGAATGACCCGCATGAAACATTTGAATTAGTAGCTCAAAAAGAATTTGATGATATGGACTTAGTTATTGGTCCATTTTATTCTAAAAATTTCAAAATTGCTGCAGAAATACTTAGTAGAAGAGACGTACCTATTGTAGCTCCTCTCTCCACAAAGGGGAATTTGTTGGAGAATATTCCAAATGCTTTTCAAGTGATTCCTACACCTAAAAGACAGCTTACTTATTTGTCTGATTATATAAAGGGGAATTATAGTGATAAAAATATTACTCTAGTTCGTAAGAATACTGAGCAAGAATCTACTTTTGCAGATTGGATGATCTCATCTCTTGAAATGGATTCTATTAACTATAAAGAGATATTAGTTGATGGTGCTGTAATCGATTCAATTCATCATGAATTGGACTCTTTAGCAGAAACAAATGTGATTTTGATTCCTTCTACAGAAAAAGACTTCGTAACAGATTTACTGACGAAACTAAATGCAACACGTGATAGTTCAATTGTTGTGTTCGGTATGCCAGACTGGTATACCTTTAATGACTTAGATTTTGATTATTTGATGAATTTGAATGTTCACATGCCTAACAGTGGTGTCTTGTCTTATGACGATAATTTTACACAATATTTTGTTAAGGGCTACCAAGCTGCTACTGGAGCTGATCCTAGTGCGCGATTTGCCTTTTCTGGTTTCGATGTGAGTTTTTACTTTTTAAACTTATTGAATACATATGGTGGTATTTCTGCTGATATGTATTTAGAGCCTAAAGAATTACTTAATCTAAACTTCGACTATAATTATAAACGCAACGAAAAGAATGGTTCTAGAAATCAGTCGGTGCACATTATTAAGTATGAAGATTTAGAAATTATTCGAGTAGATAAATAATCTATTCCTAAATAACTGAAAAGGCAGCTTATTGAGCTGCCTTTTTTTTATTATAAAATAGATCAATCAATAGTCATTCCTAAACTAAAAGAAGGGTTAATGCTCTGTTAATGATTTTTTAAGCTATGGATAAAACCTAATACTTGATCGTTGAAAGTCATAGGTTGTTCTATATTTACTACATGTCCACATTCTGGAATTATATAGAGTTTAGAAGAAGTATGATTTTCTACTAACTTACTTATAGAGGGTAAGAACATGTGATCTTCGGCACCCATAATGTAAAGTGTAGGAATACCAGAGTCCTTAATCCTAAACATAGCCAACAATGGATTAACCTTAGAGACTAGGCTAAACCAACGTTTAAATTCGTTTTGATATAGTTTCTTTGCTTCCGTAACAAATAAGTTTCGTGATTCTCTATGTGTTTTACTCGGCATAATGACTATAGCAAAGAGTTTGTAGAGAAGGATATAGGGGATAATAGATCTTAAAAGAAAACCTAAGCGCATTAGTATCTGCCCTTTAATGTTAAGTTTCATCACAGCTCCACCCATTATCATACTGTGAACTCTGTTTGGAAAGCGTTCTGCAATTTCTCTAATAACAATTGTTCCTAAAGAAATTCCTACAAAGTGAGTTTTTTTAACTTTTAAATAGTCTAATACCTCAATCACTTCGTCACTAATCACATCAAAAGTGTAGGAGCGTAATTGCTCGTAAATTTTGTTTTTAGATTTACCATGACCTCTAAGATCAATTAGTAAAACATTGTGCTTGTTTTTAAAATCGCGTAGTTGTTTGTACCAGATGGAACTGCTTCCTCCTGCGCCGTGAATGAAAGTTACCCATTCTGCACTGTCGTCAATCTTAAAAGTACTGAAGTGAAGCATTAATCAATAATTTAAAATAGTAGGCTGAGCCTAATAATTTAGCAAAAATACTCATTTAGAATGGTTTTTAACGGGGAATTTGTAAAAGGATATATACTTTGTTATTGGTCTAAATATATTTTTTAATTTTCAGTATCACTAGTCTACGGGTTCCCATAGTTCAATCTTATTTCCTTGGTCATCCATAATATGTTTAATTTACTATAGTCATAACTGGTAATGCTATCGAGTAGGGTAACTCCATTTTCTTTGAGCTGATTTACAAGATCTTCAATATTCTAAACGCGGTAATTAATCATAAAATCTTTTTTTGATGGTGAAAAATAATCATCTCCTGTTTTGAATGGAGTCCACTGTAAAGAGTTTATTTGCTCAGGATTGTTAAGGTGTTTGTAAATAGAAAATGTGAAATTAAAGCAAAAAAAACCGCTAATGCGGCTTAGATTTTAATAGAGATACTACCTCAAATCGAGAATGTCAAAATCTGAAAAATCAGTTTCTTTAAAAATGAAGGCTGAATCTTCAATACTACTGGATGTAAAGTTGCTGATTACATATTCAGATTCAGTAGCATTTTTACCAAACTGTTTTAAGTTTTTAATTTGTTTCAGTTGTGTGTCAATCATTAAGTGAATCTTAATATAATCTACATCGTCTGGAGTTTCAGGAATCAATTCAATCAATTGAAGGTTCCCAACCTTTTCACCCATTTGGTAGATAAAACCTTTTTCATAAAGTTTTAAAAGGTTAGAGGGAGTCAGTGCACCTTCATCATCAAGGTCGATTTCAGAAATTTGTACCTCCTCATCGTCTTCCATGATAGTCCATACATTCTCGCCGTCACTAATTTGTTCTATCCCCATAAAAGACAAGATGTATTGATCTTTCTTTAAAGTAAGCTCTCCCGCAGCAGATTCCTGAACATTCTCCGCCTTATTGTTTAAGCGGTATTCAAAAACAATATGAATAGCCTCGTGAGCATCTGTTGCTAAGCTAACTTTATCAAGAAGAATTTTCGCTGCAGGATCACTAGAGATTTGTGCAAATGAAATAAAAGGTAAAGCAAATAGGCTTAATGTAAATAGGATTCTACTCATCAAGATGTCTTTATGTATTGGATTGCAAAATAAGTAAAATAAGTATGTAATACATGATATGTTAGACGTAATTAGTTCCATAGTTTATGGTTCTTAGTATATGGAATCAAGTCCCAAGAATTATACTTAATACTAGCGACCTTTACTAGATACTAACTACTTGATTGATTACTCTCGGTATTCAACAACTGCTCCAAAGTATATTCATCAGGAATTAAAACCTGTCGAGCTTTACTGCCTTCAAAAGGACCTATGATACCTGCAGCTTCTAATTGGTCTATAATTCTACCTGCACGGTTGTAGCCTAGTTTTAGTTTTCGTTGCAATAGCGAAGCAGAGCCTTGTTGATGCATCACAATAACTGAAGCTGCATCTCTAAAGAGTACATCTCTGTCATTAAGATCTATTGCGCCAATAGCTTTAGCTTCTTCTCCAACAAATTCCGGTAGTTCAAACACCATTGGATATCCTTGTTGATTTCCAATAAACTCAGTAAGCTTCTCAACTTCTGGAGTATCTATAAACGCACATTGTACACGTGTTATGTCACTACCATCAGAAATTAACATATCACCACGACCGATAAGTTGATTGGCTCCACCAGCATCTAATATGGTTCTAGAATCTATTGCTGAGGTTACTCTAAAGGCAATACGCGCAGGGAAGTTAGCCTTAATCGTACCTGTAATAATATTGGTGGTTGGTCTTTGAGTCGCAATAATTAAATGAATACCAATTGCACGAGCTAACTGAGCTAAACGAGCAATAGGTGTTTCAATCTCTTTCCCAGCAGTCATAATCAGATCGGCAAATTCATCAATAACCAAAACGATATAAGGTAAATAACGGTGTCCATTTTCAGGATTCAACTTTCTATTTACAAACTTATGATTGTATTCTTTAATGTTTCTTACTTGAGCTGTTTTCAAAAGATCGTAGCGCGCATCCATTTCTATACAAAGAGAGTTTACTGTGTTCACCACCTTTGTAGTATCAGTAATAATAGCCTCTTCAGCATCGGGTAGCTTAGCTAAGAAATGACGTTCAATTTTATTGTAAAGTGTCAATTCAACCTTCTTCGGATCTACCAAAACAAACTTTAATTGCGAAGGGTGTTTCTTATAAAGTAGCGAAGCGAGTATCGCGTTTAGTCCAACAGATTTACCTTGACCAGTAGCCCCTGCCATTAATAAGTGAGGCATTTTAGCTAAATCGGCAACATAGGTTTCGTTTGAAATTGTTTTCCCTAAAACGATGGGAAGTTCATAATCGGCATTTTGAAATTTCTCCGAAGCTATAACCGATTTCATAGACACGATACTCGGTTTGCTATTCGGAACTTCTATACCTATCGTTCCTTTCCCTGGAAGCGGTGCTATAATACGAATTCCTAGAGCAGCTAAACTCAAAGCAATATCGTTTTCTAAACCTTTAATCTTAGAAATTCTAACACCTGGAGCAGGGACAATTTCATAGAGTGTTACTGTAGGTCCAACGGTAGCTTTAATTTTAGAAATCTCAATTTTATAATTGTTAAGTGTTTCAACAATCTGATTTTTGTTGGCCTCTAATTCTTCTTTATCAACGGTAACTTGTGAGTTAGGGTACTCAATCATTAAGTCGATGATTGGATGCTTATATCGACCTAAGTCTAGAGTAGGGTCGTATTCCCCAAATTCTTCTAGCGCTTTATTGACTTGTTTGTCAGTTAAGATTTCTTCCGATTTTACTTCTACATCCATTTGAACTTCTTCTGGAGTAGATTCTATGACTTCCTTTTTCTTAGGAACTTCTATGGTCATTTCTTCTACAACATTAGCTTCAGGTTCAGTTATTTCGGGACTCGTGTTAGTATTTAAATCTACGGTCTCTTGAATTTGTTCTTCAACGATTTGTTCAGTATCAATAGATCCTTCAGAGATGTCATTATAATCAAATGCCTTTTCTTTCTTTTTAAAAATGCCAAATATTCCTTTAAAGAATTCTTGAATCTTTTCTGGAGTCCAGCGATAATAGATGCCTAAGAAAATCAGCATAGAGAAACTTAAAACCAAGCTAGTCCCTGTTGTCCCTAGTAAACTGTTAAGCCAAGTAGAAGCAACGACTCCGTTATAACCACTTAATATAGTTGTATGGTTGAAGTAGAATCCGAAAAAAGTAGTCGACCACAAACAAAGGAATAAGGAGTTTCTGAATAAACGATTTAGCTTGATGATATACTGCTGAGTAAATATCTGCAGTCCAGCGATAAATAGGAAAAATGGAAGCAGAAAAGAAGCAATCCCAAATTGTTGGTAAATGAAAAATTGTCCTAATGCTGCGCCAATTTTACCTAGCCAGTTATGTACTACAATATTTGTGTCTAAAAATAATGAAGAAGCGTCGAGTTGTAATAAATCGAAGTCTTTCTTCCAACTCAGTAGAAAGGAGACAAAAGAAAGCAAGAGTATCGTGGCTAAACACAAAAACAATAAGCCAAAAACTACTTGTGCTGTTTTGTTTTCAAAGTTTAGGGTGAGCTGAGGATATTTACTTTTTTTCTTCTTAACCATAGTTCCATCTGTGTAAACTCAAAAATAGCTAAAAAGCCTTTTAATTTGGCTTCCCAACACAGCTTTTATTCACGAGGATATACACAATTTAGTAGATGTGAAACGGGCGATGTAAAACGTTTGGTTTATGTTGCTTCGTTTTACGATTTAGGCCTCCCGTTTTACGATCATTTTATAGGCTATACCAACGGATTCTATTAACTTTGCGAATTATTACAAAACTAAATGAAAAGACTCTCAATATTAGTGAAAGAAGAAACAGCTCCTTTGGAAGCTGTAGTTCTTGGTATTGCTCAAGATTTTGGTGGTGAGCCGAGTCTTGAAGAAGCCTACGACCCGAAGTCTAAAGAACATATTAAAGCAGGTACTTTTCCAGTAGAAAATGATCTCATAAAAGAGATGCAGGCTTTTAATGCCGTTTTTGAGAAATATAATATAGATGTTTATCGTCCTGAGAACATTAAAGACTACAATCAAGTCTTCTCTAGAGACATCGCTTTTGTGATTGATGAGAAGTTTATTGTCCCCAATATATTAGAAGATAGAGCAAGAGAGTTTGAGGCAATTTCAAAAGTTGTCGAGCAGATTGAATCTAACTTAGTGGTTAAGATGTCCGAAGGTACTCGTGTAGAGGGTGGTGATGTAATGCCTTGGGATGATTGTATTTTTGTAGGTGTTTCTGATGAGGAAGATTTCGAGAAATATACTTGTGCTCGTACCAATTACGATGGAGTTGCCTTTTTACAAAAGACATTCCCTGAGCGTACCGTTGTTTCTTTTGAGTTGAATAAATCGGATGTGGAGCCACGCGATAATGCGCTACATTTAGATTGTTGTTTTCAGCCAATAGGAAAAGATCAAGCAGTGATTTATCCTGGTGGATTTAAACATGAAGATGATGTGCAGTTTTTAGTGGATTATTTTGGCGAAGAAAATATCATCGAAATCACTAGAGACGAGATGTACAATATGAACTCCAACCTATTCTCTATCAGTCCTGAAGTGATTGTTTCGGAAAAAGGTTTTACTAGACTTAACGAGGAGTTGCGAAGGCGTGGCTTTACAGTTGAGGAAATTCCATACGCCGAAATTGCGAAAATGGAAGGTTTATTAAGATGTTCTACATTGCCACTAAGAAGAAAATACAATGACTAAGCAGATTACTTCAAGCATTATGATGATTCGCCCAGTTGCTTTTCGTTTTAACGAGCAAACTGCGGTGAATAATTATTACCAACAAGTGTTGGAAGGTGTTACTGCCAACCAAGTACAAGAGCAAGCTCAAAATGAGTTTGATACTTTTGTTGAGAAATTGAGGGCTAAAGGTGTTGAGGTAGTTGTGGTTGAAGATACTTTGGAGCCTAATACTCCAGATTCTATTTTTCCAAATAACTGGATTTCATTTCACCAAGATGGTCGTGTAGGATTGTATCCTATGTGTGCCGAAAACCGCCGTTTAGAGCGTAGAGAAGATGTGCTCACCATTTTAATGGAGCAGCATAATTTTGTAATAAATGAAGTCATAGACTTCTCACACTACGAAAGTGAAGATCTCTTTTTAGAAGGTACAGGTTCTATGTTACTCGATAGAGTAAACAAGATTGTGTACGCTGCATTGTCCTTGAGGACGGAATCAAAAATCTTAGAAGATTTCTGTAAGAAGTTTGGATATAAAGCGGTTGCTTTTACTTCAAACCAAACGGTAGGAACGGAGCGTTTAGCAATTTATCACACCAACGTGATGATGTGTTTGGGCGAAGGTTTTGCGGTTTTATGTGCCGACACAGTTGATGATGACCTAGAGAGAAAAGCTTTAGTTGATAGTCTTGAGTCTACAGGGAAAGAAGTGATTTATATTACCGAAGCTCAAAAGCATCGTTTTGCAGGGAATATGCTGCAAGTACATAGTAAAACAGGAGAGAAGTTCTTGGTAATGTCTGCTTCGGCACATCAGTCTTTGAGTCCAGAACAAGTAAAACAGATTGAAAAGCATTGTCAGATATTATCCAGCTCTTTAGATACTATTGAGGCTTGTGGTGGAGGTAGTGCTCGTTGTATGATGGCGGAAATATTTTTGCCTAAAAACGCATAATATAGAATGAAAGACTTAGAAATCCTTTTAGTAAATCCCATACTTACAGCTGTAAAAGAGTTGTTTGGAGCTGATTTACCAGAAAACCAAGTAAACTTCCAAACTACACGTAAGGAGTTTGAAGGTGATATCACTTTGGTAGTTTTCCCAATGGTTCGTTTCGCAAAGAAGGGGCCAGAGCAAACTGCCGAAGATTTAGGGAATTACCTTGTAGAGAACATAGAATTCGTTGAGAAATTCAACGTAGTGAAGGGGTTCTTGAATATGGTGATTTCAGAATCGTTTTGGTTGGATGCTTATGCAAAAGCATTCCAAACGGAAGAATTTGGTAGAGTAGAAGCAACTGAGAAGGATCCACAAATTGTGGTTGAATACTCGTCGCCAAATACCAACAAGCCATTACACTTAGGTCACGTACGTAACAACTTATTGGGTTATTCGGTTGCCGAAATTATCAAGGCAAGTGGTAAGCGTGTTAAGAAAGTACAAGTCATTAACGATCGTGGTATTCATATTTGCAAGTCGATGTTGGCTTGGAAATTATTTGGTGAAGGTGAAACGCCTGAGTCTACAGGAATGAAAGGCGATCACTTGGTAGGGAAGTACTATGTGCGTTTTGATCAAGAATACAAAAAGGAGATTGCTGCTTTACTATCCGAAGGTAAAACTGAGGATGAAGCAAAAAAAGAATCACCACTTTTAGTTGAAGCTCAAAATATGCTTCGTCAATGGGAAGCTAAAGACGAAGAGGTTGTAGCGCTTTGGGAAATGATGAACCAATGGGTGTATGCAGGATTCGATACTACTTACACGCGTATGGGAGTTGATTTCGATAAGCACTATTACGAAAGTGACACCTATTTATTAGGGAAGAAATACATTGATTCTGGACTCGAAAAAGGCATTTTTTATAAAAAGGAAGATGGTTCTGTTTGGGTTGATTTAACAAATGAAAAGCTAGACCATAAACTAATTTTACGTGGTGATGGAACGGCTGTTTATATGACTCAAGATATTGGTACTGCGATTCAGCGTTACTTAGACTTTGACTTTAATAGAATGGTGTATACTGTTGGAAATGAGCAGGATTACCACTTTAATGTCTTATTTAAAATATTGAATCGTTTAGGTTATTCTTGGGCTAATGACTGTCACCACCTTTCTTATGGAATGGTAGATTTACCAAGTGGTAAAATGAAGTCTCGAGAGGGTACTGTAGTAGATGCAGATGACTTAATGCAAGAGATGGTTTCTATAGCTAAATCGATTTCTGAAGAGCTCGGAAAGTTAGATGGCTTTAACGAGGAAGAATTGGCATCTATTTATGAGATGATAGGTATGGGTGCATTGAAATACTTCATCCTAAAAGTTGATCCTAAGAAACGAATGTTGTTCGATCCAACTGAGTCAATCGACTTTAATGGTCATACAGGACCATTCATTCAATATACGCACGCTCGTATTTGTTCATTACAAAGAAGAGCTGCTGATTTAAATACTGTAGCTAATCCAGAATCTTCTCTTCAAGCTAAGGAGAAAGAGTTATTGAAAGTCTTATTGCGCTACCCTGAGGTAATTCAGGAAGCAGCAAACGATTATAGTCCTGCGGTAATTGCAAACTACACGTATGACTTAGTAAAGGAGTACAACCAGTTTTATCAGCAAGTGCCTGTTTTTGGAGCTGATAGTGAGCAAGACAAGGCTTTCCGTATCGGATTGTCTGGTTTGGTTGGAAAAGTAATTGCTTCGGCAATGAATCTATTGGGAATTACAGTTCCTGAAAGAATGTAAATTGATTATTTTTGAAGCTAATTATTTAGAAGATGTTTGAGAATTTATCAGAGAAATTAGATAAAGCCTTTTCGGTATTAAAAGGTCACGGTAAGATTACTGAGATTAACGTTGCTGAAACGCTTAAAGAAGTGCGTAAAGCCCTTTTAGACGCCGATGTTAGTTATAAAATTGCTAAAGACTTTACTAAAAAAGTAAAGGATAAAGCTTTAGGTCAAGATGTGTTAACAGCTCTTCATCCAGGGCAGTTAATGGTGAAGCTTGTAAAAGACGAGTTAACTGATTTGATGGGAAGTCAAGCCGAGGGAATTAATCTTGAGGAGAAAACTTCCGTAATCCTTATCGCAGGTCTTCAAGGTTCTGGTAAAACTACCTTTACTGGGAAACTTGCTTTGTTTCTCAAGACTAAGAAGTCTAAGAAGCCTTTGTTGGTTGCTTGTGATGTTTACCGTCCAGCAGCCATTAATCAGCTAGAAATCCTTGCTGAGCAAGTTGGAGTAGAGGTTTCCGTAAATAGAGAAAGTCAAGATCCTGTTGCCATTGCTAAAGCTGCTGTAACACATGCAAAGCAAAATGGAAATGATGTAGTTATTGTCGATACCGCGGGTCGTTTAGCGATTGACGAGCAGATGATGAACGAGATTGCTGCTGTGAAAGCTGCGGTAAATCCTCAGGAAACATTATTCGTAGTAGATTCTATGACAGGGCAAGATGCGGTGAATACGGCAAAAGCTTTTAACGATAAGTTAGATTACGACGGTGTTGTTCTAACAAAGTTAGATGGTGATACTCGTGGTGGTGCTGCTTTAACGATTAAGTCAATCGTTAATAAGCCTATAAAGTTTGTAGGTATGGGCGAGAAGATGGATGCTTTAGATGTATTCCATCCAAACCGTATGGCCGATCGTATTTTGGGTATGGGTGATGTGGTGTCGCTTGTAGAAAAAGCTCAAGAACAGTTTGATGCCGAAAAAGCTCGTAAACTTCAAAAGAAAATTGCCAAGAACGAATTTGACTTCAACGATTTTGTTGAGCAGATAGGTCAAATTAAGAAGATGGGTAATGTGAAGGATTTGATGGGGATGATTCCAGGAATGGGTAAAGCCATGAAGGATGTAGAGATTGAAGATGACGCTTTTAAACACGTTGAAGCTATGATTGGTTCAATGACTAAAGAAGAGCGTTCTAATCCAACTTTATTAAATGGTTCTCGTCGTCAGCGTGTTGCTCGTGGTAGCGGACGTACAGTAAAAGAGGTAAACCAACTCATTAAGCAATTCAACGACATGGGTAAAGTCATGAAGATGATGCAAGGTGGTGGAATGAAGAACATGATGAAAATGATGGGTAAAGGTGGTGGAATGCCAAATATGCCTTTAGGTAGATAATTACAAAGAATATGCAGTTATTAGACGGTAAATTAACATCCGGAATTCTTAAGGATGAGATCGCAGTAGAGGTCAAAGAAATTATTGCTAAAGGTGGAAAAAAACCACATTTAGCAGCGATTTTAGTTGGAGGCGATGGCGCTAGTGAAACGTATGTTAATGCAAAGGTAAAAGCTTGTGAAAAAGTAGGTTTCGAGTCGACTTTGGTTCGTATGGATGCTGATGTTAGTGAAGAAGCGCTTTTGAATGAAGTTCGCAAAATTAACGAAAATCCTGATATCGATGGCTTGATTGTTCAGTTGCCATTACCAAAGCATATTTCTGAGATAAAAGTTACCGAAACGATTATACCTGAGAAGGATGTGGATGGATTTCATCCTGTAAATTTAGGGCGTATGATGCTGAATTTACCTTCTTTCTTGCCAGCTACACCAGCCGGAATTATAGAGCTTTTAGATCGTTATGAAATTGAGACTTCAGGTAAGCACTGTGTAGTTATCGGTCGTTCGCATATTGTAGGTTCGCCAATGAGTATATTAATGTCACGAAATACTAAAGTGGGTAATTGTACTGTTACCTTAACGCATAGTAGAACAACAAATTTAGAAGAAATTTCACGCTCGGCTGATATCCTTATTGTAGCTCTTGGTAAACCAGAATTCGTTACTGCGGATATGGTAAAGGAAGGTGCTGTAATTGTTGATGTGGGTATTACTCGTGTTAAGTCTGATAAATCTAAATCAGGTTGGAAATTAAAAGGAGATGTAGCCTTTGATGAGGTTGCTCCAAAATGTTCTTTTATTACTCCAGTCCCAGGTGGTGTAGGTCCAATGACCATAGCATCGCTACTGAAGAATACTTTGCAGTCAGCAAAACAGAAATAGGACTCAATAGTAAAAGGATCAAGATTCTAATGTTAAAAGGGTATTCAGCTCCTGAATAGGTAATCCTACAACATTAAAGTAAGAACCTTCAATTTTAGTGATTCCAATAGCGCCAATCCATTCTTGAATTCCGTAAGAACCTGCCTTATCGAATGGTTTGTAGTTTTCTATATAATAGTCAATTTCAGAAGCTGTAAGCTCTTTGAAATAGACTTTAGTCGTATTCGAAAAGGAAATAGTTTTATCGCATGTTTTGATGCAAACCCCTGTAATTACTCGATGACTTCTATTCGATAAACTTTGAAGCATTTGAGTCGCTTCTGCCTTGTTTTTTGGTTTACCGAGTATTTTATTGTCCAGAACTACCACGGTATCAGCTGTAATAATTAATTGTTCATCTGTGATATTTGTAAAAGCCGATGCTTTTAGTTTGGCTAGATATTCAGCAACTTCAGTAGCGTCAAGATCATCAGGAAAGACTTCGTCCACCTCACGGACTTCAACAGTGAACTCTAGATCTAAAAGTGCTAGTAATTCTTTTCTTCTAGGAGATTGCGAAGCGAGGATGATACTCTTCATTTGGTTGTTGGTTATTCGTTGAAAGTTGTTGGTTCTTTTAGAACAACAGGGTTTTAATATTCTCCACAATTGGGTGATATGTCACAAAGTGATAGGTACTAGACAAAAAAATACAAACTAATGATCCCAGCAAAAATAATGAACTTATTAAGCTTTGAAATGCGTTCGTAGTCTAGAGATTTTTGAGCTCTGTAAATCCAAATATTCAATAAGAATAAAGGAGTTATTAAGAATATTAAAGCATAGACTAAGGCAGGGATTTGTGTCTTGAATTCATAGATAGCTACAGTAATCACCATAAACGCTGTGAGAACACTTAGCCATTTTACAAACTCTTTGGTCTTGTCAATGCCCCAAACGGTAGGAAGAGTGCGAATTTTGAACTTTGCATCTCCTTCAGCACCTCTTAAATCTTTTATGACTTCGTGCATCATGCTACATATAAAGGCAAAGATTGCATAAATACAAAGTAGGAGTAGAGTATGTGTGCTTGATTCGTGTTGGTATTTTGGAAGTACTTCAAATGCTGCAACAGATATCACAAATATTGAAGAGAGCTTGGCAATGATAAAGTTACCAATAAAAAACCTACGTTTATAGCGTAAACTATATTGCCATAGAGTATAGGCGGTGATAGCCATTATTGCACCTAGAACTAAAAATTCGACTTTATACGCAATATAAAAACCAAGTAGTACCCCTGAAGATGTAAATAAAATATGCAGCATTAATGCAACTCTTCGCTTAATACTTCTTCCCACTATAACCTCTCCCTTCTGATTTTCGGTATCTACTTGAATATCGAAGTAGTCGTTAATTACATAACCACCAGCTGCAATCAATAACATACTCAAAACGAGTAGAGCAAATTGTATGTCACCCAAAACATTGGCTTTTCCATACGTAGGAATCAGAACACTATAACGTAGTAAGTACTGAATAAGCGCCATGGCTACTAAATTCTGAAAGCGAATGAGTTTGAGGTATTTCATTGGTGTAAGTTAAATAATCTTCAAATTAACACATTAAATAGAAGGTGTAGTGTGATCCAACATCCATTTTCCTTGAACTTTCATGGCTTGTTCTATGACATCGCGAACACAACCTTCTCCACCACCTTTATGTGATACATAATCTGATAGATTCTTTATCTCTTGTGCGGCATTATCAGGACAAGTAGGTAAGCCTACAATTTGCATTACTTCATAGTCGGGCATATCATCACCCATATAAAGAATGTCGTCTGCATTTAAAGAGTAGATGTGCATCAACTCTTTTAAAGCCTGCACTTTATCGTGACAAGCTAAATACACATCGTGCACACCCAAGCGCGTCATACGTGATTTAACAGCTGCTGAGCTACCACCAGAAATGATTGCTACAATAAAACCTTTCTTAACTGCCAATTGTAGTGCATAGCCATCGCGAGTACTCATTTTACGCACTTGCTCACCATCGGGCATTAAAGTAACGCTACCATCAGTTAACACGCCATCGCAATCGAAAACAAAAGCTTTAATTGATTTGAGTTTAGTTTTATAATTCATCGTTATTCTTGGCTATAATATTTTTAGTAAGGATTTTATAAATATCGTGATTATTCCCCTCTTTCAGGTACTTTAGGTGAGTATCTATTGTAAACTTGTCTTTTCTAGCTGCAGGTCCTGTTTGTACATCTTTAGGATTGTGTTTTGTGATTTTAGAGGCAGTCTCTTTAATCAGCGGATGCAAAATGTCTAAAGGAATACTTTCTTTACCGAGTATCTCATCAGAAATCATGTACATATAATTGCTGAAATTACAGGCGAATACTGCCGCAACGTGCAATACTTTTCTTTGATGCGAATTGATATTATAGACCATAGGTCCTAATAAAGTTGCTAATCGCATTAAGGTATTGTAATCTTGACTTTTTGAAGCTTCAATACAAAATGGAATATTTTTGAAATTGAGCTTTTTCTCTTTAGAAAAGGTTTGAAGCGGGTAGAGTACACCTCTACGATCGTATTTAATTACATCTTGCTCAATGGCACCTGAAGTATGTACAATCAATTTATTTTTTAATTCTAAGCTTGCCGAAACCTCTTCAATAACAGAATCTTTAACGGCTAAGATGTATAAGTCAGCTTCGCGATTTAAATCTTCAATACGCGTAGTGAAATCACATTTTAATCTGCGCGAAAGTGAAATAGCTCCCTCTACAGATCTATTGTAAACCTGAAGAATATTTTGCTCTTTCTTTTGGAGTTCTTTCGCTAAGTGCCAAGCTACATTTCCCGCACCAACGATTACGATATTTAGCCTTAGTTTACTCAATCGATTACGATTTTGATTGTTTAAATAATTGCATCATAGCTATAAAAGTTCCTACAGCCATCAGTACCATCCCGATCCATAATACGTTAATATACGGGAAAATAATCGCTTTCATTACGATGAAAGGCTTTTCGTTGTCGATATGCTCATAAGCTTTTATCTGAATACTTCCAGCCTCTGGGTTAACCTCGCTAAACAAGAATTTGTATTTCAATTCTCCATCTTCAAGGAAGCCTGGGAACGATTGTGCAATATTGTTTTTTACCGCGTAGATAGCATCAGTTTTCGAAATCTCACCTTGCATGTTTTGCATCCTGATTTTAGCAATCAACATTACATCTAAGGCTCTACTGCTTTCAATATTGGTGTTGGCATTTACCATTAAGCTATCTAGGTATAAAAAGTGCTTATTGTAAATTACCGAATCACCTTGCTTGATGTTGATTAAACTCTCGTGATGATAAGGGTCAGTCGTATCGTGTTCATCAACATCGGCGTAGGTAAGGTGCGTGTATACATCGTATAGAGCAAAATGCTCTGTAGCTGGTTCTGCTACATTTCCCATAATTTCGTTCAATTGAATAAATGGGTGTAGTGTAAATTGATATTCGAAACTACCATTTTCCTGTAGATCAAAATACTCAACTTCGTAGGTTTTGTTTATGCCTATAAGTGTATCTGACTTATAGTGTACGAAGTAATTCCCCATAGCAGTGGTGTCACCTTTTTCAAGTAAGATGTTTTCATTGCTCGGAAAATCTTTAGCGATAAAGCCCTCGTTGCTAGAAATCACGTTTTTATTGGCATTACTCAGTAGAGAACCCATTATTACCAAAGCAAAACCTATGTGAGCAATAGAAGCCCCAGAAAGATTCCAGCTTCCTTTTAGGATTTTACGCCAGTATTCGAAATTTGCAATTGCTGCAAAAAGTGTAGCCCAAAGTAAGACAAGGTATAGTGGATGCCACATTTGTACTGTAGAAGCGATTAACACAGCTAATACAGCGGCCAGGATAAGACTTACAGCTATTTGCTTGATGAATTTCTTAAGATCAGTTTTTTTGTAGGATAGGTACTGTGTAACCCCTACCAAAAAGATGATGATCAGTGCAAAAGGCGTTTGCCATGAATTGTAAAGAGCAATAGCATCTAAAGGTGGAGCCATATTCGTACCCAATACTTTATTAATTACCGGAAGAGACGTAAACCACGTAATTTGGAATGCCGAAATGAACAATACCATCGATCCGATAAACATCCAGAATTCTCTAGAGCTCGAGTCTTCATCCTTTTCAATAGTAGGAATGTTTTTAAGTCGGACTAAGAATAGTGCAACGGAAACAACCACAAAACTTATTAAGTATATCAGCAATTGATAATCGAGTCCACCAGCAAAAGCATGGACCGATGTATCACCCAAAATACCACTACGCGTTAAGTAGGTTGAGTAAATGATGAGTAAAAAGGCAAGGATCGTTAATGCAAAAGTAGAGCGTAAAGCAGCTTTACGAGCTCTAAAAATTAGCATAAGGTGCGCTGCAGCCACAAGGATAATCCAAGGAACTAATGAAGAGTTTTCTACAGGATCCCAAGCCCAGAAACCACCAAAAGAAAGTGCTTCGTATGCCCAAGCACCACCCATTAATATTCCAGTTCCCAAAACCATTATACCTGCATAAGTCCAAGGTAAAGCCTCGCGAACCCATTCGGCATACTGCTTTTTCCACAATGCAGAAATAGCGTAAGTAAAAGGAATCATAGTCAATGCAAATCCTAAGAAAAGGATGGGGGGGTGGATTACCATCCAGTAGTTTTGTAGAAGTGGATTTAATCCTCTACCATCTAAAAACTGAGGAACTACTTGTAAGTAGTTAGCCATTTCAGTCCACGGTAAGCCAAGGTTTTCCTCTAAGTTCCTGATCAATATAAAAGGACTCGTACCTATTTTCACACCCAATAAGTAAACGCCCATTACCATAGAGACTAAGAAAGTCTGAATGATAGAAACGATTGTTAATACAGAGGTTTCCCACTTTTTAGTCTTTCTGATAAGGATGACTCCCAGTATGATATTCCAAAAAATCCACAATAAGAAACTCCCTTCTTGACCTTCCCAGAAACAGGAAATCATATAGTGTGTAGGTAAGTCTAAAGAGGAGTGTTGCCACACGTATTGGTATTCAAAATAGTGACCATAGATCATAGCGAACATACAGACAATAATTCCAATCACAGCTAATCCGTGCGTGTAGAAAGCACCTCTTGCTAGAGGTAACCATTCTAATTTTAGCTTCTCATTTTTTGAAGCTCTGTAAAACGAAAAAGCAGCCAATAAAGAGGCTGCAAAGGCAATGCTAATAAAAGCTTGACCTAAATTTCCGACAAGGGTATGTTCACCTATGTATTCCATAGTACTAATAAGAACTTGTTGTAATTGAATCTTGATCGATATGTTGTTGCTCGTTGTACTTTGACGGACATTTCATCAAAATGGTACGTGCTACGAAACCAGTATCTGTAGCGAAACCAGTCATGGTTATCTTTTCTGAACGTTCAAAATCTTGCGGTTTTGAATCGTGATAATACACTTTGCGTTCGTTGTTTAAAGAATCGGCAGCGTAAAAAGTCAATAAGTTTAAACGAGGTTCAAAATGAATCTCTTTCTCTTTATTGAGCTCTCCAATAACCGTAAACTCTTTACCCATGCGTTTTTCAGCAACAGCAAAAGTGATGTAAGTACTGGCATTAAAGGTAAGCGACATAATCACTCCAATAATTACCGCGACTAAAAGGATTAAAACTATTTCAGTTTTCTTCATTTTACTCTTCTAGTTTATTTACTCTTTGATCTATGCGGTACAAGTAAACCATTAATCCAATAAAGATAATTGCAATTACGGCAACCACTACATAGATTTTCCCGTTTGAGCGCATTACATCAGCCATCTCAACATCTTGCGCTACTGCAGGACAAACGATAAATAAGCAGAATAGAATAGTGCTAATAAAACTCTTCATTTCTTTATATATTTTCTTTCTTGATTTCTAATACTTTGATGCGGTAACGCAATTGAGCTATCCAAGTACTTACTAAGATCCAGCCGATAACTGCAGGGTAAAATACCATTCGCATATTGCTGTCTAGATCGTAATTTCCGAATCCTGGATTCCCTCCATTTCCTGGGTGTAAGCTATCGGTCATTCTTGGAAGTACTCCAATGAAAACAATCATCATCACAAAAGCGAGGATGTTATAGATAGCACTCACACGCGCTCTACTGTCTTCGTTTTCGATACTATTTCTGAGGATGAAGTAGGCTAGATAAATGAGCATTGTTACTGCAGCTCCATTTAATTTTGGATCGTTTACCCAGAAAGCACCCCAAGTAAATTGAGCCCAAATCATTCCTGTAGTTAAGCCTAATACTGCAATAAACATTCCAGTAGAAGCTAGAGCTTCAGCTTTTAGGTCTATCATTTTATCGAATCCATTTAGGAAACGAATACTTTGAATCATCGACATCAACATTAAAATAATCATACTAAACCACATCGTTACGTGGAAGTATAGATTTCTAATAGATTCGTTGAGAATATCGAGTTGTGGTACAGGTAATAATAAACCTGCTATTATGCTGTATAAGACTAGCAAAACACCGAGGATTTTCCACCATTTTAATTGCATCAGAAAGGCTTTTTTTAATCCCGCCAAAGATAGGGAAATAATAGGTAGGAGAGTAAGACGCTAACAATATTTAACAGAGCTAAAAAGATAAGCTGATTACCAGCTAAAAAGAGACTGTCTTCAATAAGACAGATTTTAGAGGTCTTAATAAGATTTAAGAGTAAAGGAAAGAGTAAAGGCATACTTAATACCGCCATTAATCCAGCACTGTTGTTCGTTTTTGCCGCTATGGCAGCAACTAAAGTTAGTACGGAAGCTAAGGCAGAACTACCCATTACAATACATAGAATGAACGATAAGTTAGCTGTGATAGGATTCCCTAGAAAGATGCTGTAAATAAAGTAACTTATTAGGGTGAGGATAATTAGTAATCCGCTGTTGTAGAGTGTTTTTGCTAGAATAATAGCTCTGGGTTTCGCTAAGGTGTAAAAGAATAAAGCTTGTCGATTGAGTTCACCTTTAAAACTATGTAGACTTGCATTCATAGCAGCAAATAGAACGATAATCCAGAATAGTGCTACCCAAGAATTCTCGCTAATTACCCCCTCGAAACTTAAAAAGGCTACATAACTTGTACTTAAGACATAAAGAAGCATGCTGTATAATGCATAGCGCTCGCGCCAGTTAAGACGGATGTCTTTTAATATGAGTTCTTTTACTTGTTGTAACATCGCGACAAATATAGTGTTTTAAGTCCCTTAACGTTCTAAATTTAGTGAGTTCAAAAATATATTAATCCTTGTGAAATAATCAAGTAACTTGCCTTGTCTAAGGTTTAACTTTTATTAACAGACATTAACAAATTGTATTTCCCACTCTTTGTTCATAATGTCTACTTTCGTTGAAAATTTATAAGATGAAAAAATATTTACTTTTTGCATTGTTAATTCCGAGTTTATTAATGGCTCAGAGTCGTGGTAAAGAGGGCCAGAAGCCTGAGTTTATTGTTACAGGAACAGTATTAGATACATTGAGTAATAAAGGCTTGTCATTTGCTACACTAAGTTTTATTAGCCCAAAAGATGACAAATTAATAACGGGGGGCATCTGTAATGATGAGGGTGTCTTCTACATTGAAAAGGTGCCTGCGGGCGCTTATAGATTACTTATCGAATACATTGGTTATGCACCTAATATTATTGAAGAAGTAAAGGTGATGAGGGATAGAAAAGCTCGAGTAGATGGTGTTTCCGGTAGTACAACTTCCTCAGGACAAGCCAAATTAGATTTGGGTATTTTTTATCTAACAAAGTCTGTAGATCAGCTTGAAGAGATTGAGTTGGTTGAGGAAAAAGCCTTCGTTGTTCAAGGCATTGATAGAAAGGTTTTTAATGTAGATCAGGATCTTACGAGTACCGGTGGAACGGCCATAGAATTGATGGAGAAATTACCCTCTGTACAAGTAGATATGGATGGGAATGTGAGTTTGCGTGGTTCCGATCAGGTTCGTTTATACGTTGATGGGAAACCTTCTATGTTAAGCTCTTCAGAGTTGTTGGAAACCATGCCATCTTCCATGATAGAGTCCATTGAGTTGATAACAAATCCTTCTGCAAAGTTCAGTCCTGAAGGTATGGCTGGTATTATTAATATTGTTTTAAAGAAGAACAAGAAAGCTGGGTTTAATGGTAATGTGGCCTTAACGGTAGGGTATCCAAATAGAAATAATTTTACAGCCTTGCTAAATCGTCGTTCCGAAAAGTTGAATGTATTTGGATCTTATAGTATGATGGATCGAAACACAAATTTCTCATCGGAAAGTGAGAAACATACCTATTTTTCGGAAGATACTTTCCATTTGTACCAGGATAAGTGGGGTGTAAACAACAGAAAATCGCACACCTTTAAAGGAGGTTTGGATTACACGCCAAATGAGCATACTTCAATTAGTTTGCAAGGTAAATACAGTCCATCTGAACGATTGAGTATAGATACAGTTCATTACAATGAAACTACCATAGAAGGAATAAATGATTTCGATAGATTGACTGATTCAGAGACGATTCAGGGACAATGGGATGTTGATTTGAGTGGAAAGAAAGATTGGGAGAATGGATTGCATTTAGATGTTAGTGTGAATAAGTCTAACAACACCAAGGATCGCTCGAATCTATTCACAGAAACGATATTAAATGCTAATGATGTTGAGTACGGTGGCTATCCGATTTATGAACAATTGTCAAATGATCGAATCGATGACCAGTTTGAATCTAAATTAGACTTTTCTTATGGAAATGAAGATGATGGAAAATGGGAGTGGGGCGTAAGTGCTCGTACACGTGCTATTGATCAGGATCAATTTATAGATACGACTTATATAAATTCACATTTTTCTGATACGGATTCAATACTTTACAATTCTCATTTGGAAAATCATTTTATTTACGATGATGCTGTTTATTCTGCATATACAACTTATGCGAAATCTCATGGTGTCTGGTCGTATCAAGCAGGTTTAAGAGCAGAGCAGGTTTATACCAACTCTGAGCTTGAAGGCGCTGACACTACTAAAACTGATTATTTTGAGTTATATCCAAGCTTACATTTGAATTATAAGTTAGATGAGACTTCATCTATACAAGCGAGCTATTCTAGGCGAGTAAATAGACCGAGATTTCATTCTTTAAATCCTTTTCCGGAATATTCAGATCCTTACAACTTAAGAATGGGAAACCCTTTTTTAAAACCGGAGTTTGTTAATTCCGTAGAGATGGGCTATCAGAAATTCGATAAGGGAACAACCTTTAGTGCTTCCATATACGCAAAAGATGTTAACGATATGCAACGTCGATATATTACAGTTGATTCGAATAATGTGTCTACGGTAACCTATAGAAACTTAAATGGTTCTGTAGATATTGGTTTTGAGTTTATGTGGTCTAAGCAGTTAACCAAGACTTTTAATTTTATGCTGAGTTCAAATGTTTATCATTCTAAAATGGATGCTTCGAACTTAACTTCAGAATACAACGAATCTACCTTTGGTATGTGGTCTAGTTTTAATGCGGGATGGAAGAAAAATGGACATAAGATTCAATTATCCGGATGGGTGAGTCCGGGAGCTGAAGTTGGGCAGGGTAAAATGAAAACCATGTTTAGTACCGATTTAGCATATAGCCGCCCTGTGCTTTCTGATAAGGGAAAGTTAACCGTAAAAATCAGTGATATTTTTAATACACGAGGTTTTGGAATTGAGACTCGTGGACCTATGTTTGATCAATCCTTCGAATATAAAAGACAGAGTCAGTTTCTAACAGTGAGTTTAAGCTATAATTTTGGGGATCAGAGTAATAATCGTCAACATCGTAAAGGTGGTCGTGATATAGGCGGTGGTGACATGGATGGTGGATTCTTTTAACTTTCTATATGAATAAAATATTCATTTTAATACTATGTTTAAGTAGCAGTCTTTTTGCTCAGGATAAGTTTACAGTAAGTGGTTTTGTAAAAGAGCTTTCTAGCTCTGAAGAATTAATCGGTGCAAATATAGTTTGTGAAGATTTAAGTATAGGAGCAACAACCAATTCGTACGGATTTTATTCCATCAGTCTTCCTAAGGGCACATATTCTATTAGATATTCTTTTATTGGGTATAAGGATAAAGTTGTTGAGGTATCTATGACTGAAGATAAGCGTTTAGATGTAGCTTTAGAACTATATACAGAAGAACTCAATGAGATTGTGATTGAAGACGAGGCACAACAGAAAGTTCGTTCCATTGAGATGAGTGTTAATAGACTTGAAACCAAAGCGGTGAAGCAATTAGCTGCTGTTGGTGGGGAGGTTGATATTATTAAAAGCATTCAGTTACTACCCGGGGTAACCAGTGTTGGAGAAGGCGCCAATGGATTTAATGTTCGTGGGGGGGCTGCGGATGAGAATTTGGTGTTACTAGATGAAATGACACTTTATAATGCCTCACATCTCTTTGGATTCTTTTCGGTTTTTAATGCGGATGCCATTAAAGATATGAAGTTGTATAAAGGCGGGATTCCTGCCGAATATGGTTCTAGAATTTCTTCGGTATTAGATGTGCGACAGAAAGAAGGGAATTCTAATTTTACTGAAGCTTCTGGAGGAATAGGCCTTATCTCAAGTCGTTTGATGGTAGAAGGACCACTGTGGGATAAAAGTTCTTTTATGGTTGCCGGAAGAAGGTCTTATGGAGATTTATTTTTGGCCTTATCAAACGATTCGACCATTAGAGATAACAAGCTTTATTTTTACGATTTAAATATGAAGTTAAACTCATGGTTGGGAGAAAAAGATCGCTTGTTCCTTTCTTCCTATATGGGTAGAGATGCTTTTAAGTTTGGGAGCTTGTTTGCCTCTTCCTGGGGTAATGAGACTGTAAACTTACGGTGGTTACATCTGTTTTCCGATCGTGTCGTGTCCAATTTGTCGTATAATTTTAACGATTACGACTATTTGATTTCCATACTTCCCGAAGGTTTTGAATTTGATTGGGAATCCAAGATCAAGAATCATCAATTAAAGTATGATGTTTCCTATTTCCATAGCAATGAACATCAGATTAAAGGTGGTTTATCTGTAAATAAATATCATTTTGAACCGGGTATCATTGAGCCGGCAACCGATAGTTCGTCTATTGTTACCTTTAATATGAGAGATAAGTTTGCCTATGAAACCGCTTTGTTTGTGCAAGACGAATGGAAGGTTTCGGAGCGATTATTAGTGAAAGCAGGCTTGCGATGGTCGTCATTCCATAGAATGGGTGCAGATACAATTCTTGTTTACGAGGATGATGCGCCGATACGTTATGATTCTATGTTAGGGCAATATGTAAATGGGGAGGTTGTTGATTCTCTTTTTTATGGTCCTAATGATGTGGTGAAAAGTTATTCAAATTTAGAACCTCGTTTATCAGTGCGTTATCAAATTGATGAATCAAGATCTGTGAAAGCCAGTTATCAGAAGATCAATCAGTATTTACATTTAATAACCAATGCAAGCTCACCCACACCACTTGATATTTGGGCCCCTTCTGGTCCGTTTATTAAACCATTGGTGGGGCAGCAATATGCCTTGGGGTATTTTTATACTTCGGATAATCAGAAGTGGGAATTGTCTTCTGAATTGTATTATAAGAATTTGGATAACGTAATTGATTATGTAGATGCAGCTGATCTGGAGTTTAATAATCATTTGGAAACAGAAATCCTTTACGGACAGGGAAGGGCATATGGCTTAGAATTTATGCTTGAAAAGAAGTTGGGTAAACTTACCGGATGGATGTCTTATACTTTTGCAAAAACAGAAAGTATAATCCCTGGTAATGGACTTGGTGAGCCGGGTATTAATCATGGAGATTGGTATCCAAATCCTCAGGATAAAACACACGATTTATCATTGGTAGCATTTTATAAATTAAATTCGAAATGGTCATTTTCATCGAATTTTGTTTATGCCACCGGAATTCCTACAAACTATCCTGTAGCGAAATATGAATTTGAAGGGATTATGATTCCACATTATTCAGGTTCTAGGAATCAGGAACGTTTGGAAAATTATCATCGATTGGATTTTGCAGCAACCTATAAACCTCGTGGGAATGACTTGAGAGAATGGGTGTTTAGTATTTACAATGCATATAACCGTAAAAATGCTTCTTCGCTTTACTTCAGAGAAAGTATTGATAATTTGGGACAAACCGAAGCTGTTCAGTTATCCATTTTCCCTATTGTACCAAGTGTTTCATATAATTTTAGATTCTAATGAAAAAAACAGCCGTTTACGTATTGATTCTATTTTTGTTTAGTTCTTGTGAAACTGTTGTTCAGCTTGAATTAGATGAAGGGAATAAAAGTTTGGTGGTAGAGTCTTATCTCGAATTTTCAGATACAACGGATTCCGGTTTTGCGCATGTGTTTTTAACCGAATCCAGTCCTTTTTATAGTAGTGAAAATCCAAAGGTTGTATCCAATTCAACCGTTTTAATTAACGACACGTATCCTTTAATTGAAGATCCAGATTCTTTAGGGTATTATACTTCCCAAAGCCCGATTCCTTTCTTGGGAGAAGAGGAATATAGTTTGGATATTATTGCTGACATTAATGATGTTGAGGGCCATTGGAAAGCAATAAATAATTACACCACAGTTCCTGAAATAGATTCTATTTATTATGTTTATGAACCTGCCTCGCCGCCATTTCAAGAAGAAGGATATTATGTAAAAATTATGCTTACTGATCCTGCTGAGGAGCAAAATTTTTATCAATTAACAGTTTTGGTTAATGATACAATCAGTTTTGAATTAAATCCAGGAACTAAAAGATCCTTAATTTTTAAAGATGAATACATCAATGGAATGGATTTAAATTTTATGGTAAATGATATTCCGTTGGAAGAAGGTGAACATTTAAAAGTTATTTTGTCATCTATTACAGAAGATGTTTATTACTATTATTTCAATTTGTACACATTGCTTACAGAAACTAGTGGTATAGGATCGGCTCCTCCTTTTCCTCTTCATGGTAATGTAGTGTCTGTAGATGAAAATTTTGAAAATGCATTAGGGTATTTTCAGGTAAGAAGTACGACTGAAAAAGAGATTACGATTACAGATTAAGAATGAATTATTCTAATTAAGAGATATGTCTACTTTGCTACCGTTAGGATGCTTGTGAAGGCTTGTCTCATTATTTCCAATAATTAACGACCAACAACTTTTAAAGATTGTGATAAATAGTTGTAGATTCTACTTACTTTTGCAAGAATAAAAAGAACTATGTATAAAACTTTTATCCGTCCTATACTTTTCTGTTTCGATCCAGAAAAGATTCATCATTTTGTATTTATATTACTTAAGGTTTTACATAGCATTCCGGGAATTCCTGCTATAAGTAGAGTTTTTTATAAAGTGAACGATGATAGGCTTAAAAGAAGCGTTTTTGGTTTGGAATTCGATAATCCTGTTGGATTAGCTGCGGGCTTTGACAAGGAAGCAAAGCTGTATAATGAGCTTGCCAACTTAGGTTTTGGTTTTATCGAAATCGGTACATTAACACCTAAAGGACAGGCTGGGAACCCTAAGCCACGTCTTTTCCGTTTGCCCGAAGATTCTGCTTTAGTTAACAGAATGGGTTTTAATAATGAAGGGGTTGATGCTGCTGTTGAGCGTTTGAAAAAACGTAAAACGAAAGTCTTGATAGGCGGAAATATCGGTAAAAATAAACTTACACCTAACGAGCAGGCCAACGACGATTATTACAAAGCATTCCACGCTTTATACGAATATGTAGATTATTTTGTTGTGAATGTAAGTTCGCCAAACACACCTAATTTACGCGAGCTTCAAGATAAAGAGCCTTTAACAGCCCTATTGAAAATGTTGAAGGATGAGATGACGACTATGCCAAATCATAAACCTATACTTTTAAAAATCGCCCCAGATTTAACAGACTCTCAATTAGACGATATCATTGCTATTGTTTATGATGTGAAAATCGAAGGAATTATCGCTACCAATACAACAATTGATCGATCTATGTTAAAATCAGAGAAGTCTAAAGTTGAAGCGATTGGCGCTGGTGGTTTAAGTGGGAAACCGTTAAGAGCAAGTTCTACTGAAGTGATAGCTTACTTACATCAGAAATCAAATGGTGCTTTTCCAATTATTGGAGTAGGTGGTATTTATACTGCCGAGGACGCTATTGAGAAAATGAAAGCTGGAGCGAGCTTAGTACAAGTATACTCAGGATTTATCTATGAAGGACCTTCTATGGTGAAGAAGATTTGTAAGGGTATATTAAAAGCTGGAATCTAACAAGGATTCAGTCCTTTTGTCCTAATTTTAGCTAGATTAGAAGTTTAAATTTGCAAAGAATAAACAATGGCGCAGAAACCATCCATACCAAAAGGAACACGTGATTTCTCTCCAGCAGTAATGTTGAAGAGAAACTACATCATGGGAGTAATTAAAAAAGCTTTCCAAACCTTCGGCTATTTACCTATCGAAACTCCTTCTATGGAGAATCTTTCTACCCTAATGGGAAAGTATGGTGAAGAAGGTGATCGTTTGATATTTAAGATTTTGAATTCAGGTGACTACTTGAAAAAAGTTGATGCGAATGTTGATTTCGATTCTAAGAAGATGACTTCGAAGATTTCGGAAAAAGCTTTGCGTTATGATTTAACCGTTCCTTTTGCACGATACGTTGTGCAAAATCAAAACGAGATTGCCTTTCCCTTTAAGCGGTATCAAGTTCAGCCAGTATGGCGTGCCGATAGACCTCAGAAAGGACGTTTTCGTGAGTTTTTTCAATGTGATGCCGATGTAGTTGGTTCGCCTTCTCTATTATATGAAGTAGAGTTAATTCAGTTATACGATACCGTATTTACTGAATTGAAATTACCGACCATCATTAAATTGAACAACCGTAAGCTATTGTCAGGAATCGCCGAAGTAATTGGCGAAGGCGATAAGCTGATTGATATTACGGTTGCCATAGATAAATTAGATAAGATTGGTTTAGAGAAAGTAAAAGAGGAGATGCAAACGAAGGGTGTTTCTGATGCTGCTATTGAAAAGCTCGATCCTATTTTGAATATGAAAGGAGATGCTAAGCAGAAGTTAGTAACGATGCGCGAGGTATTAGCTGATTCTGTTATTGGATTAGAAGGGGTTGAAGAAATTCAAACTGTTATAGACAAAGTAGATGTTTTAGGTTTGGATACTGCTGAATTAGATTTCGATCTAACCTTAGCTCGTGGATTAAACTACTATACGGGTTCTATATTCGAAGTGGAAGCGAAAGGCGTACAAATGGGAAGCATCGGTGGTGGTGGTCGTTACGATGACCTTACCGGAATTTTTGGATTGAAAGATATGCCTGGAATTGGAATTTCTTTCGGTTTAGATAGAATTTACTTGGTGGTAGAAGAGTTGAATTTATTCCCAAGTTTAGAAGCTGACTTTACACAAGTACTTTTTGTGAATTTTGGTGAGAGCGAAGCGGATTACTGCTTAAAAGCTTTAAGAGATTTACGCAAGGCAGGAATCAATTCTGAATTGTATCCTGATGCTGCCAAGATGAAAAAGCAAATGAACTATGCCAATAAAAAGGGAATTCCTTATGTGGTATTAGTCGGAGAAGACGAGATGAACAGCGGTTTGTTAACCGTTAAAAATATGAACGACGGTACACAATCTAATGTATCCGTTGTTGATTTGATAAAGCAATTAAACGCCTAAGATGCAGGAAAATACACATCAAATAAGTAGAACTCAGTTGAGCTTCGAGGATTTACAGTCTATTATTTTAGAAGGTAAAAAGATTGAGCTTTCTCAAGATTCGATTAAAGCTATCGAAAAATGTAGAGCTTACTTAGATGAAAAAGTAGCGAGAACAGACAAACCTATTTACGGCGTAAATACAGGTTTTGGTTCGCTTTGTAATCACAGTATTTCTGAAGAAGATTTAAGTCAGTTACAAGCTAACTTAATGATGTCTCACGCTTGTGGTACAGGTGATGAGGTTCCTCACGAGATTGTGAAATTGATGTTGCTTTTAAAAGTACAGTCACTTTCGTATGGTAACTCAGGAGTGCAGTTAATTACGGTTCAGCGTTTAGTTGATATGTATAATAACGACATTCTACCAATTATATACCAACAAGGTTCTTTAGGTGCTTCGGGCGATTTGGCTCCATTGGCGCATTTAGCATTGCCATTAATTGGAATGGGCGAAGTATTCTATGAAGATAGAGTGCAACCAGCCTCTGTAGTATTAGAAGCTATGGGATGGGAGCCGATTGTAATGAAGTCTAAAGAAGGTTTAGCTTTATTAAACGGTACGCAGTTTATGAGTGCTTATGGATCTTGGTCTGTAATGAAGGCGCATAAACTTTCTTATTTAGCCGATTTAATAGGAACTATTTCTTTAGAAGCTTTTGACGGTCGTATAGAGCCATTTGATGAGTTGATTCACTTTGCACGTCCTCACAACGGACAGATTAAAACTGCAGAGCGTATTCGTGAGTTCCTTGAAGGTTCTGAATTAATTGAAAGAGAGAAGGAACACGTGCAAGATCCGTATTCTTTCCGCTGTATGCCACAGGTTCACGGTGCTTCTAAGCAAGCTATCAAGCATGTTTCTGACGTGATGACTACCGAAATAAATTCGGTAACCGATAATCCAAATATTTTTGTGGATGCCGATAAAATAATTTCTGGTGGTAACTTCCACGGACAGCCTATCGCTATTCCAATGGATTATTTGTCTATAGCACTACACGAGCTAGGAAATATCTCCGAAAGACGTATTTACCAATTGGTGTGCGGTTTAAGAGGTCTGCCAGCTTACTTAGTTGCAAAGCCAGGATTGAACTCTGGATTTATGATTCCTCAGTATACAGCTGCAAGTATCGTTTCTCAATCTAAACTGTTGTGCACACCTGCTTCTGCCGATTCTATAGTTTCTTCTAACGGACAAGAAGATCACGTTAGTATGGGAGCTAACGGTGCTACTAAGCTTTATAAAATTGTAGAGAATTTAGAACGTGTTTTAGCAATCGAGTTGATGAATGCTGCTCAAGCCATTGAGTTTAGAGAAGAGAAAACATCTCCTTTCTTACAAATGATTTTAGATTCTTACAGAGAAGAGGTAAGTTTTGTTGAAGATGATCGCTATTTACATATGGATATTATGACAACTATCGATTTCTTGAGAAATCTTGAGATTGATGCAGATTTGGTTTACTAGATAATAGTAGGTGCTAAGTATAAAGTAAAAAGCCACTCTAATTAGAGTGGCTTTTTTATTTCCTAAACTCCCACAAATCCTTGCAAAAGCGGTTCGAACGATAACCTACAAGGGGAGCTTTGTAGATCAAATGATATTCAATTATCAGTTGATCTTTTTTTCGTATATTCAATGATTGAATTAACATACCCCCCCGAAAAATGAAAACTTTTACACAAAAATATATCGGATTATTAGCTCTTGTAATTACCATTAGCTCTAGTGCAAACGCTCAACAATGTACATCTGTAGGGGCAAATGAAGACTGGTGTTTTAATATGTCAACAAGTCAAGGGTTTTACTGGACAAGTAACATAATTATTGATGGTGAACAATTAGAGTATAATGATATTATTGGAGTTTTTATGGTTGATTCTAGTGGTGATAATATCTGTGTAGCTTGGTCACATGCTGAATATATTGTTAATGGGTTTACCATTTTTGCCAACGGTAACGATTTCATCACTCTTAGTACTGAAGACTATCCAGATGAAGGAGATATTCCTTTCTTTTTAATATATGATTCATCATCAGGAAATATTGTTCAATTAAATGAAATTAATATTCCGCCATATTCAAATAATTCGTTCTTGATGCTTGATGAAATTTCTATAATAACCACATATGGATGTTCAAACCCAGAAGCATCAAATTATAATATTCAAGCAAATGTTGATGATGGTTCTTGTACTTTTGCACCTGAAATACTTTTAACACCCCCTCCAATAGAATTTACTAATGGTGAGACTGTTACTCTAATGTCTCGTCAAGATTTATGGGATTATGGAGTGATTTATGATGCAGATAATTCACTTGAAGAATTAACATTTACATTAAGCATAAACCCTGATGAAATTAATTTAGTTTGGGATGGCGGTATAAATAGTAATCCTACAGTTTCTGCAGTTTCTGATTTTATTGGAACCACAGAAATTCAACTTTGTATTTCAGATAATGAATCAACCGTTTGTGCTTCAAATATAATAATTGTTTATGAGAATGCCCCCGAAGAAGAAATAGTACATGAGTTAAATAACCCATGCACATCATTAAGCGATTATAATTCCATTTTATTAGACTTGAATCCTATACAGTCAAGAGGTTTTGTTGAGGGTTGGAATATGTTTGGCTTTCCTTGTAAAGAACCAAGAAGTGCATCAGAAACTTTTTCGGATATTCTTAATGATGTATTCATAATAAAGAATAATGATGGGATTTTTTATTGGCCAGAATTTGGTTATGATGGAATAGGTGAATTAATTCCATTAGAAGGATATCAGGCTAACTTCTATAATTCAGTTGGAGATTTTATTTTTTGTGATTATTCAATTGTTTTCCCCGACGTTAATATTGAAGGATGTACTGATTGTGATGCATTAAACTATAATCCTTTTGCAAATAGTGATGATGGTTCATGTGTTTTAAATCAACATCAAATTGGAGACTATATTCAAGGTGGAATAGTCTTCTATGTAGACGAAACAGGTGAGCACGGTTTGGTTGCTGCAGAGGTAGATTTGCCTGAAATGTATCCTTGGGGATGTAGTGGAAACGTTATATCAGGTGCAGATGGTCTTCTAATTGGAACAGGCTTACAAAACACATTAGATATCGTATTTGGATGTTCAGAGTCTCCAATTGCAGCTAGCATGGCCTTAGAGCATGAACATAATGGTTATTCTGATTGGTATTTACCTTCTTTTGATGAGTTAATGGAAATGTTCAATACCATTGGAAATGCTGGGCCAAATGGCAATGTAGGTTCATTTCAAGAAGATTGGTATATTTCTTCTTCTGAGTTTGAAAACGATCCAACTAATGTTTGGGGCAATAATTTTAGCGAAACATTTCCAAATCCTGGAGGAGGACATAAATCAATCCCTAACAATATTCGTCTTATCCGTTCCTTCTAAATTTTTCATTCCCTAAACTTCTTTAAATCTTTCCAAAAGCGGTTCGAACGAGAACCTACAAGGGGAGCCTTATAGGTCAGGTTATTTTTATATAATAACTTGACCTTTTTTATTTTGTATTTTTGATAAGATTTAAACTACCCCCATGAAAATGAAAAACTTTACACGAAAATTTATCGGATTATTAGCTCTTGTATTTACAATGAGCTTTACAGCTAATGCTCAAGAAATAGGAGACATCTACCAAGGTGGAATAGTATTTTATGTTGATGAGACAGGTGAAAACGGGTTGGTTTGTGCGTCCAGTAATTTAACTGGAGTAGATGGTTGGAATGGATTTCAATGGATGGATATTACGGTTAGTGGGAATCAATATATACAATTAAATGAATCAACATCTAATCTCGTTGGAACAGGCGCTTCAAATTCTTCTATAATTATTAGTAGTCAAGGAATTGGAGCTGATGCTGCTTCAATATGCTCCCTATTAGATCTTAATGGTTATGATGATTGGTTTTTACCTTCTCTAAATGAACTTTGGGAGATTAATTCAAATAGAGAACTAATTAGTAATACAGCACTTGAAAATGGTGGAGATCAATTCGATTTTGGTTTCTATTGGTCTTCTTCTGAAGTTAATTTGACAGATGCTTGGGCAGTTAATTTTGTTAATATTGATGATGCTCCTCAGGGCTCATTCGAGTTAAGTAGAGGGAAGATGAATGGGTATTTAGTTAGACCTGTTCGTGCTTTTGGAACCACTCTAGGCTGTACCGACTTCAATACTAATGATGGTTCTTGTATCGCTGTTATTGAAGGTTGTACAGATGCTTCCGCTTTTAACTATAACCCTGAAGCTAATACAGACAATGGTTCTTGTGTTGCGATTATTACTGGTTGTACAGATGTTGTTGCTTGTAACTATGACTCTACTGCAAACGTTAATACTGATTGTGTGTTTGCGGAAATTTACTATGACTGTGGGGGCATTTGTTTAAGTGATGTAGATTCTGACGGTATTTGTGATGAATTAGAGATGTTGGGATGTATGGATAATACTGCGTGTAATTATAATCAAGATGCAACTGACAACGCTGATTGTGTATTTGCAGAAATATACTATGATTGTGAAGGTATATGTATAATTGATACAGATGGTGATGGTATTTGTGATGAATTAGAGGTGTTGGGATGTATGGATAATACAGCCTGTAACTATGATCCGACAGCAACTGATGATGATGATGAATCTTGTACATTCGCAGAAATGTATTATGACTGTTATGGCGATTGTTTAAATGATGTAGATTCTGACGGTATTTGTGATGAAGAAGATAATTGTATATATATAAGTAATGTAGACCAGATTGATGATGATAGTGATGGAGAGGGAGACGCCTGTGATTATGATGATGGTATTGGAGTAGTAGAACTTAATGAAAAACCACCAGTACTAATAAAAATGGTTGATGTATTAGGAAGGGAACAACAAGAGCACAAGAAAGGATCACTTCTATTCTACATTTATGATAAAGGCAAGGTAGAGAAGAAATTTAATCTCTAAACTTTTTAAGACCTTTCCAAAAGCGGTTCGAACGAGAACCTACAAGGGGAGCCTTATAGGTCAGGTTATTTTTATATAATAACTTGACCTTTTTTCTTGTTATATGACAATCTTTTTAATAACTGAACCATCATTATATATTTCTATAATAAAACCCTTCTCTGTTGTTTCTTTACCAAGTATATTAATTGTCTTGATAAGTTCTCTATTAATTGAATTCGTTTTTTTTATACTTAAATATTCTTCACAAGAGCATTCACAAACATCAGAAACATTTATATTAAAATACCCAAAAGGAGTTAAATCAGTATTACAATTTAGCGGGATAAAAACCTGTGATTCTAGATATGGAATAACATCAGAACACCCAAAAAATCCAAATTCCGGATCAATAATAAATATTGACAATATATTTATTATTGTTTCATCTAGATCTTCGCAATCTATAGTATATTGTTCATCTGTTCCTTGTAAGAAATCATTATATACTGAAATATGATTTTGTGATAATACAAGTGCTGGAGTTGATAACCACAAGAATAATATTATGTTTCTCATTGCTTTTGTTTTCATAACTTTAAAATCTAACTTTTTACAAGGTAAATAAAAAATGGACATAAATAATCTCTACAATAGAGGAGATTTAAGGTTCTGTCGTATTTATTATTTTCTCACCAATTTTCACTTAAATTACCATTCAATTAAAAACAGTCAGCAATTTAAGGTTTTTAGTTTTTAAATTAATTATACAGAGCTCTATACCCAACAATATTAAAAATTAGTTTAATATTCAATATTTATTCCCTAAACTTCTTAAGATCCTTGCAAAAGCGGTTCGAACGAGAACCTACAAGGGGAGCCTTATAGCATCATTAATTGTTTAAAATAAATAGACTTAATTTATTATTTCAATGGAAATGCTAAATAGCCTAATCTATACTCAAAACTAAATAATCTATATTTGGTATATTAATGCGATAGAATCCCCATAACTGGTATATGTAACATTCACATGCCGTTTTATGCAATAAAAAAGAAAAAAATGAATATAAATTCAAACATAGCTGTCTTAATAGACGGTGACAATATCCCTTCGGCTCATGTAAAAGAAATGATGGAAGAAATTACCAAATATGGTAGTCCAACAATAAAAAGAATCTATGGAGATTGGACAAGACCAGGTTTAACTAAGTGGAAGAATCTACTCCTAGAAAATGCTATAACTCCAATTCAACAATACGGATATACAAAAGGTAAAAACGCAACTGATTCTGCCATGATTATTGATGCAATGGATATTCTTTATAGCGGTAAAGTTGATGGATTCTGTCTTGTTTCAAGTGACAGTGATTTCACTCGATTAGCAACTCGACTTAGAGAAGCAGGAAAGCAAGTGATAGGAATTGGAGAAAAAAAGACTCCAAATCCATTTATAGTAGCCTGCGATAAATTCATTTATATTGAAATTTTAAAGAAGCAGTCTGAAGAGAAAGTAGAAAGTAAAGAATCAAATGAATCAGAAATAGATAAGATAACTATAAATGAAATAAACCTTATATCAACAACCATTAAGGATTTGTCTGATGAATATGGTTGGGCATTCCTTGGAGACGTTGGAAGTTTATTGCAAAAAAAACGACCTAATTTTG
>Ga0206680_10000091_pt1 | contig 34252 bp, 42 predicted proteins | sample M115012015metaG_FD_160124 | JGI IMG/M metagenome (GOLD analysis project Ga0206680, IMG submission 160124) | Ammonia-oxidizing marine archaeal communities from Monterey Bay, California, United States - M1 150m 12015 | ecosystem: Environmental > Aquatic > Marine > Intertidal zone | place: USA...
CTGATGACATTCAAGTTTGACTTAGGTTAAGCTTTAAAAAGTCTTTTTGGGACGATGTACTGTGTCACAAGTTTTTCATGATATAGAAAAAAAAATTTTAGAAACACTACAAAAAGTTCCAAATCAAACTCCTGAGCAATTATCTAAAAATACTGAACTTTCAATTGATCAAATTCGTAGAGGAATTGAATGGTTACGTCTAAAAGGATTTGCAATAGTAACTGAATCTGAAAAGATAACTTTCTCTTTAGGTCCTAACGGTCTTGATTCTCTAAAAAATGGATTACCTGAACGAAAACTAATCAATATGCTTAAAGATGAACCTAAAACCTTTGAACAAATTCGTTCTGCATTATCTGGTGCTGGATTTAATGTAGCTATTGCAAATGCTAAAAAAAATGGTTGGATAAAAATTGAAAAAGGTAACTCTGATTCTTTAGTATCAATCAAAGAAAAACCAATAGAGACCCCTGAAGAAAAACTTCTTTCATTCATAGGTGAAAAAACTGTATCGCAAGAAGAAATTACTAATTCTTTAGCTATGAAAATTTTACTTTCTCGTCCAAATTATATTATACAAACATCCGAGAAATTAAAAAATATCTCTTTAGCTGATGCAGCACTTTCTCTTGATACTAGTATATCATCTAGTGGTGCAATTGATGTAGAGGCTGACGTATCTTCTATCTTTGCAGCTAGAACACATCCGCTACAGGATACCATTGATGAAATACGTGAAATTTTTGTCAATCTTGGTTTTTCTGAAATTTTTGGAAGTATGACACAGTCAAGCTTCTGGAATTTTGATGCTTTATTCACTCCACAAGATCATCCTGCCAGAGAACTTCAAGATACATTTTATCTCGAAGATACAGAATTAAAAAATCCTGCAACCTCTTCACAAATTAAAAATATATCATTGTCTCATAGTAAAAACTGGAAATATGATTGGAAATTATCTGAATCACAAAAAATGGTTTTACGAACACATACCACATGTGTTACAATAAAGTATCTTGCAGAACAAAAACCTGAAAATGCACGAATTTTTTCATTAGGTAGGGTATTTCGAAATGAAAAAGTTAGTTACAAGCATCTAGTTGAATTCAATCAAATTGAAGGAATTGTAATTGGAAATAATACAACTCTGCGTGACTTGATGGGAATTCAAAAAGAATTTTACAAAAAGTTGGGTTTAACAAAAATTAAATTTTGGCCAACATTTTTTCCATACACTGAACCATCTCTACAAACAATGGTGTATAATGAAAAATTAGGAAAATGGATTGAGCTTTTTGGTATGGGAATTTTTAGACCTGAAGTGACAAAACCTCTTGGTATAGACAAACCTGTTTTAGCTTGGGGTGGTGGAATTGAAAGAATTGCAATGTTGAAGTATGAACTTGATGATGTCAGAGAATTTTATAACAACAATATAAGTTGGTTGAGGAGTGTATAATTGCCTGTAATAGAATTAAACATAAGTAGAATCCGAAAATTAGTTTCTGGAAATGTATCTAGAAAACAAATACTTGATGTTTTACCCTTTCTTGGTTTAGATATAGAATCTGAAGATGGAGATAAAATTAGAATTGAATATAGTCCAAACCGACCTGACTATTCTACTGAATTTGGCGTGGCACTTGGTTTACAGGGATTATTTGGAATAAAAAAAGGAATACAAAAAACTAGTATTAAGAAAAAAGGAAAATTTGCAATTAAAGTAGATTCGTCTCTGACAAAAATTCGACCTTATGTAACTGGTATAATTGCCAAGAATGGTACTCTAGACAGTGATGATATTCAACAGTTGATGTGGATGCAGGAAGATCTACATGATGGAATTGGAAGAAAACGAAAGAAATCCTCTATCGGATTACATGATGCTGATAAAATCTCTTTTCCTTTAACATACACAACAACTTCAAGAGAACACAGATTTGTTCCATTAAACAGTAATACGGAACAAACAATTGATGAAATTTTGAGCAATACTGAACAAGGTCAAAACTATGGATGGGTAATAGAAAATGATAAAAATATACCGATAATCTTAGATTCGAAACAAAATACGATCTCTTTTCCTCCAATAATCAACTCTGCATTAACGACTGTTACGTCAAATACAAAAAACATCTTAATTGAAGTTACTGGTATTGACAAAGACTCTGTTGAAGATGCACTTTCTATTGTGGTGTCTACGTTGAAGATGGCTGGATTTGAATTTGAAGAATTGAAGATTTCAGGAAACAAAAATTCTACTCCTCAGTTAAAAGACAGAACTATCATCTATGATCCAAAATTCACTTCAGAAATACTTGGAATAGACATGAGTTTATCAAACATGGTGGCATGTATGAAAAAATGTAGGTTAGATGCATCAGTCAAAGGTAAAAAAATAGCATGTATTATTCCACGATATAGATTTGATATATTTGGTCCAATGGATTTAGTAGAAGAAATTGCTCTAGGATATGGAATTGCAAACATTGAACCAAAATTGTCTCCCTCAACAACTATCGGTCAAAAAAATGATATAACGATTAACACAGAACTAATTAGAAAAACTGCAGTTGGTCTTGGATTTCTTGAAGCATTAAATTCAAGTCTCACAAGCAAAAAAATTCTATACAATATGACAAAAAGGAATTCATCTGAAATCATCTCAGTCTTGGATTCAAAAAGTCAAGAACACACAATTCTTCGTGATTCTTTGCTACCTGGTTTACTGGAAAATCTCTCAAAAAACATTCATGAATCATATCCACAAAAATTATTTGAATCTGGCGTGGTCTTCTCAAAAGGTAAGCCTATTCATGAATCTATTAACTTGGCGGTAATTGTTGCATACAAGGACACAAATTATTCTGAACTTAAAGCAATAATGCAATCTCTCCTTAGAACTAATTTCAAAATTAATACAAAAACAAAAACTTCTAAAAACCAAGAATTATTTGTTGAAGGAAGGCATGCTGATATTTTTGTTAATGAGAAAAAAATTGGTGAGATTGGAGAAATAAATACTAAAATCCTAGAAACTTTTCGAATTAGAACTTCTGTAGCGGGTTTTGAAATAAAATTATCTGGATTAATATTTGACTAGTTTTAATTAGGTAATGCCCAAAGAGCACGCATTCAGACGGATTAGGATGATGAGATCGTACGGATTACAATGATTTCTAATTCACCCAGGTTTGCGACAATGTAGGGCAACCCCGGTTTCAGATCTGAAATGAGGATTTGGCTAAAACCAATGATTTTTTGCGAGTCAGGACCGGGGAACATTTTTTAAAATTATAAATGTGCATCTATAAAATTAATTTTGATTTAAATGGTAAACTATTGGCTTGCAAAACAGGAACCAAGTGGGCCTAGAGGTTATCACATTCTTGATCTAAAAAAAGATAAAACAACTGTTTGGGATGGTATTCATAATAATTTGGCATTAAAGCATATGCGAGGAGCAAAAAAAGATGATCAAATTATGTATTATCATACGGGTGTTGAAAAACAAGTAGTTGGATTAATGACTATTACTTCTGATCCATATCCGAATCCAAAAGAAAATAATAAAAGATTCATTGTTGTAGATGTAAAATTTAAAAAATTATTTAAAAATCCTGTTACTCTTGATGAAATGAAACTTCAAAAAAGTTTCAAAAATTGGGAACTACTACGAATAATGAGATTATCTTTTATGCCTGTACCCAAAAATATTTGGAAAATCATTTTAAAATTATCTGATAAATAATTTTTCCAATAGGATAATTGATATACATGAACGTTGTAGATTCACTATGGCAACAGCATATGTACTCATTAACTGTGAGCTTGGTTCTGAGGAAGCTATTATCGCTCAGTTGAAAAATCTTGAAGGCGTAATAGAGGTTCACGGTACCTTTGGTGCTTATGACATTTTGGCAAAAATTGAATCGTCAACAGTTGAAGCATTACGTGAAACAATTACTTGGAAGATAAGAAAAATAGAAAAGATTAGATCTACCTTAACCCTTATGGGCATAGAAGGTCAAACCTAATCATTACATCCTTTTTGTTAAAATGCTCTTACACTTTATTTTTGTAGTTAAAGAAGAAGATCTTGAATACCGTAAAGATGAATTTGAATATGTAAAAGATATGGCTAAATTTTTTCAAAAATGGATTCAAGAAAATTTTTCAAAATCATATGAAATTCAATGTGATGAAATGATTACAAAGCCTAGAAGCATACTTCAAAAACTTGACTCGCATAATCTATTAGATGATCATCGTCAACGTGGAAAAGAAATTTATCATTTTTACTTGACACATTTTAGACCATTTTGGACTGATTGCACATGTGAAGGATTCCATTCTGAAAATTTTGGAATGGCACTTTGGCAAAAACCAAAAAATGGTTATGATGAATTATTTCTTGCAGAAAAAAATTGTACTACTGTATGCCATGAAATTTTGCATGAAATGCTAAGACAAAAAAAACATAAACGTTACATTGAAGATGTTCATGATTTACAAACTGAACATCTTTTCAATAACTTACCTTTTATTCAATATGATGAAAATTATAAAATTACTAATGATAAACCAAAATTTCTTTCAATGGACATTTCGACAATAAAATACTAGCATTTTACAACTGAATAAATTCTATTTTCAAAATTTGCAGTTTTGAATTCTAATTTACTTTCAGCATCATCTTTTCTTGATTTACTAAGATTTTCTAACTCCACTAGTGCATCTCCTTTGAAACCAACAGACGATCCATAAATTGCGTCAATAAGTTGTGTTCCATGCTCTCCACTTTTCACATCATCTGCAACATCATAAAATTTTGCAACATCTTTTTTGTTAATAGAATTTCCTGTTGCTTTGTTAAACGCAATTGCTATGTACATTCCATTACTTTTTATCGCAATTGGAACCTTGTGCTCTTTACCAGATTTACCTGGAATACTTTCATTAATCAAAACCTCACATTTATGATACATGCTTGAAACATATGCAAAAAATCTATACTGTGCATATTTTCCTTTTTTATCTTCTTGACAGTCGACAAAAATTTTATTTAGTAACTCTAATGCATGATCATTCATACTCTGTAATCTATCGTCAATTCTTCCTCTCTCTAAAAGTTCAGAATTTGTGTCTTTTGCAACTAATTTTAGAATAAAATCTGGTAAATTATAATTTTTTAATGCTGTGACATATGCTCCTGCTTGTGACATTCCAAATTTTGGAAAACCTTTGTTAACCATGTATGTCAATTCTCCAAGTTAATTGATTTTTTAATAATAAAAACAACAAAAGCAGATAGTGTATTTTCTCTTATAACTGTATGTTAAAATTTTGAAATCTTAATCACTGACCGTTTATAAACTGAAAATTACATTATGAAATATTGTCTAAAATTGCAATAGAAACCACACCTGAAATGGTCAAAGAAGTATATCGTAAATTAGAAAAAAATATCCCAAAATTCAGAACTACATTAAAAAGACCTCTAACTCTTACTGAAAAAATTCTTGCTGGACATCTTGAAGATGAATTTTTAGATAAACTCTTAGATGGAAAAAAAAATTATGTATTTCTTCGACCTGATCGTGTAGCATTACAAGATGTTACTGGTCAAATGGTTATGTTACAGTTTATGCAAGCTGGTTTGAAATCAGTTACATTGCCAACCACTGTTCACTGTGATCATTTAATCCAAGCAAGAACTGAAGGAAAATCTGATACAAAATTAGCGATGTATGAAAATAACGAAGTATACAAATTTCTTGAAACAGCATCTAGTAAATATGGTGCTGGATTTTGGAATCCAGGTGCTGGAATTATCCATCAAGTGGTTTTAGAAAACTATGCATTTCCTGGAGGTCTAATGATTGGAACCGATTCTCATACTCCAAATGCTGGTGGATTAGGAATGATAGCTGTTGGTGTTGGTGGTCTTGATGCAGCAGAAACTATGGCTGGTTTACCATGGGAATTACTTTATCCAAAACGAATTGGTATTCATCTTAAAGGTGAACTGAGTGGATGGACTGCACCTAAAGATGTTATACTATACGTTGCAGGCAAACTTTCAGTATCTGGAGGTACAAATTCTATTATTGAATATTTTGGTCCTGGTGTAGAATCAATTAGCTGTACTGGTAAAGCAACAATTACCAATATGGGAGCTGAAATTGGTGCAACATGTTCCATTTTTCCTTATGATAAAAGAATGGAAACTTATCTGAATTCGACAAATAGAAAAGAGATTGCATCTCTTGCTAATGATCACATTGCTTTACTTCAAGCAGATCCTGAAGTAGAAGAAAACCCTGAACAATTTTTTGACAAGGTAATTGAAATTGATCTTTCAATTCTTGAACCACATGTGGTTGGACCTCATACGCCTGATCTTGCAAGACCGATTTCAAAATTATCTGATGAAGTAGACTCAAAAGAGTACATTGATAAAATTTCTGTTGCTCTAATTGGAAGTTGCACAAATTCATCTTATGAAGATATGTCTAGATCATCAAGCATTGCTAAACAAGCTGAAAAACATGGAATCAAGGCAAAAATCCCATTATTAGTAACTCCTGGTTCTGAACAAATTCGTTCTACTATAGAGAGAGATGGGCAAATTGACACCCTAAAATCAATTGGTGCAACAGTTCTTGCTAATGCATGTGGTCCATGTATTGGTCAATGGCAAAGACCTGAATTAAAAGAGGGAGAAAAAAATTCAATTGTTACATCATTTAATCGAAATTTCCCTGGACGTAATGATGGAAAACGTGATACAATGAATTTCATAGCAAGTCCAGAAATTATAACTGCACTTGCACTTGGAGGTAGTTTATCATTTAATCCATTAGAGGATTCACTTGAGGGGAAAGATGGTCAAAAAATTAAACTCTCTCCTCCTGGAATTGCTCCTGAAGTACCTGCTAATGGGTTTGTGATCACTGAAGGAGTTTATGTTTCTCCATCAGAAAACTCTGAAAATGTTAATGTTTTGATAGATCCTAACAGTGACAGATTACAAAAACTTGAACCATTTTCTTCTTGGGACGGAAATGATTTCACTGAATTAAATTTGATGTTAAAAGCCAAAGGAAAATGCACCACTGATCACATCTCACCTGCAGGTCCTTGGCTTCGTCTCCGTGGTCATCTTGATAACTTGAGTGATAATTTACTTTTAGGTGCTGTAAATGCATTCAATGATGAAATTGGCAAAGCAAAGAATATTCTTTCAAATAATATTGAAAACTGTGCACAAATTGCAAGAAGTTACAAAGAAAAAAACATGCGTTGGGTCATAGTAGGTGATAATAATTATGGTGAGGGAAGTAGTCGTGAACATGCAGCAATGACTCCAAGATTCTTAGGATGTGCAGCTGTCATTGCAAAATCTTTTGCAAGAATACATGAAACAAATCTTAAAAAACAAGGCATTCTTGCATTAACATTTAACGATTCTAATGATTATGAAAAAATTAAAGAAGATGATAAAATTAGTATCTACGGTTTAACTAATTTTGCACCTAACAAATCATTTGAATGTGAACTACAACACTCTGATGGAAATTTTGAAAAAATCACTTTGATCCATTCTTACAACTCATCTCAAATTGAGTGGTTCAAAGCAGGTTCTGCTCTTAATGTTTTAAAAAATAAAACATCGTAAGTGGGCCCGATCGGATTTGAACCGACGATCGACGGTTTTGGAGACCGTCGCCCTACCAGGCTAGGCTACGAACCCACAAGAATTGAAATATTATGCAGGAATTTTAACTATTACTAAGGTTTATTTGCAAATTAGCAATATTTGCAGTAAAATGGTTAAACCGATTCTTCTTGTTGCTGGCGCAATTCCAATAATTCTTGCAATAATGATTGTCATTCCATTAGTTACTACACCAGAAATATCAAATACCGCAATAGATCCTTCTGATAAATCAGAAATAGAATTCACTACACATCATCTTAGAAATGTCTCACCAGGTATAACAGATAGAATTACTGCAGATCAAACAGAAATTATTGTAATAAAAAATGATGGCACAGTAACTTACTCTATTACTAAAGATGGAAAAGTTAGTACGCCAAAAATCATTAAAATTGATAACTCACAAAGAATCAAACTTGTTGCAATGATTAAAGAAACTGGTTTTTTGTCATTACCATTTGAATCATTTTCCATAAAAGAAGGAGTTGAAACCTATCAAAAATTTGGTCTTAAGATTACATTAAATGAAAATACTAATCAATTATACTGGCCTGAACAGAATGCAACCGAACGAATGATTCCGCCAATCATCACAATGGTTCAAGAAGAACTGGAACTAATAATGGAGATCATAAGGGAATAAATATCGATGAGGCTCAGGTAGTCTATGATTCCGCTTTCTGGAGATATTCCTAATTCTAAGGGTGTAGTATGTGGAAAAATTGATTCTAATTCAATTGTACGTGGTACTTCAACACTAAAACGTGGTTTTGCACATATGCTAAAAAATGGAGTTGTTATGGATGTGACAAATGTTGAACAAGCCCAAATAGCTGAAGAAGCCGGTGCAGTATCTGTAATGGTACTAGACAAATTACCTTCTGATGTAAGAAAAGCAGGCGGTGTAGCACGAACTGCAAGTATTAGAATTATAGAAGAGATTATGGATCATGTAACAATACCTGTTATGGCAAAATGTAGAATTGGTCATGTGTATGAAGCAAATGTTCTAGATGAAACTAATGTTGACATGATAGATGAATCTGAAGTTTTAACCCCTGCTGATGAATATCATCACATTTGGAAATGGGATTATACTACTCCATTTGTAAATGGTGCACGTTCTTTAGGTGAAGCATTAAGAAGAGTTGAAGAAGGTGCGGCAATGATTAGAACTAAGGGTGAGCCAGGAACTGGAAATGTTGCAGAAGCAATTTATCATATTAAAAAAGTCAATGAAGAACTTCGTACTATCAAAAGTATGTATGATTCTGATGACAAGCAAGAACTTGTTAAGATGGCTAGAGAATTCAAAGTATCTTATGATTTAGTTGAAGAGACAGCAAAAATTGGAAGATTACCTGTTGTAAATTTTGCTGCTGGAGGAATTGCAACTCCTGCTGATGCTGCTTATCTTATGTCATTAGGTTGTGATGGAATCTTTGTAGGTTCAGGAATATTCAAAGCTGAAGATGCTCAAGAACGTGCTCGTGCTGTTGTTCTTGCAACTACATTCTGGGAAGAATCAGATAAAGTCAAAGAAGCACAAAAAATGATTGATGAAAGACAATCACTACTTGGTTTGGATGTAAAAAATTTAGATTTGAAAATGCAAGAAAGAGGTAGTACTGTATGAGTAAAATTCAGATTGGTATACTTGCAGTACAAGGAGATGTGACTGAAAATTTTTTAGCTACTATGGCTTCTATGAGTGAATTAGGTATTGATGGAACTGTAATCCAAGTTAAAACAATAAAACAAATATCTGAAGTTGATGGTTTGATAATTCCTGGAGGTGAAAGTACTGTAATTGGTCAAATGTCACTTGTAAATGGTGGATTAAAAAAAATTAAAGAAAAAATTGAATCTGGAATGCCTGTATTTGGCATATGTGCCGGAATGATATTTCTATCAAAAAATTCTAAAGATAAAGTTGTAGGTAATGTTGAACAGCCTCTCTTAGATGTTCTAGATGTAAAAATTGAAAGAAATTCTTTTGGACGCCAAAAAGATTCCTTTGAAGCAAATATTTCAATGAAACCTGTTGGAATCTCTTCTTTTAATGGCGTGTTTATTCGTGCACCATCTGTATCTGAAACTGGTTCTGATGTTGAGATATTAGCCAAATTTAATGAAAAAATTGTTGCAGTAAAACAAGGAAACATTATTGCAACTGCATTTCACCCTGAACTTACAAGGGATATTTCATTACACAAATCATTTGTAAAATTAGTTGATAATCTTAATTAGATTCTAAATTATGCATAGCGATTAAATCTTTTTTAAATTGACTTAATGCTTCTGGAACATCTATTTTTATTGAATCTTTTAATGAAAGTTCCTTCTGTTTCTTCTCATTCCATACTTTTGAATTAAATTCTGAAAGTAATTGTGTTATTTCTGACATATCCTCTACATTTTCCATGTCTGGTAAATTTTCTTCATGTATACTATCTTGAGAGTATAATGTTTTCCAAAGATGTTCTGTAATGAATGGTGTAATTGGTGCTAAAAGTTTCAATATTGTAGATAAAACTTTGTGTAATGTAAAAATTGCACCATCTCTTTCTTCATCTGTAAAACCAATTCCATATGCTCTTGCTTTTGCTATCTCTATGTATTGTGCAGCAAAAATATTCCATGTAAATTCTCTAATTGCTGTAGATGGAATAAAGAAATTATATTTTGAATATCCTTCTTTACACACTGAAATTAATTTATCAAGTTCAGATAATATCCATTTATCTGATTCAGATAATTGGCCTGATTTGATTATTGGAAAGCTAGATAGAAATCTTGAAACATTCCATAATTTACTCAAAAACTTTCTTGTAGATTCAATTTTTTGTTCTGAGCATCTGAAGTCATAACCCTGATTTATTTCACTTGCACTCCAAAATCTAAAAGTATCTGCACCTGATTTTTCAATTACTGGTAAAGGATCAATTGCATTACCTTTACTCTTACTCATTTTCATACCCTTTTCATCTAATCCATAACCCATTATCCATGCTTCAGACCATGGTTTTTCTCCAGTTAATTTTTCACATCGTAATAATGTATAGTATAACCATGTTCTGACAATATCTTTTGCTTGTGGTCTAATTGCAGTAGGATATGTTTTTTTAAAAAATTCGTTATCTCTATTGAATTTTGTAACAAATAATGGCGATACACTAGAATCCATCCATGTGTCAAATGTTCTTTCTTCTCCTGTAAATTCACTCTTACCACATTTTTCACATTTTTCTGCTGGGCATTTATCTTTCCATGGACGATAATATTTTCCAGGTTCTGGAACAAATGGTTCTGAGCACTCATCACAATACCATATTGGTATCTCAGTGCCATAGAACCTTCTTCTAGAAATTGGCCAATCAATAGATATGGAATCTAACCAATTCATCAAAATTTGCTTGTGCATATTTGGATAGAACTGTATTTTTTCTCCTAATTTCTTCATTTTCTCGAGTGAATCTTTCTGTTTTAGATAATATTCTTCCATAGGAACAATCTCGATTGGAGTTTTACTTCTTTCAGATAATGGCGTTCTATGTGATATGTCTTCAATTTTTTCTACAAGATTTGCATTTTCCAAATCTTCAATAATTTTGGTTCTAGCCTGTTTTGGTTTCAATCCTTGATATTCTCCTGCTGCTTCTGTCATTCTACCATCAAGTCCAATTGCAATAACTTCCTCTAATTGTAATTCTCTAAACAATGCTACATCATTTTGATCACCATAACTACAAACCATTACTGCACCTGAACCAAATTCAATTTTTGCAGAATGATGTGGTATAATTTTTACTTCGTTATTAGTAAGTGGAACAATCAACTCTTTTCCAATTAAATCTGAATATCTTTCATCATTTGGATTAACTATGACTGTTTTACATGCACATAGTAGTTCTGGTCTTGTGCTTGCTATGATTATTTCTTTTTTAGTTTCTTTAGTGATAAATTTCATGTAAACAAGTTTTGTTGGAATTTCCTCATACACAATTTCAGCATCTGCAATTGTTGTACCAGAAACCCAATCATAATTATTTGGCCTTGTTGCAAGATAGATTACTCCTTTTTTCCAAAGATCAATAAATGTCTCCTGTGTAAATTTTCTGTAGTCTTCTGAATCAGTTCGATAATAATTTTTAAAATCTCCACTTAATCCTAGACTTTTCATTATCTGAATCATCTCAGCTTCTAAATCATCTAATGCATTTTTACATAACTCTAAAAATTCACCTCTTTCTGTTTCTCTCATTCGTATACCATGTTTTTTTTCGGTGTACAACTCAACCGGTAAACCATTTCTATCTATCCCAATTGGAAAATACACATTCTTTCCAGACATTCTTGCGGTTCTTGCAATCATATCTATTTGTGCATAATGTGATGCTGCTCCTATGTGCCATGGTCTTCCTGATGGATATGGTGGTGGAGTGTCTATTGTATAATTTTTGTCAAGTAATTGAAAATCATATAGTTTTTCTTCTTCCCATTTTTTTAAAATTGCATTTTCAAGTTTTGGGTCCCATGCTTTTTCTGCAATTTTTGGTTCCATGTCTAAAATCTTGTTCTTTGTCTATAAATCTCTAAAGTGCTGAAATTACCTAATCTTATCTAAAAATTTTGCAAGGTTCATATCATTTTCAGAAATTCCTCCTACGTCATGTGTCATAAGATCAATTACGAGTTTATTGTAGACGTTAAACCATTCTGGATGGTGATTCATCTTTTGAATCTCTACAACTGCTATTGTCATGAATTTCCATGCCTCATCAAAATCACCGAATTCTATCTCCTTGTGTAATTTTCCATTTAGAACCGTCCATTCATTCAATTCTTTTAGACCTTCTTCAATCTCGTTATCTGAAAGTTTTACCAATCCCATACTATGGTCTAACACATGAACAATAATAAATTATACAATCCAATTCACAAAATTATGAATCAACTATTAGATGAGATACAACGTGCTATCAAAAATACTGTTTTAGATAATTCTGTTGGTATTGCATTTTCAGGTGGTGTCGATAGTACCTTAATTGCAAAATTATTGCATGATGGTGGATATGACATACATCTTTTGACCATTGGTTTTCACGATTCACATGATATCAATTTTGCAAAAGAAGTAAATGAAATTCTAAAATACAAACATAAAATTTTAGAAATAGATCCAGAATCTTTTCAAGAAATTAGTGAAAAAATTAATGGAATAATCAAAACAGATAACCTTTCTTGGAATGAAAATTCAATTGCATTTTATTATGTTTCAAAATTAGCAAAGGATCTAGGAATTTCTACAGTTGTAACTGCAAATGGAATTGATGAATTATTTTGTGGTTATAATGCATATCGTGAAGCGATAGGAATTGGTGTTGATGAAGTAATGAATGTCATGAATAAGAAATTAGAAAATGAGAAGAAAATGATGATTGCAGTAAACAATGTTACCTCTAATTTCAATGTAAAAATATTACAACCATTGTTAAATGAAGAATTTATCTCCTTTGCAAAAACTATTCCTATATCTGAAAAAATAATTGATTCTGATGATTTACAAAGGAAACATGCTATACGTAAACTTGCTATATCTTGCGGTGTACCTGAAATATCTGCTCATAAACAAAAAAAGGCATTACAGTATGGTTCTAAAATTCACAAACAGCTTTTAAAACTTAGATAATTTTTTTACATCTGACTTTACATGTTTATCTACATTGTTTATGATAATTTGTGATGCACCGAGATGTTTTTCAGGAATAAAAATACCTCTGACTTCTTTTTCTGTAAGTGATTTTGAAATGGCTTTATCTTTAATCAATGCGTCCATGTAATTCATTTTTTTGTCATGGGCTTCAAATGCAACTCTTTGTACATCTCTATATGCTATGAATCTAGGAATACCTTTTTTGATTAATGCTTCTAGAACAAATTCTGCAAAAATTTGACCCTTTGTAATATACAAATTTTCTTGAACTCGCTCATCATTAATTTTTAGATTACTAATTATTCTAATCATTGTTTCAATCATTTCATCCAGTAAAATTGATGCCATTGGTAAAGTAAATCTCTCATTAGCTGAATTTGATAAATCTCTTTCATGCCATAATGGAATGTTTTCAAATGATGTGTTAATTTGGCTACGTAAAAGTTTCGACAATGAAGAAATTCTTTCACTTTTTATTGGATTTCTTTTGACAGGAACTGCACTGCTACCCATTTGACCTTTTTTGAAATATTCAGATACTTCTCCAATTTCTGTTCTTTGTAGATTTCTTATCTCAATTGAAATTTTTTCTAATGTTGCTCCCAAAAGTGATAATTGAAAAATATATTCTGCATATCTTTCACGTGGAATAATTTGTGTGGTAACTTTGGCAGGAAATAACGATAATTTTTTTGCTACCAGTTCTTGAACTCTTACTGCGTCTTTACCCATCAAAGAACCAGTTCCTACAACTCCAAGTGTTTTACAAATTAGAATTCGTTTTTTTATCTCATCTAATCGCTCTAGATGTGTTGCCATTTCTGATGCCCAATTGGCAAATTTCAAACCAAATGAAATTATACTTGCGTGTTGACCGTGTGTTCTACCTACTGCTGGAAGTACTTTGTATTTTACGGCATTTTTTGATAATAGTAATGCGAGTTTTCCAACCTTTGGTTGAATTATTTTAATTGCATCTCTCATCTGCATGGAATTACTAGTATCTACAAGATCATTACTTGTTAATCCATAATGTATCCATGGTCTTGATTCTTTTTTGCATCTCTCTGCTAATGATTCTACTAATGCTGCAGTATCATGATCACTTTTTGCCTCTAACTGCTTAATCCGTTTGGCGGTAATCTTTCCTGAGCGTGCGACTCTGGCAATATCTTTTGCAATTGACTTTGGAATTAGATTTATTTCACTTTGAGATAGTGCGGCTGCCGCTTCTATCTGCAATTGGTAATCAACTTTTTTTTGTTCTCCAAAAATCTCTAGCATCTCTTTTGTGCCGTATCTTCCACTGTCTATAGGTAAAATTGCCACTATTTTGTATAGATTTTTTACAAAAATAAACTTATGTCTAGTCAGAAAATGAAATTAGAATTCGAACCATCAAAGTTGATTACTGCTCCTGAGAGATATTTTATCTCTTTTTCTATTATGGATGCAACAAAATTACCAATCTCTTGTGGCTCTCCTAATCTTTTCATTGGCAAACTATCTGCATATTCTCCTACATCACTTACCAATTCTTTTGTTCTATCTGTGTTGATTGGACCTGGAGCTATATTGATCATAGTGATATCTCTAGATGCAAATTCTTTACTCAAAATTTTAAACACACTGGAAAAAGCGGCTCTGTATGCACTTGATATGATTAATTTTGCATTTGGTTCTTTAATTACATTAGATGTAATTACAAAAACGTATCCTCCATCATTTATTGTAATTTTTTGTAGTAATGTACAAAATCCAACAAACAATTGATTATGATATTTATTCCAATCTTCATTAGTAATTTTTTTAAATTCAATAATTGGTGGGCCTCCTGTGTTTAGCACTAAGATATCTGTTACATCATTTTTTTCTGAAAATTTATTGACACTCTCTAAATCTGAAGTGTCGATATCTGCACTTGATGCTGAAAGAACTTCCAAATCAAGTTTTTTTAATGAATCTGAAATAGCTTTTCCAATTCCTCTACTACCTCCTAGAATGATAGCTTTTTTCATTATCTAGTAGAAATTGTTATTTAATTTAAATTGCCTGAAGAGATTTTTATCATAGGAAATGACTGATTTAAAACCAAAAAAAATTGGTGAAAATGAATATCAAATTGATGCAGATTCTTCTTTAGGAATGAAAGTACCAGTTACAATTTATGCTGATGAAACATTATTGCAAAAAATGATGACTGATAGAACTCTAAAACAAGCTATCAATGTATCTACCTTACCTGGCATTCAGGAACACGCAGTAGTTCTACCTGATGGTCATGAAGGATACGGTTTTCCTGTTGGTGGTGTAGCTGCTATGGATGCTGAAGAAGGAATGATCAGTCCTGGTGGAGTTGGTTATGATATTAATTGTGGTGTTAGATTGTTACGAACAAATCTCACTGAAGAACAAGTGCGTCCAAAACTTGGTGAATTAGTTAATGATCTTTTCAAATCAATTCCATCCGGTGTAGGTTCAAAAGGTGCTGTGAGATTAACTCAATCTGAATTAGATGAAGTTTTAGTCAAAGGGGTTTCATGGGCAATTGATAATGGATATGGAACAACTGATGATGCAAATGTTTGTGAAGAAAATGGACAAATAGCAAACGCTGATCCAAATAAAGTATCTGACAAAGCAAGAAAACGTGGACTTCCACAACTAGGAAGTTTAGGATCTGGAAATCATTTTCTTGAAGTTCAACGTGTAGAAGAAATTCATGACGAAGAGGCTGCAAAAAGAATGGGAATACAAGAAGGTACTATCACTGTATTGATTCATTGTGGCTCTAGAGGATTTGGTCATCAGGTTTGCAGTGATTATCTTAGAATTTCTGAACAGGTCCAAGAAAAATACGACATTAATTTAGCAGATAGAGAACTTGCATGTGTTCCAAATACCTCTGAGGAAGGTGAATCTTATAGAAAAGCAATGTTTGCAGCATTAAATTTTGCATGGAGTAATAGACAAATGATTACTCACTGGACAAGAAAATCTTTTGAAAGAGTTTTTTCACAATCTGAATCTGATTTAGATATGAAATTAGTCTACGATGTAGCACATAATATCGCTAAAGTTGAAAAACACAAAATTAATGGAGAACAAAAAAATCTTGTAGTACATAGAAAGGGTGCAACACGTGCTTTTCCATCAAATATGGAAGAGGTCCCTTCAAAATATAGGGATCTTGGTCAACCCGTCTTGGTTCCAGGTTCTATGGGAACTGGAAGTTGGATTCTTCTAGGTAGTGAGAATTCAATGTCTGCAAGTTTTGGTTCAACAGCTCATGGTGCTGGTAGAATGATGTCTAGGTCAAAAGCAAGACGTGACTTTACAGAATCTGAAGTCAAAAAATCTCTTAATGATAAGGGCATTTTTATAAAATCTTTAACAAGAGATGGTGTGGTTGAAGAGACACCTCAAGCATACAAGGATGTTGATGCTGTTGTTAATGTATCTCATAATCTTGGAATAGCGACTAAAGTTGCTAAATTAGTTCCAATTGGAGTGATCAAAGGATGAGTAACGAAGACAAAGAATTAGAGATACTTAAGGCTAAACGATTAGCTGAAATGCAAAAAAACCTTTCAATACAAGATAAATTAAATGAGAATAAAAGTGAAGAAAATGAAAAACCAAAACTTTCGTTACGTGATCATGTAGTGAATAGTTTAGGTTATCGTGGTATGGAAGTATTACAAAATGCAGAGTATCAATTTCCAAATGAATCTAAAATCATTATTGAAAAATTAGGTGAATTGATCTCATCAGGTGATATTAATGAAACATTAGATGGTGGAAAATTACTAGTTTTATTTAGATCTGTAGGACTTTCTATTAGAATGGAAAATAAAATTAATGTTGAAAAAGATGGAAAATTTATTTCAATTGCAGATAAATTTAAAAAAACAAATAATGATGATGAATTATGACATATTATATTCAAATTAGTACAACTAATTGGTCTAAAGATAGACTTCTTTTTGAGGATACCATGAATACATTAGAAAAATTATGTGATGTTCAAAATGGGTATATTCTAAATGAACCTGTATCTAAATTTGGTTGGACATTTATTGATATGATATTAAAAGGAGATCTCCATATGTCTATGGAACAAGAATTTACTGAGCAAGTTAACAAATCTAAAGGTTCAAAACCTGAAGAAAAGTTTGTTAATTTTCTTGTAAAATATTTAGAAAACAATAGTTGTAAAATAAAATTAAAATTACTACAGGCTAACTAAACTCTTCTTCCTCGTTTTCCACCTTTTTTCCTTGTTGTATCATGTGGAATAGGTGTCACATCATCAATCTTACCAATTCTAAATCCTCCTCTTGCAAGTGCACGAATTGCTGCTTGTGCTCCTGGTCCTGGAACTCTAGAACCAACTCCACCTACAGCACGAACTCTAATGTGTAATCCTGTGAATCCTTTTGTTTTTGCAGATTCTGATACTACGTTTGCTGCTTTCATTGCTGCAAAAGGTGATGATTCGTATCTATCTGCATTAACATGATGACCTCCAGAACTAATTGAAACTGTTTCTGCACCTGTCAAATCAGTAATGTGGATGATGGTGTTATTATAACTGCTAAAGATATGTGCAATTCCCCATTTATCTGCAATTTTTGTTTTTGTAGGTTCTTGTGGCTTTGCTTCTACAACCTCTTCAGTTGCTTCTACAACCTCTTCAGTTGCTTCTACAACCTCTTCAGTTGCTTCTACAACCTCTTCAGTTGCTTCTACAACCTCTTCAGTTGCTTCTACGACTACTGGTGTTTCTTCAACAGCTTCTGACATAGATTTTGCAGATTTTTTTGGCTTTATAAAAGAATGCCCTGAAATTATCTAAAATGTTGCCAACCATTATCTTTGATCTTAAATGATTCGTTACCATCATCGAAAAACACACCATTCCCTTTTGATACATGACCAATCTCAAAAATACTAATTTTGAATTTTTTTGCAAGTGTATGAATACTCCTTAAATTTTTAGGTCTCACGGTAAAAACTAATTCAAATTCTTCACCTCCATCGAAGACCAATTTTTTTAAATTAGTCTTATTTTTTCTTGAAAATTCTACTACGTCTTCATTTGTTGGGATTTTTGTAATCAGAAATTTTTTCTTACTTTGTTGAGACATTTCATTCAAACATGATGATAATCCATCACTTGAGTCCATAGAAGATGTTATGTGGCTGATTGATTTATGACCAAATTCTAGTCGTGGTTTAGGTTTAAAAAAAAGATTTTTTGATTTTGTTGAAAAAGATTTAGTTGTTTTTTTCTTTTTTAATATTATGTCTAATGCGGCTGCCGTGTATCCAAATGGTCCTGTAGTACATATGATATCTCCTATTCTTGCGCATTTCCTTTTTATGTAATTTTTTGCACTTCCAAATAATACTACATGTATTGAAATTTCAGTACCTTGATTTGTATCTCCTCCTAGTAATTCAATTTTAAATTCTCTACAAGTACTTGTAAATCCTTTGGATAATTCTTGTAGTTGTTTTTTTGATATTGATGATGGTAATGTTAATGAAACGATACAAAATTTTGGTATAATTCCTTTTGCAGCAAAATCACTCAAACTGGAAATAATACTTTTTCTTGAAACATCTTCTAATTTTGAACCTTTTGGAATATCTGTACTTTCTACTAATGTATCTACACATACTGCACATTGTTGATTTCCTAATCTAAAAATCTCAACATCTTCGGATAGAAAATGTTTCTTTTTCATCATTTCAATAATTTCTTTCTCACTTAATCTCTTCATAACAACTCTTTACATTCACTGTCATTTCTTTTTGTATATCTTCTAACATCTGTTTATCGTTTGATTCTGTTGAAACTCGAATAATATCTTCTGTATTAGATCTTCTGATTAATGACCATGTGTTTTCATTTATACTTATTTTTATACCATCTAATTGATTAATTTCATATTTTTCTTTTAATTTTTTTGTTAATTCTGCAATTACTCTTTCATGTAATATGGATTCTACAGATACCTTATCTCTAATTTGTGAAAAACTTTCAAAAAACTCTATATCTTTTTGAATCGATTCATCATCAATCATGGATGCTATTAATCCACTGGTCAATAATCCATCTCTACACATATTAAATTTTTTGAGAATAAATCCACCACTACTTCCTTCTCCACCTGCTTCAGCATTATTTTTAATCATTGTTTGAATTACATTTGCTTCTCCTACTTTACTTCTCCAAACTTTTCCACCATGAGCGATGATGTATTTCTCAACAGCCAAACTACTATCCACACTTAAAACAAATTTCTTAATTCCTAGCTTGATTGCTTTTACAACTCCTAATCCTAATGTAATATCTGAGGACTTTTTTTCGCCACTCATCACTAAAATAACTCTATCAGAGTCTAAATCAAATGCAAAGCCAATATTCTTTGTTTTATCAACTAATTCTATAAGTTTGTCTGCAGTTGGATCTGGACCTCTTGAACTCTCTTCTAACTCTTCATTTATTGTTGTAACCTCACATCCAATTTTTTTCAATAATTCTGGGGCAACGCTTCTTGCAGCTCCTCCTCCAATATCTAGAGTTACATGTTGGGTTTGATCTAATTGTCCTATAATTTTTACTGCATCTGAAATATAATCTGATTCTGCAATAATCTCCTTTCCTATTTTTGGTCTTTCTAAATTTCTTTCATTTTTGACTACGTTCAATTCTTTTTCTGTAATGCCTCTTCCATCAATAATGAATTTTAATCCATTCCATTCTAGGGGATTGTGTGATGATGTTATGATTATACCTGCACCAATTTCTTTTGCTTTTCTAAACACAACTGGCGTTGGACTAATTCCTAGATTGTAAACATCAATTCCTCTTTCTAACATAGTGGCTGAAACTAATTTTTCAATCATTTCTCCAGTTGTTCTAGTATCTCTTCCTATGACACATTTTCCATTTTTTATTAATCTAGAAAAACCATCACAAAATTTTATCACATCACTTGGAACGAAATCGTTTCCATACACACCTCTTATACCTGAGATTGAAATTTTCACTTCTTTAAACCAGAAACGCTTTTTATAAACTCTGAGAAGAATTCGTTCGTGCCTCGATAGCTCAGCCTGGTAGAGCGAACGCCTCGTAAGCGTTAGGTCGTGAGATCGAATCTCACTCGAGGCTTTTAACTTCTTAATGAGTAATTATCTCTAAATTCAAAATTTGTCTCATAAGGTGGACTGTTAGGATTTAATTCAAAATTTATCTTACAAATTATTTTGTTGAGTAAATCCTGTTTAAAACAACTATCTGTGTCTGTTTCATCCATCACCACACCATCCAATTTTGCATTCTTAAAATAAGAATTTTGAATTACAGCATTTTTTAGATTTGCATTAGTTAAATCCGCTCCTCCTAAATCCGTATTTTTTAGATTTGCATTAGTTAAATCCGCATTTTTCAAATTTGCAGAATTAAGATATGCAAAATCTAGATTTGCATTAGTTAAATCCGCATTTTCTAAATCAATATCTTTTAAAATTGCATTTTGAAAATTAACACCTGTTAAATCTATTCCTGTAAGTTTTTGCCCTGACATATGAATTCCATTAAAATCTACTCCAACTAAGTCTGTATCTTCTAAAACTACTTTCATCATGTATGCTGAACTAAAATTGACACCTTTGAGATTTGCACCGCTTAAATCAGCATCTTCCAAATTTGCACCGCTTAAATCTGTTCCATATAACTTGGAATGGTTTAGATTTGCACCTGAAAGATTTGCACCTGAAAGATTTGCACCTGAAAGATTTGCACCTGAAAGATTTGCACCTACTAAATCAACTCCGGATAAATTTGCACCTAGCAATTCGGTATTAGATAACTCTGTGTATGAAAGATCAGATCCCTGAAAATCAACATGTGCCATTTTATTATTTTCTAAATTTGAATTTGAAAAATCATTATCCTGCAATTTTGATTCTGAAATATCTATATTACTAATATCTAGATTGGAGAAATTCTTTTCTGATACATTTGAATATTTTTGTAATAATTTTATATCAGATTTTTGATTATTCTTAATAATTTCCGTATGAACGGCTACATTCAAATCTGTACCACTAATTTTTGTTGTAGAAAAATCAATACCAAAAATTTTTGCATTAGTTAAATCCGCTCCTCCTAAATCCGCTCCTCCTAAATCCGCATTTTGTAGATTAGCTTCCCTTAAATCCGCATTTTGTAGATTAGCTGAATACAAATTACTTCCTTGAAAATTAGCACCCTTGAGTGAATTTCCTGAAAAATCAGATCCAATTAAATTTGATTCTTCAAAATTTGTCATATGCAAAACTGCTTTTCCTAAATAGGTATATTGCATTTTTGTATGAGCTAAATTTGCACCACTTAGATTTGTATTATGAAATATCTTTTTTGTTAAATCTTGCCCACAAAAATTTGCATATGATGCATCAACATTTGTAAATTCTGTTTCTGCAAGAATTGTTTTGTAGATATATGCATGTTTTAAAGATGCATTATTCAAATTAACATCTTCCATCATTGTATCTCTTAAATCCGCACCATCCAAAATTGCATTTTCCAAATCCGCTTGATACAGATCCGCTCCTCTTAAATCAACTCCAAATAATTTTGCATTTCTCAAATCAGCACCTATCAAATTTGCCCCTGTTAGATCAGCACCAGATAGGTCAGCATTATTCAAATTTGCGTCTTCCAACGAGATGTATCTTAATACGACTCCTGTTAGATCACATCCTGACCAATCCACGTTAAATTGAGATGAAATTGTCATGTATGTTTCAAATGAGTTATTTGTTTTAGAATTCTCACATGCATTAATTTTCTTTAATGTTTCTTGATGTTCTATCCCTTTCATACTAGAAAATGAAGTATCTGTTGCACTCCAAACTGTAAATATTAACAATATTATCCCAAGAAAAATAAATGAAACATTGTTAATTTTTTTCATCTATTATAAATTGACGTTAAATTATAAAAATCAAGATCTAATTTTCATCTATTAAAACTTCTATATCTGCTTGAAGTTTTTCTCCAAGTCCCTTCCACCATTCGATCTTTTCTTCCATGTTCCCCAGAATTTTTTCTCTATAGTCCTTTATAGATCTGCCGGTATAGTTTTGGTTGAGTTATTGATCTATTTTGATAAATTTTGATCTTGTTTTTTCCTTTGTCGTTTTCGATAAATTATGATTGCAAGTGTTCCTATTGCACATCCCCAAAAAACTGGCCAACGTAATTCAGAATCCCCCATACCGACAAATGAAACAATTGTTCCACCAATTAGTCCCAAACCAAGTAACTCTAATCCTTTAGACATCATTAATAATAAAACAGATAAATGATTTAATGATTTGGTATTATCGTGAACAAATACCTAATGGTGATTATGTGTTGTATGTTAATAGGAATCCCAATTGCATATATTGATCCAACTGAAGGTGGTTTACGAGAGGAACCTTACACTGGTTTATTCTTTGTATCAATAGGCGGTGCTATTGTTATAATACTTTACAGTTCGATGCAAACTCGTAAAGAACAGCAAAGACTTAGACGTGAAAGAAGAAAGAAATTTAGAAAATAAATTTATAAATCTAATCCAAATGATCCTGCTAGATCTGAAAACTTTTGATATGACTCTAGGTACTGTTTACCTTTTTCAGTAATAACAAATGTATGTCTTCCATCAAACACGATCTTATTTATCAATCCTGCACCAGTTAAATTCTTTACAAATTTCTCTAATCTAGAATGTGAAAGATTAGCCTTTGTGAGGAGTGATGTAGTTTTGATACCTTCCTGACCAGTTTGTTCTGTAACTGTTAGTACATCTGCTACAATTTGCATACTGGTTCTATAGGTCATATAACAACAAATTCTCTAATGAGATATAAGAGTATTACTCAATCTATTATGAGATAAATAGGCAAAATTTGTTTGTTAAACGTGTCTGATAATCCATCGATCTCTTGGCATGAAGATTTTCTTGGAGTTGCATATCGGTATTTTGACATTAGGATGAATATAGTTTTAATGTTTAATGAGAATAAACCAGCTCGAGATCTATGGTATGAAACCGTGCATTGGTGGAATGATCATACAATTAAAATTCGATTTGTAGAAACTGGCGATGATTATTGGTTTGTAATGGGTGCTGACTCTCGACGTCCAGACACTAACAAATATTTTTACAAAATACTAGAAAAATCTGAAAATTATGAGCGTTTCAAAAAAGGTCATCAAGGAAGTGCATTTATGAGATTTGGAATTTATTCAAAAAAAACAGTAGATCAGGTTAAAAATGATGCAAAATGTGATTGTGGACATCGAAAAGACGATCATGATCAAGATTCCCATGCATGTCTTTACGAAGTTTGTGAGTGTAAAAATTTTGATACCTTCCAATTAAACATACTAAAAAAGAAAAAAGTTGTTACAAACATCAAATTCTTATCTGAAGATGATATCAAAGATGATGCATTAGCATGGAATTGTTTTAACAGACACAAATACTCTAAAATTAATTAATCACTCTCATTGAGACGATTAACTCTGACATGCTTTCCTGGATAAAATTCTTCAAGTTTACTTGAATAACATTTGCCACATAGCGGTCCTTCCATCTTCCACTCTGGCATTGGATTGTAAGGTAATTCTCCAATTTCATTTGAACACTGTGTACATTTACCCATACAATCTCACCGACCAAATTTGGTTATAAAATCATTTGCCGAAAAAAATGACATTAAATACTACTATTTTATACGATCATCGGTAATAGTCTGGTCAATGTAACCTCCTGCAAGATTTTACACTGGCTGGATTGTTACCTCTAAACTAATTCTAAATTCCAAAAACTGTTTTCTTGATAAATCCAATATCTTCTGCTTCTTGACCAATTTTTCTATCAATAATTTTGAGCATATCGTTTCCATACACTTGATTTGAAAAGAAGTTATGGGCAGTGTTTGATTCTTCAATCTTTGTTTCTACAGCTGAATCTTCAAGGAACTTTGTGACTACTTTGTCAGCTACATGTAAAATCTTTTCACATAATCTAAAATTCTTCATTATTTTCTCCAATTCTGTAATATCACTTTTGAAATCATCATGTTTTGCTAGAATATTTTTATGAATGATTCTTGCTGTAACTGCAACAAATAGACTTTGAGCATATCTCTTGTTTTTATTTTGAGTACTTTTTCTGTCATATCCTAATTGATTCTTAGCAAATTCTCGAATTAAATGTGGGAATAGGAAATATCTATAATCGCATTCTAATTCATCATCAAAGACATTCTCATATTTTGCTCCGTTTGGAAGATATTTTGCAATTCCTCCGTACACTTCATTTGGTTTTTGAACAAAATATGATACAAATGATGCAATAGCTGAATCATCCTTTATTCTACATCTGTCCTTTGTATCTGGCAAATACTTGTTATACATCTCATTTCCTTGAAACTTTGCCTTTTCAGCTACAGAAAGATTAAGCCACAAACCTTGCTGATGTTCAAAACAATAATCAAGTCTTGTTGCTAACATATGATGAATTGATACAAAGTAATCTTGTAAAGACACATAATCTTTACCCTTAACAGCATTCTGTGAATTTCTATATTTTGTAATTTTTCTTTGATGTTCCTCATCTTTTGTTTTAATTACAGTGACCAATACCTCAGCATCAACATTATTTGCCTTTTTTTTCTTATCTAGAATACTCTTTGATGTTTGTGCTCCGTTAACAATCTGGGCACCTTTTAGGTATAGTTCGTTATTTTTAATTGAAACATCGTCTACTGTTATAGTAATTCCGTTATTCCATTCAAAGAAATTATGTGGATCATCTTCTAGTGTTGTTGATATTTTTTTATTTATAGAGCCTTTTCCACCCAAATGTTTTCTGATATTTGATTCAAAAATATAGTGCTCATTCTTCTCCACTAATTCTGCTAAATCAAAAGCAGAAACTACACAAACTTTACAATTTTTATGTTCAAGTGGCTGTTTGAGAATTCTTAAACTTGCATTTTGACCCCTAGCAGGTTTCTTGATTCGTTCCCATAATGTCTGGTATACTTGCTGTTTTCCCATAACTCTGACTTTATCATTTTGATAATCATCTACACACTGGTCAGTTATGTAGACCAAATCTATCTTCATTTTCTTATCATTAAGAATTTTCCAGAGATATTGTAATTCATCTCTCTTTAGTTTGGATTGTTCTTTTTCTTTTAATCGTGATACATCTTGAACAAACTGGTCGATTGCACCTATAGAATGAGCAGAGCCATACTTTGATTGGAATAATCTAATTCTCTTTTCATCAGAATCTATTAGATACGCATCTATCCCTTCATCATACCCTCCATCAATTATTGCATTTTCTGCAATGTCTTGTAAAACCTCTTCAACGTTAATCAAATGCCATAATAGATAATCGCGACCTTTCTCAACTGTGGTGTTGGAGTCTTTCATGAACTCGCTAATGCTTACATCAACTGAATGTGTGGCAAACCCTTCTAATGGTGCACTAGAAAATTTTGAAAGAATATCGCGTCCTTGTTCACTATATTCTAAGAGATTTGTTCCTTTAGGTGGCATTTTTGTTATTTTGTTTTGCTTATCCTTAAGAAGAATAGGGTGATTACGAGATAACCTTACTAAGAAACATAAAGAAATACGAACAATTCAAAATGTGAATAAGAAAATCGCTATTATTCCTATTGTAGTAATTATTGTCATAATTGGTGTAGTTTCACAAATGAATATTGAAGAAACTGAAACAGAAATTGTTGAAATTCAAATCGTTGAGGAAGAAGCTTTAATCACAATCCCTGTAAAAGCTGCAAGACCTGCATGTGGACCACATCCTGAATGTTATATCCCATCATATTATGTCACAAAACTTAGCGAACCTGTTACATGGAAAAATGAAGACTCTGCATTTCACAGTGTAACTAGCGGTAGTTATGGAGATCCTGATGGAATGTTTGATAGTGGACACCTAGACCCATATGAAATATTTTCATACAAATTTGATGGGATTGGAATGTATCCTTACTACTGCACTCTACATCCTTGGATGGCAGGACAGATAAAAGTAGAAAGGTGACGAAGGGAGTCGAACCCCTTTAGATAAGCTTTGCAGGCTCACGCATAACCGCTCTGCCACGTCACCGCAATTTAAAAAATGAATATTTGCAATTAAACTCTTTACCTAATTTTTCCCAGATGTTTTAGATGCTAATTTGACATCTTCTGCTTTGACTGTTTTCCTACCTGCATGTTTACTCATGTCTACGGCATTTTTGGCAATCTCTGTCCCAATGTTTTCTAGTACTCTTCTTAGTTCATCTGCTGATTCATCGCTAACTCTTTCGGCTCCAGCCTTTTTCAAAATTCTGTACATCGCTGAAACTCCCAAATCAGATGTTTTCATACTATTATGAGTAAAATTGGCGATAAAATACTTTTAGTGAAAAAATCTAACACATGACATGAGCTGGATTTATGATGCACACATCCATCTTTCAGATCCTGAATACAAATCAGATATTGATATGATTCTAAATTACATGGATTTGCTAAAAATCAAAGCATGTTGTGTTTCAATGGATATTGAAACTTCTAACGAAACTATGAATTTACATCAAAAATCAAAAAATGTTTTACCTTTTATCGGAATTCATCCTGAGATGGCTCAAAAGGAATCTGAACCGGTCTATGATTTGATTGAAAAAAATAATAAAATAATAACTGGAATTGGTGAAATTGGATTGGATAGAACTTATATCGATTCTGAGGAAGAATGGAATGTTCAAAAAGAAGTCTTCTCAAAACAACTATCTTTTGCAGAGAAATTTAACAAACCTATCTCAATTCACTCAAGAAAGACACTATCTGATATCTTTGAAATTTTACCATCTTACAAAATTCCTGGAATCTTACTACACTGGTTCGATGGTAACAAAGCTCAATTGAGAACTGCTATGGATAATCAATATTTTGTATCCTATGGTCCTCTATTGTTATATGCAAATGATAAACAGGTCTTACTCACAAAAACAGATTCTTCTCAACTCTTAGTTGAAACTGATGGCCCTGTGAGATTTTCACGTTGTTTTGAATACAAAACTACTGAAATTATGTTTGTATCAAGTGTGATTTTCTGTGCCTCAAAAATTCTTCACACATCATATGAAAAATTACTTACACAAATTGAAGATAATTCGAAGAGATTCTTAGGAATATGATGGTACATATATAAAAAACCAAAAAACCAAACTGCTAGTGGATAGAATAAAACGACTTTCAAATGAAGTTCTGAATGAATATTCTGAACGTTTCGGAACTGATTTTTCAACAAACAAACAAACACTCAATGAAATTTCAATTATTCGTTCTAAAGGTCTAAAAAATGAGATTGCTGGATATATCACAAAAATGCTTCAAAGACAAGCTAAATTTGAAGAAAGAAAACAAATGTTAATTGATAATGAAAAGAAGTCACAAGAACGTACTCAATCAAGATCTAAACCAGCAGCAGAACCAGCAGCAGAACCAGCAGCAGAACCAGCAGCAGAACCAGCAGCAGAACCAGCAGCAGAACCAGCAGCAGAACCAGCAGCAGAACCAGCAGCAGAACCAGAACCTATTGTATCAGACGAAAAAACCATTGCTGAAGAAATTATTGATGAATCAAAATCTGAATAACAAAATCAATTAATTTACCAAAAATAACCCTTCATTATGATTACTGTTAATTTTACAGGTGCTGCACGAAAATCTTTCCAAACTGATTCATTAACAATCACACAAAATGTTAGTACCATTTCTGAACTCATAACCTATCTAATTTCACAAAAACCAGAAAACACTCCTGGTTTTGATGGGAAAAATCTACTGATTGCAGTAAATGGGGTTGATTCTTCAGCTCTTGATGGAAATAATACTCATTTAAAATCAGACGATATTGTAAATATAATTCCTATAATTCATGGAGGTGCAAACACACACACAATTTTCACGATAAATAATCATCAAGTTGGATTATTTGAAATAAATAAATCAAATGCAAATAAAGAATATCTCTTATCATTAAGAAAAAAATTTCCTAAATTGAATCTACAAGCAATTTCATCAAAATTCATCCTTGATAAAGACCACGCAAAAAAAATCATCACTATTTCTATAAATCATAAACTAAACGATCAACTACTGTCAGACAAAATTGAAACTGATCTGCTTCTAAGATTCTCAAATACTACTCAAATTAACGATGCAATACAAAATGTGGGATTATCAAAATCTAAAAATTTTATTTTAATAGCTATTGGAAGTAAATCTAATCTAACAAAATTACATGAAACAATATATGGTGATTTAAACACACTCTTCAAAAATAACAATTCTAATTTCCTCAAAAAATACTTTGAAATATCTACTCAAACTATGAATTCAATTGAATCCAAAACTCCACTTGTAGATCTACTTGTTGAAAAAGCTTCTATACTAATCTAATTTGAAGCGTTTCTGTTTATTCACACTTAAAATCGAATTTGGTGGAATTATACTAACTCCTGTTCTATTTCTTAACACTTGAATAATTATCTCCCAATCTGAATTTTCTAATGATACTTTATTTGATAATGAATTTGCAATTTCAGAAATAATATCTTTTGTATGTAATGATGATTGTCGTTTTTCTACTGTAATTCTATATGTTTCATTTTTTTTGATCACATGAGATAAACTGATCACTTTGTCTCTTATCTCATCTAATCCTGATTCACATTCTTCTTGGATTGGAATTACTCTTGAGCAATATTTGATTAACCACGGTTCATCTTCGATAATATCTTTAAAACCATCAAGAATTTTCATGATGTCAAGGTTAGTTTGTATCTGAATTATTCCTGAAAAAACAGTTTTTTCAATAATTGCATCTATATCTCCAAACCTTTCTAAAATATTCTGTATCTCCAAAATTGTTGACTCTTCAAGATTTCTTTGACATGTTATGATTAAATTCACAATGACTCCTCTATCTCATCTTTTGAAACAGAACCTTTCCTGATAATTTTTATCTCATCATCCACAAAATCGATTATAGTTGATTCTCCATAACTTTTGATTTCTCCCCCATCTACCAAAATATCAATTTCTGGTAACCTCATTTTACATTCCTTAGGATCTAAAATTGATTCTTCACCAGAAATATTTGCACTTGTTCCTATAATCAATTTACATTGTTTTAGGATGGATAACACACATTCATTATTTGGAACTCTTACAGCTAATTTTCCATCATTCTCAATTTGTTTAGTTATCTCTTTTCTAATTGGTAACAATAATGTCACTTGTCCTGGCCAAAATTTTTCTGAAATTTTTTCTGCTTTTGAATTAAACTCTACAATTTTTTCCAATTCCTTTTTTGAAAAACCTAAAATTGGAAATCTCTTCTTACCACTTCTTTTTTTTATGTCATAAATCCTCGAAATACTGTCTTTATTCAAGGGATTACAACCTAAACCATACACTGTATCTGTAGGAAATGCGATAATTCGTCCATCTTCATATGCTTCTACAATTTGACTAATCCCTTGGCCATCACATCTAACTATATCCACATTAGAAATTTTACTTTCATAACTAATTATGTTATCTGATTTCTCTAAATTGTTAAACCAAAGTTATCTGTAAATTCAGAAAATGTTCTGTATTCTTTTAAGAAATCTTTTCCGGTCATACTAATTCTATACTTACACGCTCTCCTAGAATCAACCTGTTCTAATAATCCCTGTGAAACCAAATTTGTTAAAATTTTTGAAATTCTGCTATGAGAAATATTTGCTTTCTGAATTAGTCTTGTAATTGATGCACCATTCTGATCAATTGTGAGTTCTTCAGCAGCATATAGAATATCTCCAACAATCTCTATTTGCTTTCTGTATATCCCCATCTATGTAATATTCATCTTATCTCACTTTGATCATATTCAATCTCTTGAATCAACAAACAGGGTAAACTTTTTTGACTTTAAAAAAATACATGCCTATCTTCCAAACTTTTCATCTTCATTATCTTCAAAATCATCAAATTTTATTTTTCTTAATGGCAATCTTGAGATTGGTATGAACAACGAAATCAATCCGGATATCTTCAACAAAATTGAGACTGAATAAAGAATTGATTCTGGAAAAACCAATGAATACCATGCAATGAATTCCCCAAATGCTAGCAATGCAAGTCCAATTCCCACTGCTAGTGTTCCTTTTTGTTTTCCTTCCAAAAATGAAACAAATGTTTCAATTGCACCATACACAAGTAAAATAAATGAAAAGGATCTGATAATATGTTCTATGTTCATAGCTGACAATGCAAACAATGGTAAAATTCCAACTGATCTAAAGTATCGTGATTTTGGAAAAAATGATTTTATTGTATGTGAAAACGCAATGAAAAAATAACCAATTGTTTGTATTCCTAAACCTAACGCCTGTAATCCTCTATTGATTTTTCCTTCTTGAAGGTATATGTCATCTATTACATACCCTGCCCAAATTATTCCAAAACCAATCCCAATTGCTATAAACGCAATTGTTAGTCTAAATAAAACTGGACTCCCCGTATTCTTGTAACCAGCATATGCAAAACCACCTATAATTATTCCAACAATAAATCCTATAAGATTTAAAATATTTTCAAGTAAGAATTCCATTTAATTAACTGCCAATTCCTAAATTAATTAAGTCTTGTAGAAAATTGATTCATAAAATGATTAATTTCATTCAGTCTTCCCATTCATCCAACGTTCCTGCAGTTTCTCCTTCAGTGCTTCCAGTATAATCTCCTAAGATATCTGAATATTTTGCTTCGTTATGTGCTACAAATCTTACATATTCTCCATAACTCATATCCAAATCACATTTCTCACATTTTACGTATGAAAAATCTGGAGCTAATTCTGCATTCTCTTGACATTTTGGACATTTGATTTTCATATTCTAATTTCATTCATTGAGTATTATTGTTTTTATCAATAAGAGATAAATTGAAATAAAATTTCCGTATTTTATTGAGTAAAATCTGTACAAAATGCAAACAAGAAATTCCTGAACATCAAGAACTGGAATCTCAGGCAGAAAAATACCCTGTTTGTACAAAATGTTGGGATGAATGGAAAGAGATGAAAGTCATGGTGATTAATGAAATGCATCTTGATCTATCTCTATCAGATCATCGTAAGGTCCTTCGAAAACATGAAAAAATATTTGCAGGCATCATGACTCCTGAGGGAGATTATGTTGATTTTACAAATGAGGATAATAGAAATCCGGAAGAAAAATCAGCCTAGAAATTAAAAAGTATTCTAGCAGAATCAGGCGTTAACAAAATCATCTTTCTTTTTGATTCTTCATCCAATTTATCAAAAACTATCTTTATGGATGATATCAAAATTTTCTGTTTTTCTTTATCGATCTGTAAAAATATCTCAAAAATAGCATCTAAATTAAAAAGAATAATCTTCTCTGGTGATATCAAAATATGTCTAAAATAATTTGAAAACATATCTTCTCTATTTTCATTATTAATGGTTGCAAGTACTTCCAGCCATGTTTTGAATAATTTTGAAAAATTAGGAAATGGAATGGTTGGACCTGCATTAAGTGCATTAACTATAATCTCAGATTTATCATCTTGATTTTTTGAAAAAAATTCTGTCATTCTTTTTTTAAGAATGGGTGTTCTAAGGAAATCTGGTAAACTAGCAAGATTTACAATAATATTTCCTGCAAAATTAGGTTCTGACATATTGAGATCTTTAAAGACTTGATATTAACCGTAATGCACTTTAGCTTAAATACGTGATTTGAAAAAATGTGTTATGGGTGCTACAATAGTCATTGGCGGTTTTTTTGGAGATGAAGGTAAAGGAAAAATCATATCTTATTTGGCACAAAAAGACAATCCTGCAATAGTTGTTAGAGGTGGTGCTGGCCCAAATGCAGGTCATACTATCAAAGATGGTGATAAAACTTTCAAAGTTAGAATGCTTCCAAGTGGATTTTTAAACAAAAACTCTCGAGTAATGATTGGTCCTGGAGTAGTTGTGAATCCTAATGTTTTTCTTAAAGAGATTAACGATTTTGGAACTGATGGAAGGTCTTTTCTTGATAATAACTGTGGAATAATTGAACAACATCATCTTGATGCAGATTCTAAAGGACACCTAAAAGAAAAAATTGGCAGTACTGGTTCAGGTACTGGACCTGCAAATGCTGAACGTGCAATGAGAACTCTTAAGATGGCTAAAGAAATTGAATCATTACAAAAATATCTTGTTGATGTTCCTCTAGAAATTAACACTGCTTTAAATAAAAATGAAAATGTACTGATAGAAGGAACTCAAGGCACACACCTATCACTTTGGCATGGAACATATCCATTTGTTACAACCAAGGATGTTACTGCATCAGGAATTTGTGCTGATGTAGGTGTCGGTCCAAAAAGAATTGATGATGTTATTGTTGTTTTTAAATCATATTTGACTAGAGTTGGTACTGGACCTATGGATGGTGAACTTAGTCATGAAGAAACATCTGAAAAAGGTTGGGAAGAATTTGGAACGGTAACTGGAAGACTTAGGCGTGCAGCTGAATTTGATTTTGATTTAGCTAGTCGTGCAATTATGCTTAGTAGCGCAAATCAAATTTCAATTACAAAATTAGATGTAAGATTTCCTGAATGTGCAGGCGCACAATCTATTGATCAATTAGATTCAAACTCAACATCATTCATAAAAAACATTGAAGAAAAGTTAGGCGTACCAGTAACACTCATTGGAACTGGTCCAGGCGTGAATGATGTAATTGATTTACGCACATAATTTTTTTGAGTAAGCTTTAATTTAGAAATCATAAAAAAATAATCAATGGCAACACTTCCAAATTACGTACAATTAGATTCTCCTTTAGAATTTACCCGTTTGGTTTGTGCATTAGAGCGTTCCCCACGTGTATCCTTTCTTCATGAACATAATGGAAAAAAAGTATTATCGGTTCAAATGGATCTACTAAAAGAAAAACCTGTAATCTATTTTACTCCAATTGAAAACATTGGTCATTATTTGTGTTATGGATTTAATTCTGGTCAGGAAAAACTTGAACTAGTAGATACCACTCTAGATAATTCCAAACTCTACTCTCCAATTATCAAAATTAAATCTCTACCTGCATCTTTAAAACCTGATATTGAAGCTTCAAAAGAAAAATATAATCCAATTGAGCTAGAAGATCTTTCTAGCTTGGCTAAACTAAGTTTTGGTTATGAAGAAGCACAATTTCCATTATTTGCATTTAAACAGAAGGACAAATGGCTTATGGGTGTTTTTCTAAATTTTAACGAAGATGGACCGTCATATTTCTGTCATGTTAGTTTGGATGAAGAACCAACAAAACCATTTCTGAAATATACTACCTCTAAAAACTCAGAACCTGAATTTGTTAATCACACTGGTGATCATGGGTATTCTTATATCAAAATAATAAAGTTAAAAGACTCACATCCTTTGGTCGATTATGACCAAATTCAGTGATAGAATAAAAAAATCAGCAAAAGCATCTCCGATCATTTTAGCAAATGATTATGATCCAAAAATACCAAATATTGAATCAAAAACACTACGCAACATTAAACTTCTAAACAATTATCTTTGTGGAATAAAAATTAACTTTCATCTTCTCTTACGATTAGATAAAAAACA
>Ga0206680_10000092_pt1 | contig 34200 bp, 27 predicted proteins | sample M115012015metaG_FD_160124 | JGI IMG/M metagenome (GOLD analysis project Ga0206680, IMG submission 160124) | Ammonia-oxidizing marine archaeal communities from Monterey Bay, California, United States - M1 150m 12015 | ecosystem: Environmental > Aquatic > Marine > Intertidal zone | place: USA...
CGAGCCCGTAGCGGGTGTTGTTGGCAATAGCCACTGCCTCGTTTTCGCTGCTGAATGGGTGGAGCGTAACCACGGGCCCAAAAATCTCCTCGGTCGAGCACCGCGAGTCGGGACTCAGTCCCTCGATAACCGTGGGTGCCATCCAGTTGCCATGCTCGAATTCCGCGGGCATACACGGCGCCCCACCGGTGAGCAGATTGCCTCCTTCCTGCTTGGCCAACTCGACGTAGCTCTGAACTTTCTCGAGGTGCTGTCTCGAGATTAGCGCCCCGAGGTCGGTTGCCTCGTCTGAAGGATCGCCCACTCGCATCGCTTCGACCGCGTCGATGAAGCGGTCGCGAAACTCATCGTAGATTGAGTCCTCGACTAGGACCCTAGAGCCGCACAGACAGATCTGGCCCTGGTTGAGGAAGCCCGCTCGGACGACCCCTGCCACTGTTGATTCTATATCGCAGTCCGCGAAAATAATGCTCGCATTCTTGCCACCGAGCTCGAGGCTGAGTTTCTTGAAAGCGGGAGCGGCCGATGTCGCCACCTTCTCGCCGGTTGATGTCCCACCGGTGAATGAGACCAGATCGACGTCCGAGTGGGCCACCAGTGGGGCCCCGGCTCCAGCCCCATCGCCGTGCACTAGATTGACTACACCAGCCGGTAGACCGACCTCGTCGATGACTTGCATCAGCAGGTCTGCGGTCATAGGGGTCAGTTCACTGGGCTTGCACACCACTGTGTTGCCCATACCAATGGCCGGTGCGACCTTCCACGAGAGCAGGTAGAGCGGCAGGTTCCACGGGGTGATTAGAGCGCCAACGCCGACCGGCTTATGGACGACGTAATTGGTCGCACTGGCCATCTCGAAGACCTCCTCCTCATGCTCTCGCAGTATGCCTGCGAAGAATCGGAAGTTGGACACGGAGCGTTGCGCATCGACATCACGGGCTAGCGAAATCGGCTTGCCGGTGTCACGGCTCTCGAGCGCTGCGACATCCTCATAGCGCGCCTCGAGAGCATCAGCGATACGGTCCAGCCAATCGGCGCGCTCGGAGTGACTCAGAGCACTCCAGGCCAGGTGGGCAGAGCGAGCTGCAGCGACAGCAGCATCGACGTCAGAAGAATCAGACAGCGGCACACGGCAGATGTGCGAGCCGGTTGCTGGCTCGGTGTTGTCGAGCCACTGGTCATCGGAGTGAGTGACGAATCGTCCACCGATGTAATTGCATAGATCGTCCATTCAGTCACCTCCCGAACTTTCGTTGGCGAACGGGTCGGAACGGGTCATTCCCGCCGAGTATTCCTTCCAGTCCAGCGTGAATCTGTCCCGGTCCGGGTCCCATTCGTCCCAGGTAACGACACTCTCGAGTTCCTCGAGGTACTGCGGGGGTACCATCCCTGACACGATGAACGCCTTCTGACGATGCAGAGGATACGGGTTGCGCAGGCGGATTCCGAGTACCCCGAGCACGGCGCGGGCGACGTACCAAGTGGCTTGGCTGTTCCAGCCGTGAGCGATCTTGATCACTATACCTAGGCCCTTGGGCCAGTCAGGATGGATTATCGACAGACCGAGCAGACCATCAGCTCCCTCCTTGGCTAGGATCCTGCCTTCACCCGCTTTCAGGCAGGTCGAATCGAGCCGATTGAAGCCGCCGATGAGGTCGGGATGGCTGTTCATGGCATCCCAGATCCAGTCATCGTCTTTCTCACGGACGAGCCCTGCAAACATCACTGCGAGCTCGTCGACGGTGTTGGAGGTCGTAGGCAGTCCGCAGCCATCCTTGGCGACCCTCTGCGGCTCCCAGTCGGGCTCCCCCATCATCCGCCGGAGCACGTCGAGGTACATCGGGAACCAAGGCGAGCTCGGTAGGGTGTAACCAGCCCGGTTGATGCCCATGCACCGCAGTGCCTTGAGCATCGCAGCGTGTTCTCCAGAGCAGGTGTGGAACCAGCGGCGTGGGCGCCTGACCTGCCGGCCGAACTGAATGAGCGGAACGTCCAGCGGGCACTGCATCAGCCCCCACTCGGACTCGGTCAGCAGCGACTGCGCGGCGGCCACGTGCTCGGTGTCACCGTTGTGTGAGGAGCAGGCTATGGCCATCTGCTCGCTACTCAATCCCTCGGAGGCCAGTGCCTCTTGGAAAGTCTTCATCATCAGCGGCTTCATCATCGAGCGCCCGTAGACCAGCACGTTGCCCCCGAAGGAGTGCACAATCTCGGTGCCGTGGGCCCAAGCAATCGCACCGTGGATGGTGTTCTCGGAGACATCCATGCGGCGGAAATCTACCAAAGGCTCCCACTCGACATCGCGACCCGTCGCGATGCCCTCATACTGCTCACCGAGAGGATTGGTCGGGTAGATTGCGGAACCCGGCCTCCCAGGGGCCACGCTCGATGGCCTGTCGCTACCGTCCCCCTCGCTCATTTCAGGTGCCTCCATTGATGCGCGGTGCGACCTTGGTCATGAATGCCGTCATGTTCCTCTGGACGCGCTCGTTGTCATGGTTGAAGAAGTCGAACCAGCACATCAGGCGGTCTTCGGGGTGAAATCTCTCGAGTATCTGCTCACAGACCCTCTCGATATTGCCAATCACCGCATTATCCGTCGCCCGCTCGATTTTTGCCGGGTCGATGGTCCCTTCCAGTGCGCTCCAGTACGTTGAGAGCGCAGCTCTCGCCTCATCCATTGCAGCATCGTTCTGCTCGTCCGGGGTGAGTCCCTTCTCGTCGTTGACAAAGACCATGATGGTGCGAGGCATCATGCTGCGCTCCCACGGCCCTCCGTCGGAGTGGTAGTGCTGCCTGAATCTTTCATGGGTTTCCTCGATGATGTGAGGGGGGGTGATGCTGAGGTTGAACACCTGCACCGGCCGGAGTTTGTTCACCTCGACCTGTAGGGCAGGGTCGTGACTGCCGAGCACGAGGTTGAGCAGTTCCCTGCGCCACTCCTGCGGGATCGTCTTGATATCCTCAAACTCGTAACGCCTCGCGATTTCGATGGAATCTGGAGCCGAATCGAGGCTCCGCAGAGATACAGCCGCATCCTGAACATTCTCCCAGTCCTCATCAGAGCGGAAGTTGGAACGATTCAGAATCGTCGGCTTGGTCATGCCGCTAGACAAGACCTCGCCGTTCAGCAGTCGGAGAAAGATCTCCGAAGCCTCGGCGAAGATTTGTCCGCGTAGAGCAGGCCACGCCTCCTCCTCCACGGTGTCGCGCGGCACGATGCCATATGGCCGTGCCATGAACTCGAAGCGGCCTGCGGAGAATCCGATGTGCAGCCTACGACTCTCACTCGGGTTCATGCCATGCAGGGCTAGGAACGCACCGACCCGCTCTGCCTGGGCGATCGGCCCTCCCGAAGCGAGTATTGACATCACTGCACTCCCGACTTCCATCCGCTCGGTGCGGGAGAGCATTTGGCCCGCGACTTGGAAGAAGTCCGTGCACAAACCCACCTCTCCCGGGAAGTGAGGCACAACTGGTTTGCTGTTGCCCTTTTGGACCTCAGTTGAGAGGTGCGCCTGAGCGACCCATCCAACTCCGAAGCCCAGTTTGTCGGCTAACTCGACCTGATCGAAGAAACTGGCGAACATCTCTCTCTCGGAGGGTGTTTGGCCAGTTGTGTCAGGCGTTTGCGCGATTGAGAAGAAGATATCGAAGCGCAAGCGCATCACCAATCAGATTGACCTCATTCTTCCGCCGTCAACGGCTAGACTGACGCCGCGGATAGCCCCGCTTGACGGTAGACATAGGAAAGTGACAGCGACGGCGGTCTCAAGAGGATCGACGAGGCGTTGGATGGGCACCCCTCTCATCCATTCATCGCGCACGTCTTCGACCGGCTTACCGGTCCGCTCAGAAATCGAGGCAGCTAGGGAGCCGAGCCTGTCAGTATCGGTGAAGCCGGGCATGATATTGTTGATGGTCACACACGCGGGCAGTTCGCGTGACAGCGACTTGGCCCACGATGCCATCGCTCCGCGTAGGGTATTGGACAGGCCGATGTTGTCGATCGGCTCGCGCACCGAGGTCGAGATGATGTTCACGATTCGCCCTGTGCCGGCTGCTTCCATTTCAGGAACAAGTGCCTGGGTAATTGTGTGAGCAGCGTGCAGGTGGCGGCGGAACGGCCCCTCAAACTCGTCAATGGTGTTCTCTAGCAGTGGGCCTCCTGGTGGGCCACCTGAGTTGTTCACTAGGATGTGTATGGTGCCCATACCGGATACGGCCTCGCGTACAGCACTCAGATCTTCGAGATCCAGTGCGAGAGCCTCGTGTCCGTCTCCGTGCATTTCTGCGACCAGCGAGTCGAGACCGGCCGCGGAACGGGCGCACGCTACGACGCGGGCGCCCGCGCGAGCGAGCATCAGCGCGCAGGCGCGCCCGATGCCCTTCGAAGCACCACAAACCAGTGCAGTCTGTCCGTCAAGGACGCCGTCGGCGAATGGAAATCCGTTATCGAGTAGTTCATCGTTCATTTTCACACCTAATCCACGTAATGAGCGTACGTCTGGTCGCGCAGTTTCTGGTGAACCACCTCGAGCACCTCATCCGGCGCATTGCGGAAGGTCGGGTACTCACTTTCACCTTGCGGACCGCGCATCTCGTCCCATCGGCCATCATCGTATGCCATCAATGCCTCCTTCATCAAGACCCCAGCCAGAACTAGGGTTTCGTAGCACAGATCCTCGTACGTCATACCCCTCTTCACAGGTACTTCGCGTCTCAGCAGCATCTCACCGGTGTCTATGCCGTTGTCGCAGAAGTGGCAGGTCGAGCCGATGCGGATATCGTGGTACACAGACCATGCCGGCGAGGCCGAGCCCCTGCATTCGGGCAGCAGCCCGGGATGAGCGTTAATCACCCCGTCCTTAGGGTAGTCGAGAATCTCCCCTCGGATGATCCGGGTGCCGCCGAAGACGACGAGATCGAGATCCATGCCTTCGAGGTGCGGCATCACCTCGGGCGACTTGTGAATCGGAACAGTCACCAGCGGAATTCCGTTTTCAGCAGCCTGCTCGGCTATCAGAGGAGCTATTTGGTTACCCTCAATTCGCTTGAGGAACTTCTCACGCTCTTCGTCGCCGATTGCCGAATCCTCCTCGATTATGATATCCGGAACATATCCCCCTGAGATGATCTGCCGCAGCATCTCGCGACCGTACGGATGCTCCTTCAGGAGCAGATATGCAAATCTCGGCTTGGCCATGGTCCCCGTTTCGCGGAGGGGCCTTAGATACCCGTTATTTTCGGTCAGGGCGTAACTCTGCTTCTGTCGCGCGGGAACAGCACGACCTCTCTGACGTTACCCGCTCCTGTCAGGACCATCAGCAGACGTGCCACACCAAGTCCCCAGCCGGCGTGCGGAGGCGCACCATAGCGGAATCCATCGGTGTAGAATGTGAAGTCGGCGGGCTCGAGGCCCATGTTGCGCAAGTTCTGCTCAAGTACATCCACCCTGTGCTCGCGCTGACCGCCACTGGTCATCTCGTCGCGCCCATAGTTGAGGTCGAAGCCCCGACTTAGTTGCCCGCCCGACGTGCCATGCTCGTCCTCCTTGTGATGGATGTAGAAAGGCTTCATCGACATCGGCCAGCGCGGGATGAAGTGGAAGCCAGGATACTGAGCAGCGACGATGTCGCAGTGGTGACTCTCGATGTCGTCACCCCACTCTATCTCACCACCACCGGCCTTGACAATCTCGATGGCATCGCAATAGGGTATGCGAGGGAATGGTAGGCTTGGAACCTCGACGGTGACGGGCTCTTGGTCCTGACTGGCCCGGTACTCGTTGACCACGTCGATGAGATTCAAGTCGTTGGCTGCAACCTGGCCCCAGATGTGATGAATCATTCTCTCCTGTACACCCATCACGTCCTCGTCGTCCATCCAAGCGCCCTCGATGTCGAAGGAGATGAACTCGTTCAGGTGCCGATAGGTGTCGTGCTTCTCAGCGCGGAAGGCAGGGCCAATCTCAAACACCCGCTCGAGCCCGCCGAGCACAGCGAGTTGCTTGTACAGCTGCGGGCTCTGCGAGAGGTAGGCATCGGTCTCGAAGTACTTCATCGGGAACAGGTTGGTGCCGCCCTCGGCTGCAGCGGCAATGATTTTCGGGGTGTTGATTTCCTGGAAGCCCTCGGAAATGAGGTGATCGCGGCCATACTGCAGTACTTTTCCTCGCAGTTGGAACATCGCGTTCACATGGGCCCGCCGCAGGTCGAGGTGACGATTGTCCAGTCTGACATCGAGTCCCACAGGGACCTCATCAGTCACACCTACAGGTAGTGGTGCCGCAGCATCGGCGAGGACTCTCGCTGCTGTCACATTCACCTCATACTCTGGAGGAGGCGCGGACTCGCCCTCGGCGAGTTTTGGCGGCCGCTTTTGGGCCACGGCCCCGGTGACTTGGATGGTCGACTCGCGGGTCGCTGATTGGATGGCGCTGAACAATGACTCGTCCATGTTGTCTCTCTTCAGGAAGGCCTGTATGTGGCCGGTGCCGTCACGCAGCATCAGGAAGCAGATCCCTCCTCGTCCCCGCACTGTCTCCGCGTAGCCCGCGACGGTCACTTCGGAACCAATCATGTCCGCACCGTTGGACACCACTTGCCCTATGGTATGGGAGCGGTAGGCCGTAGGCCTCCATCCGCTGCTGTCCCTCATGCCCCTCTCGTGTCGGGACGGGGTTTTGAATGGTATCGGGTCGAGAGGCTCAATCATCCGACAATCGTTCGAGATATGCGTCGTCGAGCTCGGGAGGGAAGGCTAGCCAGCGGATGAGCACGAAGTTGAAGAATCCGAACAAGCAGGTGTTGATTAGCCAAGCGACGTAGTGGTTGATGAGCCACATCTCTATCATGATGTATTCGAGAGACGTAGTCACCACCAGTTGCGCCGTGTAGCACCAGAACGCCCTGTTGAGGCTGGTGGAGTAGGTAAATGTCGACTTGAAGGTGAATCTGTAGTGCATATAGTGGGCTTCGACGTTCCCTATGATGCTGGACACAACCCAGGCCGACACTGCTGTATGGGCATCCCAGAGATTCACCCAGTACAGAATCTGGTAAATCGCGAAAGCGAACGCGGAGTTGAAACAACCAGTGACGTTGAACCTCATGAACTCCCGGAAGACTGTACTTGAGGTCCAACCGACATCAGTCACCCTGTCCTTGAAGTCGTTAATCCAATCCATGTTGACCACTCACTCTTCTTCGTGAGGAACAATCTTGGCTGCAATCAGTAGGAACGCGGTGTGTCCCATCGGCTGGTTGCCTGGCCTGACACCGCCTTTGCTCGCCTTGACCCACTTGCGCTCAATCATCTCTCCAGCCCATTCGATAATCAGTCCATGTCTCTGTGCGGACTCCCAAGACCTCTCTAGCTGCACGGTGGTCGGGCAATAGCAGGCCAGCCTGCCTCCGGCCCTCAGTAATGGCTCGATAGCCGGGACAATCTCCCAAGGCTCGGCCACATCGATGATTGCCGCATCGAGAGATTGACAGATTCCTGAAACAGCCTGTCCAACGTCGATTAAATCGCCGTCAATCAGGTGCCAATCTGGGAACTCAGGTAGCACCTCGGCTAGGCGCTCCATGTTAGCCCGTCCGACCTCGGCATGCTCGGGCCTCGATTCGACTGAGATGAGGGTGCCAGACGAGCCTAGGACATTAGCCAGATGCATAGCGAGACCGGCCGATCCATGTCCTCCCTCGAGCACCCTCGAGCCCACTCCGATACCCATCCAAGAGACGAGGAATCCAGAATCCTTGGCGCCGATTACCTGGGCCCTCCTAGCCATGTTCCTGCGGGCCTCAGGGAGCGCCGGGTCAACGATGGACAGAGACTTCTGACCGACGGTAATTCTATCTCCAATTGAGTACCCTTTCAGGAGTTGCTCGGCATCGAATCTCCCGAGCCCCTTCACTTTGACTTCACCAGGGGTTCGTCGTAGCAAGTAGGCGCGACCATCGTCCTCCCTAAGGGCAACCCACTCGCCGCCCCCGTCCTGATTCACGCTTCGGGGCTGTACTCTGCCTAATCAAGTTCTTCGGCTCTCTAAAGAGCCGCTTCTGAAACTATCCTGAGTACAACATGGTTATACGGCGCCGTGTAGGGGAAATTTCGATGACTACAGTGCGAATGCTGACACTCGTCCAACCGGTGGCTCTGGCGACCCTAGTGATTACGATGTCCTTCATGGGCTTCATGGCGATAGACGAGAAGGTCGAAGAAAGAGAGCAATTGATGCAAGAAGAAGCGCCTCTTTACGCCACCAGTCCGGGTCACCCAGTGTTCGGTGAGTACGTTGGCGCACACTGGTGTCCTCCTTGCATGGACAGCGCATCACCCTCGCTGGACAATCTGAAGACGTCAAATCCAGAGGATTTCACATTCGTCTCAATCTTTGAGTCCGAATCAGATGGTTGGCCTTCAGACAGTCCAATCAACCGACATGACCACGTCATGGCAGCCTCAGGTGGTTACCCTACATTCTCTTTCGCCGATGAGCAGAGTGGGACTTGCTTCAAGGTTGGTGCGGGCGGAACAAACTACTACGACGCAGACTACACGAACGGTGGCTGCATGAGTTCGGATGTCTCCGACTACGCTGTTGAGCTCTCAATCGCTCTCGATTCAGTGACCAACGATGTCACCATCACCGTAGAGTCGACATACCTCGGTTCATCGTCATCCGTAACTGTCTACCTCTACGCAGCAGTGACTGAGAAAATTGGCGCTGATGCCTACGACAATGGTGTACGACCTCACCACAACTGGAGAGAGTGGCTGCTGAACAGCAACGGGGACGGCTTCGAGGAGTTGACTCTGACTCCGAACAACGTCGCTGAGAGGACCTGGACTGTTCCACTCAACACCGTCAGGGCCACTTCAGGTAACACTCAGTACGAGAACTTCTGGCCGGTAGTCGCTCTGATGGATGGTCCACACACATCCTACAACGATTTCCTAACGGCAGCGGACCTAGACATGGCACCGCTCATCGATGTCGGCATATCTGAATTCGATGCGATCAACCAGAACGGCAACCTCGGATTCGTGCCCGGAGACACACTAGATCTAACCCTCGAGGTCACCAACTTCGGTGTTGACCCCTACAATGATGGTGGTGAGATATCGATATACGAACTCGTCGGCCTCGACGAGGTCTACGCCGGAGGCTCGGCAATTACCAATCTCGCTTCAGGAGGGACCCAGGCCCTCACGATCCAGTTCGACACCTCCGACATAGAGCCCTACGCATCAGGCTCCACAACCTTCAGGGCGAAACTCTCGGGTCTGACAGGTGACCGCGTCTCCTCCAATGACTACACGGACGATAATGCCCTGCACGACATGGCCCCGGTCGCCAATCAACCAACCGCCATCGCTTCCACCTCCGTAGAGAGGGGCAGTACAATCCAGTTCGAGTCCACGGCTCTGTCTAACGACATGGTCGATGACATGTCATCAATGACACCGACTCTGCATTACGCCGAGTCAGGAACTGGCATGTGGGACAATTCATGGATAACTTCCTCCGACTTGGTCGGCAGCGGAGGCAACGCTCGCTATGTGTTTACCATCGACGCACCCCTCAATGCTGAGGTGGGAGATTACGATCTCAGGGTCCGCTGGGTGGATGCTGGTGGCCAGTACGGTGACTGGCTGATATCCGAGGAGGCCTTTGAATTGCGTAACGCCCTGCCTGCGGTGCTGAATAGCGATTATCCGCAGTATGCAGGAATGCCGACTGTCAAGGTTGAGACTCAGGAGAGAGTCCCCATAATGGGTCTGGTTTACGATGCTGAGACCCCGCTTTCAATGCTGCAGATTGACAGCAACTCGCCTGAGTTTATCGAGTGGGACTCGCCCTTGCTTGAGATTGTTGTCGAGTTTAGCGAGGTCATCAGAGACAGCCATGGCAATCCTATTCCTCAGGGTATATTCGTCACTATCAATGACGGCGATGACAGCAACTCGGGCATGATGATGTTCAACGTGGTGGAGAACGGCGCCCCAAGGTGGGCATCGGTCCCTTCACAATCGTTCAACGAGGGGGGCTCGACCAGCTTTGGTCTATCTGAGTACCTTTCAGACACTGATGACAACGGCTATCCGGTGCCGGTTTCTGGACTGACTCTAGAGTTGCTGGAGGTATCTAACGGAGCCCTAGTAGATGCGAGTGTCTCGGGACATACCCTCTCTGTCAGCGCCATAGATGACGACTCCATTGGCGTCGTAGACCTCACATTGAGGGCCAGCGACGGAGTCAAATTCTCAGACACCGTCATCACATTTCACGTACTAAATATCAACGACGCCCCGAGGATGGAAATGGCTGGAATTGACGAATTCACCGTTGAGATTGGTGACAGGATAACCCTAGAACTCCTTGACCTAATGACGGACATCGATGACCCCGACGAGGAAATCTGGGCGTCTGCGATGACCTTCGTCGCTGGTGCCGCTCAGTTCAACCCGATTACCGGCATCCTGACCATGGCTTGGGAAGAGGCTGGGACTGAGATTGTGACCATCACTCTGGAGGATAGGCACGGCGACGCCAGTGCTTACATGATCACGGTCACTGTTGTTGACGATATGCCACTATATTGGGATACGGATCTAATTGCGACTTTCAGCACCATCGAGTACGGTTCAAATCCCTCTGTTACCATCGACAATGTTGGTCAGCACGAACTCAGTGACATCAGGATTACTTGGACGGTATGCAACAGTATAACTGGAATCTGTCACTCCTCGGGAGTTTCGCACAACTACGGGCCATTCATTGTCTATCCAGTGAGTGGCGAAGGACTCGGAGTAGGGGACTACGTCACCCTCTCTGCTGAGGGCGAAGACGAGAACGGATTCGATCGAGTCACAGAGGAGCAGTTCCGAGTATATGCGACTGAGGCCGAGGAGGTCATTGAAGAACCCGATGAGGAAGAGGTCAATACCAAGACCGGTGGCATGAGTTCGATAATGTCAGCAGGCCTCATAGCTCTGGGACTAATGCTGTCAATCGCTCTCGTACTGGCGCTGGCCATCGTCCTGCGCCGACAAGGACTCGACTCGGAGTCGGCTATCGATTTCGCTTCTGAGATTGAGGCGTATGAGGAGGCCAACTCATACTCTACTGATCTGACTGGAGAAGCACCCCCTCCTCCTCCGATGATCCCTCCACTACCGCCTGAGGGCCTACCTCCTGGGTGGACAATGGAACAGTGGCATTACTACGGTGCAGAGTACCTCCGCCGACGCGAATAATCACCTCATTGGGGTTTGTTACCTATAACGCACCTTCAAGAAGGTGCCAGCATCAGGAGTGACCCCGGGGGAGCACTATGTCGAGAGAGTCCGAGCACACGCAGGACGTAACTGAGATCGAAGAGGACGCTCTGGAATCATGGGAGGATGGGCCGGCTTTTGGCGTCTCCGAGGACAAGGATCCGGTATGCGAGGACCCTGTGGAAGATTGGATTAAAGGAATCGATATCACATCGTCGGCAGATGTACCGATTCCGGAGAAACTGGTAGATCAGGTGATTGGTCAGGAGGCTGCTTCGATAGTGGTCAGGAAGGCCGCCCAGCAGAGACGACACGTAATCATGGTCGGCGAGCCCGGGACGGGCAAGTCGATGCTTGCCCGCTCTATGACTGAGTTCCTGCCTAGGGAGCAACTCGAGGACATCCTTGTGTTCCGTAACCACGAGGACGAGAATGAACCCAAGGTGAGGACTGTGCCCGCTGGACGAGGCTCTCGCATCATCTCAGAGAGGAAGGCGCAGATTAGACTTCAGCGAGAAAGGACCAACCGCACCCTGTTGTTCGTGGCCCTAGTAATCGGCGCCGCCCTACTGCTTGCAACCATCTCCAGCGGCGAGATACTGACATTCATCTTCGGTTCCTTCATCCTCGTCTTTGGATACTTCTTCCTCAGGACCCGTCTGACAGCAGGCGACGATGCTAACATTCCGAAACTGCTGATTAAGCATGAGCGCGAAGACGAACCTCCGTTCGTTGATGCCACCGGAACTCTAGCCGGAGCTCTTCTGGGCGATGTCCGCCACGACCCGTTCCAGTCGGGCGCTGACCTCGCCACCCCTGCTCATGAGAGGGTTGAGCCGGGGGCTGTGCACAGGGCCAACAAGGGCGTCCTGTACATTGATGAAATTCGTATGCTCAGAATGGAGGAGCAGCAGGCACTACTGGTCGCCATGCAGGAGAAAGAACTCTCCATCAGCGGCCGATCCGAGCGCTCCTCGGGAGCCCTTACCAAGTCAGAACCAGTCCCAACCGACTTCATACTAATCGCCGCAGGAAACCTCGACAGCGTACAGAACATGCACCCTGCACTGCGCAGTCGTATCCGAGGATATGGCTACGAGGTCTACGTCAACACCGATATGCGTGACACTGAGCGCAACCGTCGTCGTTTAATCCGATTCATCGCCCAAGAGGTCCGCAATGAGCTCAAGAAAGGCTCTGGCAGGCCGATACCTCACTTCGACCGCAGTTCGATATCTCTTATTCTGAAGGAGGCGCAGAGACGTAGCGGCCGACGTGGCAAACTGTCACTGCGTCTGAGGGAACTCGGCGGGCTTGTTCGCATCGCTGGTGACCTAGCCGCCGAAGATGGAGCAGAACTGACCTGTGCCGAGCACGTTACCAGAGCGAGGATGATTGCCAAACCTCTAGAGCAGCAGGTGGCCGATCGCCACCTAGAACGCCAAGCTGAGTATGCCATGCTGGTCAACCGCGGCAATCGAGTAGGGCGGGTCAACGGCCTCGCTGTTCTGGGGGCCGACAGTGGTCTCTCTGACTACTCAGGAGTTGTGCTGCCAGTTGAGGCCATGGTGACACCGGCTCAGGGGATGTCCGGACGGGTCATCGCTACTGGTGGTCTATCTGACCTCGCAAACGAGAGCGTGACTAACATCAGCGCGGTCGTGAAGAAGCTCACTGGCAAGGACATCAAGGATTATGATCTCCACGTCCAGTTCCCCGGGACTCACAACGTCGACGGCGACAGCGCGTCGATTACTATGGCCACCGCCATAATCAGTGCCTTCGAGGGTGTGCCGATTGAGCAGAACCTAGCCATGACAGGTTCGCTTTCTGTAAGGGGTGAGATTCTGCCAGTGGGCGGTGTCACAGCGAAGATTGAGGCCGCCGCTAAATCCGGCATTGAGAAAGTAATCATCCCCCGCTCCAACCTACAGGACGTGTTGATGGATGAGAAGTGGGAGAAGGAGGTCGAGGTATTGCCCGTGGACTCTTTGGACGAGGTTCTCGAGCACGCGCTCGTCGGGGCCGAGGAGAAGGTCAGCTTGGTAGAGCGTCTCTCCAAGGTCATAGATACTATCTCGAAGGGCACCGACACCCAACCATCGGCTTGAGTGACTGCTCGTCGTAATCCTTCAAGTCCCGCATCATCCCCGCTGAGTCTAGCACGGTGTAGGCGAGGGTATGGTAGTTCCAGCAGCAGTTGCTCACGGTGGCGCGGGCCCAGGACCTCACAGGCAGGAAAATGTGGAGGCCGCAATCGCTCAGGCAGCGGGTATCCTTGAGGCAGGCGGCTCCGCTGTTGAGGCAGCAGTAGAAGCATGCGTAATACTGGAGAACGACCCCGTATTCAACGCCGGTACTGGAGCTGTTTACAGGACCGACGGTTCAGTCTTGCTGGACGCCTCGTTGCATAGCTCGGACGGTCGCATGGGCTTCGTGATAGCCATGCGAGACACGCCCAACCCGATACGAGTCGCAGCCGATTTGCTGGACGAGGAGATTAACGGGCTTGCAGGCGACGGTGCAAGGGTCTGGGCAGATTCCAAGGGCCATCTCAAGGCAGCCGTCGAGGGCAGGCCCCCTCGTGTAGGGGCTGGAGACACTGTGGGCGTTATCGCCAGAGACTCCACAGGGGCTCTGGCTTGTGCTACCAGTACGGGCGGGACCAGCTATCGTCCAGCAGGCCGGGTTGGGGATGTCCCGCTGCCGGGCTCTGGATTTTGGGCTGACCACGACCTCGCAGTTGCCGCAACCGGGGTCGGTGAGGCTATCACCAAATCTCTGCTGAGTTACAGAGTCCATGACAAGATACTCTCGACAGAGTCGACTATAGAATCGGCGATGCAGTGGGGTATCGATGAACTCATCGACGACGGCGTATCCGTCGGCCTAATCTCCCTTGCCTCGGAGGGCGAGGGGGCGGGTCACTCGAACACCGAAATGCCATGGGCAGCATGGAGGGGTGAGTCTCCCTAGAGCAGTTCCAGGGATGCGCTTAAGGACCCCCCTTAGGTGGCCGCGTCAGAGGGATATGCGTGACCGACATCGAAGAAAGGATACAGCAGATTGCGCAAGTCCTCGGTCAGCTCGATGACACACAGGTGCCTCGCAACATCAGGACATCTGCGAAGGACGCAGTCGAGAAGTGGCTGCTCAACAAAGACAAGGAGATGGACCTCAGGCTGGGCATGACCGCATCGATCCTAGATGACATCTTCAACGATGCTAATCTGCCCATCCACTATGGTCCCCTGTGCCTACAGATTCAGACAGTTCTGGAGACCCTTCTGAACGAAGTTAGACACTCCTGAGCCTTGAAGTGCGCAACACCTGTCGCTTGCCATCTAGGGGCTCGTATGAAGAGTTGGACAAACCTCTCCTACGCCAATGTGGCGACTACCTCACCTGCGGCACACAAGGCCTCCATGAAATGGTCCGATGCTCTTGCGCGTGGCGGAGCAGCAGAATTCGGTGGAGAGGCAGAGAAGAACGGAATGATGCCCCTCCGCAGAGCCACCGCAAGGCTTCTTTCTTGCGAGGTCGCAGATGTTTGTGTGGGTTCGAGCGCGACCGAACTGCTATGCTCTCTGGCATGGGCGGTTTCTCCCTCAGGAGGTAGCAACATCGTATCCACCAGAGCTGCATTCCCATCAACAGTTTATCCCTGGAGCAGGGTGGCTGAGGCAAACGGGGCGGAAGTAAGACTTGCAGATCATAACGAGGCACTCTATACCAATCCAGATGACATCTTAGATTTGATAGACGATGCCACCTCAGTGGTCACCTTGTCTCACGTTGAGTACTCCAATGGTCAGCGATATGACCTCAGGAGGTTCGCAGATGCGGCACATTCGGTAGGGGCGTTGTTGGTAGTTGACGCAACCCAGTCTATGGGGATGGTACCAATCGACGCCGTCTTATCGGGGGCCGATGCCATAGTGTCCTCTGGGTACAAATGGCTGCGTGGAACCTACGGTGCCGCAGTCGCTTACATTTCATCAGAAATCAGGGGTGACCTGAATCCCGGCCTGCTGGGATTCCGAAGTCACGTTGACATTTGGGATCTCAGGGCCGACCGCATGGAGTTGCCAGAGGACGCCAGTCGATTCGAGTACACTACAATCCACTTCGGCGCAGCGCTCGGGCTTGCCGCTGCAGTGGGAGAAATTAACGAGATGGGGATTGAAGAGGTCTGGAGGCACGACCTAGCACTTGCCGATTCGGTCATCGATGGTGCACAGCGCCTCGGCATTGAGGTGGCATCACCGCTTTCGGATTCAGAGCGTAGCGCCATAGTCAGTTTGAGACTCCCGGAAGAGGTCAACAGCGAGGATATATCCCGCAGGCTTCAGGACGAATACTCCATCTTGGTGACAAGTCGGTCCGGGCTGCTCAGAGTATCTCCTCACATCGATAACTCACAGGCAGATGTACAGTCTCTGCTTGAGGCGCTCAAGTATCTGCTCTCATAGGTGTGGAAGCAGAATCGCTCCTGCAATCACGAACATTATGCAAGCAATTCCAAGATCTATGAATCTCCATGACTCCGGCTTGTTCAGAACTCCAGAGAGACTCCTAGCGCCGTAACCGAGAGAGAAGAAGAACACGAACGAGGCAATAGCAGCGCCGATTCCGAACGCCAGACGGTCATCGCCGAGGTACCTGCTTGATGTACCTCCGATTAGAAGAAACGTGTCGACGTAGACGTGTGGATTGAGGAAGGTAAACGCAAGAGCTGCTCCTATAGTCGGACCTAGTTCGCTTTCCCCTTCGCCCTCTGTGGACATTCCAACCGGATTCATCGCAGATCTGATGCGCAACAGACCGTATCCAGTTAGGAACACAGCCGCAGCAACAGCAATCCAGAACGCTGCTCCCTCGATGCCCGATAGCACTGAGCCCATTCCGAGCACTCCCGCTGCTATCAGACTGGCATCGGCAAGGGAACAGACCAAGCATACTGCGAAGACGTGCGAGCGCAGCAGACCCTGCCTGAGGACGAACACGTTTTGTGGACCTAGAGCGAGTATGAGTCCTATACTCAGAGCGAAGCCCTCGAGTCCCGCAGACCCGACGCTCATGCTCATGTCTTCCTGCGCTCGGCAGCCTTCATTCGCAGACCCGTGTATCCGCACTTACGGCATACTCTCGGCTTTCGTCCCCTGTGGGTCGCAGAGCAACGCATACATATCCACTTTTTGAGTAGACGAGCCTCTGCCTCGGGGTGCCTCTGAGCCATGCAGTCCGGCCGACCTGACAACCCTTCATAATCGCTTCCCACCGTCAAATCTCTAGGATATACGGTTCGCTTCCCGCCAAAGCATTCATCCACAGTTCATACTGCCCGAGGCTACGGTGCCTGCCAGCGTCGTACTTGGAGCCCAGTGGGGTGATGAGGGTAAGGGCAAGGCCATAGATCAACTAGCCAACCATTCGACGTGGACCGTTCGCTTCCAAGGAGGCAACAATGCTGGCCACACAATCGTACTTGGTGACACCACTCTCAAACTCCATCAGATACCATCGGGAGTTTCTTACGAGCACTGCAATCTCGTCCTTGGTGACGGCATGGTCATCGATCCTTGGGTCCTCGAGGAAGAACTCGATAAGTGGCATGACCTAACCGGCGAGAGACCCGAGGGCAAGCGGTTGTTCATCAGTGAGCGGGCCTCAATCATCCTCCCCTTCCACAGACTGTACGATAGCGCGGATCGCGTCGTTGGCACGACCGGTCGTGGCATCGGCCCGACCTACCGAGATCGCATAGAGAGAGTGGGTATTAGATTCGCCGACCTCGCTAATCTGGTTGCCGATGAAGAGGCGATTCAAACTCAGGCAGAACGGATGAGTAAGCAACTTGAGACCGTAGGGGTGAACGATGGCATTGAGGCTGATGTCCTACAGTCAGACCTCAAGTGGATATTTGAGCGCTATTCGGATGCAATCAGACCAACTGGACTAATGGTTGACATGGCTCTGAGGAACGAGGAGAGGGTATTACTAGAGGGGGCCCAAGGGGCTATGCTTGACATAGATCAGGGTACTTATCCCTTCGTTACCTCGTCGGTGACCAGCAGGGCCAATGCCACTCACGGCGCGGGAATTCACCCTGGGCATGTAGACCAGTGTTTCGGAATCACCAAGGCCTACACGACAAGAGTTGGCAACGGGCCGTTCCCCTCCGAACTCTCTCTAGAAGGGGGTCCCGGAATGCACATGGCGCAGGTGGGCAATGAGTACGGAACCACCACGGGTCGACCGAGACGTACCGGATGGCTGGACATGGTGGCACTACGTGAGAGCAATCGCATCAATGGCTACACTGGCTTAGTAGTCACCAAGTTGGACGTACTCGGGGGGCTTGACGAACTGAAGATATGCATTGGCTACGAGATGGACGGCAGGACACTCCATGTCATGCCGACCACTAGCGAGGATCTTGCGAGATGCACTCCGATATACGAGACTCATCCAGGGTTTCCAGCGATTTCTATGGATGAGTGGTTAGCTATGGCTGACGCTTCTAGGTCAGAGGACAGTGGGTTCGACACCTTCCCAGAAGTCATCAAGAAGTATATAGCTCGAATCGAGCACCTAGCAGGAGTCCCCATCGTCAGTGTTGGTGTCGGCCCCGACCGTCGCGCATCAGTTGCTAGCAGAGGAGGTCCGTTCGACTTCCCTGCGGATGAGGCAACCTTCTAATCAGTCCACTTTGGCGTGCGCCGTATGGGATTCAAGGCCAACGCACGTAAGAGGCGTAATGCAGCGTCAGCCGCCGCTGGCCCTGAGAAGAAGGAAGACGAAGAATACGTAGGCGAGATCAAGTGCAATGTGGCGGGATGCGCCAACTGGGCGGACAAGAAAGTCGGTGGCCGGAAATTGGCCTTCGACAGAGCAGTTGACGTCTGGGGTGAGTCAGGACTCACCAAGGACTCGAAGCGAGTCACAGTATGCAAGTCGTGCTACAGGGCCTGGAAGAAGGCAAAGAAGGATGAGCCGACCGAGTGGACATAGTGAATGAATCGAGTGATACCATGAGTATAGCTCGAAGAATCGGCCCAATTGTCGGAGGACTCTTCTTATTCTGCTTCGGGTTGCCTTTCACTCTAGTCCCATTCATAATGTTCAGCGACGGAGTATTCGGTCTCGAGGATCCAGTATTCACTGTCTTCATGATTGCATTCTCACTCCCATTCCTCTTGGCCGGGCTGTCATTGAATCTCATGGGGCTGGGTATGATTAGATGGGGCATCGTGGCGTCCAAGGACCCTGCCTCCGCCCCAAGACTCGGGAAGATCGGGCCCGCGAGAATAGCAATCACCGAGCACCCATATTCCGAGTATTTGGGAGAGTATGTGCAGCAGTCCGAGATTGTCAATGGGAGGGACTGGTACAGGATGGTCGATAGCAATAATCGTCTGTACTATTACGCTGCTAACGAGGGAGGTAGACCCGGATGGTCTATCGACGACAGACAAGATTCCGGCGCTAGGGACTGGTTCAATGGGGGCTGGTTTTCCACAACTGTTCCGAATATCCCATTGGGCCGGCGCAAGTGGAATGAACTCGAACCCCCATGGGTCGAAATTGAGGTTCTGGAATCTGCCGAGAAGAAGAGTAATTGGTGGGAGAGAAAATCCTAGGTTTCTTCTGAATTCTTAATCGGAACAATGTTAGATGGAATCTCCGAGCGAGATTCATCATGGCCCAGCCAATCAATGAACCGATATTGGGCTATGCCCCCGGAAGTAGCGAGAAATCCACCCTCATGGATGAGGTGGATAGGCAGATGTCAGAAGTCGTAGAGATACCCTGTATCATCAACGGCGAGGAGGTTTACACAGGCACGACGACCACTCAGGTCATCCCGCACGACCACGGGCACATACTCGCCAACGTCCACCTGGCGGGCAGAGAGGAGATGGAGGCTGCTTGCGCTGCCGCTGTAGACGCACAGCAGGCTTGGATCGAACTAGGCCTCGAGGGCCGCTGCGCGGTCTTCGAGCGATGCGCCGACCTCCTAGCAGGTGACTGGCGCATGAGAGTGAACGCCTCCACCATGCTGAACCAGTCGAAGACGGTGTTCCAGGCGGAGATAGACGCTGCCTGCGAACTCATCGACTTCTGGCGCTTCAACTGCCACTACGCGCGCGGCTTCCACGATTACCTCCAGCCTCCGATATCCCCGAGCGGCGTCGAGAACTCCACTGAGATCCGCCCCCTTGAGGGATTCGTCCTGGCCATCACTCCGTTCAACTTCACCAGCATAGCAGGAAACCTACCCAGCGCCCCGGCTGTAGTCGGTTGCACCTCGATATGGAAGCCGAGCAGAAATTCGTACCATTCGAACTACGTCTTGATGCAGCTGATGATGGAGGCTGGATTGCCAGCAGGCGTGATCAACTTTCTCCCCGGATCGGGCGCAGAGATCACCGAGATTGCTCTAGCGAATCCCGACTTTGCCGGACTCCACTTCACAGGTTCGACAGCCACCTTCCAGGGGCTGTGGCAGGAGATCGGACTCGCACTGCCGAATCTTCGATCATACCCGCGAATAGTGGGGGAGACCGGGGGCAAGGACTTCGTCGTCGCTCACCCCGACTGTGACCGCCAGGGTCTGCTAGTCGCGTTGCTGCGCGGTGCCTTTGAGTTTCAGGGACAGAAGTGCAGCGCAGCCAGTCGCGCCTACATACCACAATCTGTCTGGGTCGCCATCTCGGATGACCTGTGTGCAGAGATCGGCAAGATCAAGATGGGCGATGCGAGAGACTTCACGAACTTCATGACCGCCGTGATAGACCAGCGGGCCTTTGACAAGATTACCGGCTACATCGAGCGCGCAGAAGATCGCGATTGCTGCCAGATTATCGTTGGAGGGGGCTCGGAAGATAGCACTGGCTGGTTTATTGAGCCGACAATCATAGTCACCACTAACCCGACTTCGGAGACCATGGTGGAGGAGATATTCGGGCCTGTACTTACCGTGTACGTCTACGAGGACGAGGATTTCGACGATGTATTGCGAATCTGTGACGAGGCATCCCCTTACGCTCTCACCGGCTCGATTTTCTCCAGTGACGAGTCCAATATACAGAAGGCGTTCAACGCTCTCCGCTTCACAGCTGGGAACTTCTACATCAACGACAAGCCGACCGGGGCGGTCGTCGGTCAGCAGCCATTTGGCGGAGCACGCGCTAGCGGTACCAACGACAAGGCAGGAGGTCCTCTGAATCTGCTCCGCTGGATCAGCCCACGCTCAGTTAAGCGGACAATCGACATCCCACAGAATTGGGACTACCCATTCATGGGTGAGGATTGATGGACACACTAGTTTCCTACGCACTGCTTCTGGGGACACTAGGATTCTTCGGATACATTGGCTACTCAGCCGCATCCGAGAAGGATATGGATTCGGACACCTATATGGCAGCCCGAGGCAGCCAGAGCTGGTTGCGAATTGGATTGAGCCTGTTCGCTTCGGGAATGGGAATCTGGATTCTATTCGGGCCTTCTGAGGTTGGTTACTACGGGGGCTTCTGGGATGTCGTGGGTTATGCTGCCTCGGCTGCCACACCATTCCTTCTGCTGGCCTATGTCGGACCTATGATTCGCAAGAGGCTGCCTTCGGGCGTCACACTAGCCGACTATGTGCGCATACGCCTAGGCAGGCCGATGCAAGTATACGTCGGATTGATTTCTGTCTTCTACATGTTCACCTTCCTGTTCGCTGAGTTCACTGCAATCGGCAAGGCGATGGACACACTCTCTGAGATGGAGCCACTGATTCCGATGGCAATGGTAGGTATTGTCACCGCAGGCTATATCTCCAGAGGAGGCCTTCCTGCATCCCTAGCAACTGACCGCGTTCAAGCATGGACCATCATGTTCCTAGTGGTGGCTTTGCTGCTTGTGCTGTTTGGAGGAGACATCGATGGCCTGATTGCCGATGCCAAGGCATACAATCCCGAAGATTCATGGAGCATCGGCTCGATGTCGTACATGGATTCGTTTGAATCCGGACTAGCTCTGATTGTGGCAATCACCGCAGCAGAGATGTTCTCGCAGGGAAACTGGCAACGGGCTTGGGCATCCGAGTCAGACGAAGCTCTGACCAAGGGCGCATGGTTCGCCGCAGGAATGGCTCTACCTCTGGTCTTCGTGATGGGTGTGCTTGGGACAGTGGTTGCTGGAAAGGGAGCTGTAGAAGATCCATCTGCAGCTTTCTTCTATCTAATCGAGGATGCAGGAGTTCTCTTTGTAGCTGCATTCATCGTTCTTGCCGTGGCACTTGTATGCTCAAGCGTCGATACTCTGCAGAATGCTGTTGTGGCCTCAGTTTCGCGAGATTTGAGCGATAACTCACTCAGTCTAGACAAGGCCCGCTACCTCACAATAGGATTGATACCCGTCGCAATCTATCTCGCCACTGGTCCCACGATTGTCGGATTCACATTCGATGCTCTGGGTGTTTTCGAGATATTTCTGTTTGCCGACTTACTTGCCGCTGCAACGGTAATGCCAGTCCTCCTCACTCTATGGGACAAGATCTCAGCCAAAGGCGCCCTGATTGGTGCTATCTGCGGCCTGCTATCTGTTATCGCCTACGGGACTTTCACTGCGGATGTAGGAACGGGCATCGGATATGTTTTCTCGCCTACCAACGAATTCGGTCTGGCCAATCTAGATGTCTTCCTTTCGGCAGTCATTGGCTCTGCCATCATCACGGTGGGAGGCTCCTACACCTTTCCTGATGCCGCTTGATTCATTTGCCCTACTCGCATCGGGGCCTCATGGATGAGTCTCCTCCTACACGCATTCACTCTCTTGTGATGCCTTGGAGGGGGTTCTGGCGTTCGACGTGGTCACGCCGTGAGATGATGGGCGGATACTGGTTCCCAATCGAGATGTTCATCTTCGGCATGCTCTGCGTTGCTGTCCCCTACTTCGGCTCAAACAACATCGCAGAGCACTACCTCAGTACGGTTTGGGATCCGGAGATATCACTGGACCGCGAGATTCCCGTAGTCGACTGGATGATTATCCCATATACTGCGCTATACCTGTTCTATCCTGCCACGCTCATAATCAGTCCTAGGGACGATAGAGGAAGGGCCGAACTGATTCTAGCAATGCAAGGACTCATTCTCGTCACTCTTTTCTGCACCTTCTTCTTCCTTTTCTTCCCGGCTGAGATTGATCTAAGGGACCAACTTGATTTGGACTCTCTAAGTGGAATTGAGGCCTCTCTGTTCAGTTTTATTCACTTCTCTGATAATCCTTGGAACGCGTGGCCGAGCCTGCACATAGTCCACTCTTACCTGCTCGCTAGGATGATGACTTTCTGGGTTAATCGAGAACATGGTGAAAACCCTCTTGCTAAGGCTTTCCTAGTCTTGCTGTGGGTTGAGTATGTGCTGTTGTGCGCAAGTATCCTGACGACCAAGCAGCACTATCTGTTCGATTTGGCAACTGGACTTGCCACGGCCATGCTGGCATGGAAACTGTTTGAGTACGCGCTGGGCCTTGTTGAGCGCCAGTCGGCGGAGCAGATTGCCGAGGATGCCGGGTGGGTCTGATTAGTTGTATACTATCGGCAGGAAGGCATTTGCCGCGGTCTCGCATGCATTGGATACATCGTCGAGACGTTGTAAGACTCGGTACATGTGTACGGCAGCCAGTGGATCGTCCTCGCCGATGCTGAACACGAACCCAGCCGCCTGACTCTCGACCAAGTCAGACTCGTGCTCAGCCAGATTGACATCGTCAATCAGCCCTCCCAACTTCTCTCGGCCAGCCCTAGTGTATCCGGAGAGCGTCAGGTCTCGCAGCGCTTCGACAGTATCTTCGTAGGTAGCCGCGGTCTTAGCGACCGCTTGTGCCATTTCCTTGAGCAGGGTTTTGGCCTCCGCATTGTCGTAGAGTGGCCTGAAGGAGAGTTGTTCGGCGACGTTTTGAGCATAGTCAGCAATGCGATCTTGGCGTGCTAGCATGTGGTAGAAATCATCAGACCTCATCAGCAAATTCCACTTGCCCGAACCGACCCTCCTTCGCAAATCATTCTTCACATTGTCAGCGTTCAATTCGGCTGATATAGTCGCCTCAATGGCCTCGCTCGGATCCTTTCCGTCTGCTGCGTTGTTCACTGCTTCCAGCATGTGGTTGACCGTGTCTTCGACAGCCACGGCGTGTGTATGGAACAACTCGAAGTAGGTCAAAGATCCCTTCTCTGCATCTCCTCCTGCATCGGCCAAGGCGTCATCAACAAACACCTCACCGTCACGAGTGGACCAAACCACATAGATTACCATAGCTAGTGCGATGGGTATTACGATGAGCATCTTGATGGGATCCGAGCTGACAGCTACGTAGATCACTATCGAACCAAATCCCGCAGCTGGAAGACTCGCCAGCCAGGAGGCGATAATCTTGCCGAAGACCCTGAAGTCGACGGCCTTTGCACCTCCTGCTAGTCCTACCCCCACTACTGCGCCTACGAGGGTGTGGGTGGTAGAGACGGGGACAGCGAGGAAGGGCATGGAGAATATCAAGACAGTCGTTGCAGCACCAAATGTCGCTGCGAAACCGCGAGTAGGCGTGATGTCGGTGATCTTGCTTCCTATCGTTTCCATCACTCTCCACCCCCAGGTGACCACACCGACGGCTATCCCGACGCTTCCCAGAAGAACGAGCCAAGTCGGTACCTCAGCCACCGCTTCAAGTTGCCCACCGTTCGAAAGGACTTGGTAAACTGCAGCCATAGGGCCTATGGCGTTGGATCGGTCATTCGCTCCGTGAGCAAAGGCGACGTATGCAGCGGCGATGACTTGCAACCAGACAAATATCCTCTCGACACCATGAAAACCCTCTTTCTCGCCCTTGAAGTCATAGTTCCTCAGGATGTAGGCCAGAGTCACTGCAGCGATGATAGAAACAATTCCTGCTAGGATGAGGCTGTTGATTGGGAACCATGCGTTATCCATCATCGGATTCCAAGAACCATTCTCCTTGACTGGCAACCAGTCGTACTTGTTCTCAATCCAACCATTATTCTGGGCTTTTGTGAAGAAACCCTTCAGAGCTTTGAACTGCAGTGCGAGGCAAAGCACGAAGAACGTAGGGATAGAAAGTATCGGCGCCATCCAGCGAGCGCGCGCCTCAGGATCAGACGTATCGAGAATAGCCTCTCTGATGACCCAGAAGGTGAAGAATGCGAATAGGCCCCCCATCACAGGGCTAGCAACCCATGACATAGCGACCTTCTCGACCACCGCCCAGTCGATGAGGGAGGTTTCATGCTGAACCTCCATGACTAACCCGACACCGACGATTCCACCGATGATACTGTGAGTGGTTGAAACAGGCAGTCCGTATCTCGTGGCAATAGTTAGCCAAACTGCCGCTGCCATCATGGCAGCGATGAAGCCATACATTAGGTCATTCGAAATATCATTAACTAGGGTTTGATTGTCGAAATCAACAACTAAGATTCCCTTGCGAACTGTGTCTGTAACCGCATCTCCAGCAAAAAAAGCACCTATGAATTCAAAGATGGCAGCGATGATTACTGCTTGCTTAAGCGTCAGCGCGCGAGAACCGACAGATGTCCCCATCGCATTAGCGACATCGTTGGCACCGATATTCCACGCAAGGTATGCGCAAACCAAAACCGTGACACACAGAACGAGCCCCATCAGAGGTTCCATTGATTCGCGCGCATCGCTGTTGGTACTTGACTTCTGCTCAGAGCAAACCTGCTACGATTTCGGGTTGTGTCAGATAGATGAGCAGCCCAATTCCAGCGAACATCATCATCCACGCACCTGTGGCCTTGACTATCCCTGTAGAGCGCCTCAGGAAGTCGAGCATCGACTGCCGACCGAGACCGACTAGCACTGTTACGGCTATCATCAGCATAGTGACGGAAAGGATGAGCCCCGCCATTCCGAACGCGAAGGCACCGTTGCCAACTACGGCGAGCCAAGCGACGAACGGGAAGACCGCCGCAGCGGTGCAATCCACCGAGGCCGCACTGTAGCCTATGCCCCACAGGTACATGTTGCGTCTAGGTGTGAATTTTTCATCCATCTCCGTGGTCTGATAGCTGTCGAGCAAATTCTGGATCCAGTTCAACAGGTGAGAGGTCCAGCCTAGAAGCATGAGCCCACCAAGGATTACCAGCAGCCATGCTATGGCAATCGCGATATCATGCAGCATTCCCGAGAGATCAATGATTCCGTCAAGTCCGAAGATGATAACCCCGACTGCACCGAAGAAGGTCAGTTGGCCTAGAGCAGCATAGCCACCGACCTCAAAGGGCCTGGGCATGCTGCCAGAGAGTTTGCCAGCTTCTTGCAGTTCATCCTCCCTCATCCCGAGGTTGAGGTAGTACGCGATGTAAGAAGGAAGCACTGGGAAAGCGCAGGGAGAAAAGTAGACTAGAACACCTAAGAACAGACCAATAACGAATACTCCAGAGAGTGATCGATCCGCCTTCTCAATGCCGAATCGGAGATTACTGGCCCCCCCCTCATTGGCGCTTGCTACAGCCGAATCGAAGGACGACCAACCATCGAGGGGAGTCCCAGTGTGCTCCTTGGCGACGACATACCCTTCATGGTCAATCACAATCACCAGCGGGATAGCTTGAGCAGAGTAGTACTCGACTAGATCGCCCATGCCACCATCTTCGAGAATCACGACATCGGTACCACCGTTGGCGACCGGCCACGGCATATGCTTGTCAGAGCCCAATTCTCCAAATGTCGCATTGATGTCTTGGAAAGTCTCGTAGCCATACCAGGATCCAATTGAAAGAATCAATACCTCATATGGCCCATTGAGGGTCCGCCAATTCTCGAGATTCTGATCTATGTGCGTCTGGACGTAATGGCAGTTGGAGCAGTCCACCGCCATGAAGTCTAGGACAACTACGCTTCCACGTAGGTCGGACAGCCGAACCATCCCCGAATCGTCAGCGATGGCATCATCAATTCCAGTCCTGTTCATCGTAGCAACCTCAAAGTCAGGTACCAGCTCGATGTCGTCGGATACTCCGTATGCAGACGCTGAGAGGCCGAATAGTGTCAGGGACGAATATCCTATGATACAGAATAAGACAACGCCAACACCGAATGCCTGCCAAGTCTCTTTTTGGCGCAGAACATCGAAGTCTAGACCTGCTACCATGGAACGCCGAATTAGGGCCGACTTTTGATTCCGGCGGGAGTTGTGCTCTTGAGGTGAGTCATCACGCTTATTGCCGACTCATGGCCGGCTGTGGAGCGCGGGCTCGTGGTCTAGGGGTTATGACGTCGCCTTCACATGGCGAAGATCGCAGGTTCAATTCCTGCCGAGCCCACCATCATCCTATGAGTTCATCAAGCAACGACGATGCGCCAATCCTCAGCCTCTCAGGTCCCTTGATACTCGGGTCTTCAGAGTTGACCAGTTCGAGTAGACGATATACGTCTCTGAGGGTACTTATCCCTCCAGACAGTTTGACTCCCGGGCGACTACCCATGGTGATGCCATGCCTCATAACCTCGAATGCTAGAATCTCAGCCGCCTCGTTGCTGCACTCCCCTCGCTTGCCTGTACAACTCTTGACGAAATCCGCCCCTGCTGCCAACGTCATCCTCGCGGAGGCGCGCATACTGCGTTCATCAAGCAAAGGAGTCTCGATGATGACCTTTAGGACACAGCCGGCTGAAGCCTCACGCATAGCGATCAGCATCGCCAATTCAGACTCTCCAGGGAAGTTAGCGGCCTCGCGCGGCTCTAGGACGCAATCAATCTCATCTGCCCCGACCTGTACTGCTGCACGGATGGCCTCAGACGCAGCAGAGGGATCTCTCTCTCCGATAGGGAAACCAGCGGCTACGGCAGCCACAGGTATTCCCTCGTCCAAACAACTCTTGACATAAGCGACGTGCTCAGCGAAGACACAAATCGCCGCAGGACGGTACTCATTGGCCTTCTGACATAGCATATCGAGGTCAGCTTCGCTGGCATCATGGTCGAGCAGTGTGAGGTCGAGTAGATCGAGCACGCCTCTCGCGTCCATCATATCACTCAGTTGTGCTGCGATTCGAAGTCACGCATGAAACCAACTAGGGCCACGACGCTCTCAATCGGGCATCCATTGTACATGCTGGCACGTATGCCACCGACGCTGCGATGCCCCTTCAGTCCTCCGAATCCTGCTGCCGTAGCCTCTGCTAGGAAGACTCCCTCAAGATTCTCATCGGCTAGACGCCATGTGACATTCATCATCGAGCGCGAGCCGCCATGTGCGTGCGGGCGCCAGAAAGTGCTCCGGTCGAGCTCCCCGTAGAGGAGAGCAGCCTTAGTACGGTTTCGCTTGATGATGCCATCGAGCCCACCGTTGCGCTCAATCCAAGCGAAAACCCGGTCGAGCACGTAGATGCCGAAGGTGTTGGGAGTGTTGAACATCGAACCCTTGGAGACGTGGGTGTGGTAGTCGAGCATCGTAGGGATGCCCTGCTTGGCTCTGGCCAATGCCCACGGCGAGAGGATTACCAGAGTCACACCGCTCGGTCCGAGGTTCTTCTGCGCGCCAGCGTAGATGATATCGTGAGCGGAGACATCAATTGGAACGCCGCAAATGTCCGAGCTGGCATCGACCACCCTCGGTTTACCCTCACTGTCGGGCAGGTGGTGGAATTGGGTACCGTACAGCGTGTTGTTAGAGGTATAGTGGATGTAGGAAGCATCCTCCCGAATCGTGTAGTCTCCATCTTGTGGGACTGATTTGAAACCGTTTTCAGAGTCGTCCCAAACTGCAAATGCATCACCCACTCTATTGGCCTCCTTGAGCGCCTTCTGCGACCAACCACCAGTGACTAGGAAATCCGCCTTCTCACCCTCATTGAGTAGATTCAGAGCGGTCATGTAGAATTGAGTTGAGGCACCTCCCTGTAGGAACAGCACCTCGTAGTCATCTGGAACAGATAGGACTCTCCTGATTCGTTTCACAGCCGAGTCGATTACGCTCTGGAAGGCCGGACTGCGATGAGACACCTCAAGTAGCCCGAAACCACTCTCGCCGAGGTTGGGTAGTGTCGCCGCGACTTCCTCAACTACTTCCAGCGGCAGTACAGCCGGCCCGGCGCCGAAGTTGTGGATGCGACCAGCAGGTTGCACGCTCCGGCACGCTCGCTTCCGGCCTTTCAGCCCATCGGAGCCTACGATAGGGTTCATTTTCGGATAGCCGGACGGTCAGTCGTGCTTCGCATAGGCCTCGTCATGCTGCAAGGTGCCCGCCACGTCCACATTGCAGCGCTCCAGCGGGCTGCCGAAGAGTGCAATATCGAGATCGAGGTCCACGAGTTACGCAAGGCCTCCGATTTGGCCGCATCAGACCCTCATGCCATCGTGCTGCCAGGAGGGGAATCAACGACCATGCGATTGACTGGGAACCACGAGGCATCAGGACTACTGCCCGCTTTATTCGAATGGATCCGCTCTGACTCATCGCTCCCTGTGCTTGGCACCTGTGCGGGCGCAATTCTACTGGCCGACCCGCAGGACGGAGGTGATCCACTAATCGGTGCAAACATTGATCGTAACGCGTACGGTCGACAGGCAGACTCATTCCAGAGTCCACTCGAGGCCACTATCTTAGGGCGCGACTTCCCCGGTGTGTTCATCCGGGCCCCTCGGTTCGCATCGCACAGCGAGTCCTCATCTGTGGCTGCATTGCATGGCGAGGAGGTGGTTGGTGTGAGGACCGGTAACAGACTCGCCCTGACCTTCCACCCCGAACTCTCATCTGACACAGGCTTCCACCGCTGGTTGCTTGAGACCGCGACAGGTGCTGCGACATGAGTATCATAGTTGGCCTGCCACAGGTACCCGAGTTGCATGAGCCTCCTGAGGAGGCTGATACAGAGGGGTGTATACAGTGCCAGATGGGCAGCAAACTGGTGTTGTTTATCACAGGTAACTGTCACTGGCACTGTGATTACTGCCCGCTCTCCGAGACGCGACGCGACATCGATCACATGTTCGCCAACGAGCGGCGCTGCGAGAGTTTCGATGAGGTAATCGAGGAGGCGAGGGCTATGCGCGCCACAGGCGCAGGAATCACCGGTGGTGACCCACTGATGGCACGCGAGAGGACACTTGAGGGAATCAGGTGTCTGAAGGCCGAGTTCGGCACGGATTTCCACCTACACATGTACACGAGCATCCCATTCCGCCCGGAGTGGGCCTCCGAGTTCGCTGAGGCAGGCCTCGATGAGATACGCTTCCACTTCCTCGACCTCGAAGCCGAGCAGTACCGCGAAACTATTGCAGCCTGCTCTTCATCCAGCATCCTCACCGGTGTAGAATTGCCATGCGAGCCCGACAAGGAATCCGAACTACTAGAGCTGCTGGAGACTCTACGGGACTTCGATGTAGACTTTCTCAATCTCAACGAGCTTGAAATTACCGTCGGCAACATCGACAACATGGAGTTGCGCGGATTCAACCTGTCAACTGAGATAACCGCTGGCGCTGCAGGTTCAGCCGAACTGGCGCATATACTGCGTAATCGTGTAAATGCCGCAGCGAGTGGCCTTCCTGACCCAACCGACGGAGAGATACGAGACCCGTATGGTTACCACCTGAAGTTCTGTACCGCCGTCTACAAGGACGCCGGGCAATTGCGGAGGAGATTCCATCGTCGCGGCGAAGCAACCATAGCACCTCACGAGACGTTGACTGAGGACTCAACGCTGATGTTCGGTGCTGTATATGCTACCGAAGGAGATCAGAAATTGTGGATAGAAGAGATAGCTGAGCAGACCGACCTGCCGCACAGGTTCATGCTATGGGACTCCGATAACCAGCGTATCGAAATCCCACTTGTCGTGGCTGAGTTGATAGCCGAGCACGTCGATGCTCCAGTCGCTATGGTAGAAGTCACACCGACCTTTGAGAGGATGGAGGTCACAGTGGTCTGGCTCAATGGTAATAGATAGAGGGAGCCCTTCTCGTTGGGTTCATAGAGCCTCGACTTTCGTTACCAGTCATGCCGGTTAGAATCGGAGACCCCCAAGCCGTTGGAGTCAATCCGTTCCGCAGGCTCTCAGCCTCGCAGGTCATCACTTGGAAGTCCTGCAACAGGCTCTGGTACTACACTTACATAGAGCGGCTGAAGAGCCCCCTGCCGCCTCAGATTATTCGCGGTAACGCTGCAGAGGAATGCGTCTGCCGTGTTCTCAGAGACTCTCCTGTTCTAGTTTCAGCCAATTCAGCCGACGAAATGACATCACCCTTGCTCGATGACGGCTCACTTGACTACGACAATCAGAATGCATGGCCCGGCCCTGCCATGTCCGAGTTGCCCGAGGAGCAGTGGCCCACCGATAGACAATCCCTCGAGACTTGGGCATTAGCCCGAGTCGAGGCCCACTTCGATGTCTGCTGGGAGGCGGCAGTCGCAGATTGGGAATCGTCTCCCAACCGCTCTGGCTCGGTTGCTGATGCTGATCCTGAAGAAGCCCTCGAGATGACACGGGCTGGCATCAGGATGCACCTCGACCAAGTCGAAGCTTGCTTAGGGGTTGGAGGGGGGCCAAGGTTCAAGCAGTGGCGTGCAGGTGGTATCAGGGAACATTGGCCTGCCCCAGATGGATTCCCACGAACGTGGATTGAGAGACATCCCGCTGCGCTCGACTCGGGCGATATCACTTGGTGTGAGGCGTGGGAGGTCGCACGACCATGGTTCGTAGACCCCGATGCCGGGCAGTGGAAGCAGACCACTTCTCATCCCGATGAGTGGTTTCAGGGAGAATACGATATGGTGTACTACTGGACAGGAGCGATCCGGATTATTGACCTCAAAGCATCGATAGGTAGGGGCGACCGCTCAGGCGGTTATATCGACCAACTGCGGCTTTATTGCTGGCTGTGGTGGGAGACTCATGGAAGGGCAGATGAAGTCGAGGCGCTGGAGATATGGTATCTTGGAACCGGTTCAATCAAGGATGTCCCTAGGCCGAATCCGGAGGAAATGCTGACTCTCAGTGAGGAGCTCAATGAACTGTATCAGACTATCCACGCTCGTAATCCCTCGATTGACGAGTGCCGGCCAGACCCGGCACCACTGCGTTACTTCGATGAGGGAGGTGTGCCTTCCGAGCCCCCAGTCGACCCCAACCCAAGAGCTCGTTGCAAACGCTGTCAGTTACGAGGTGTATGTGAGGGCAGCAATCATGAGCTTGAACTCCCCCTTGAGCGCAGCATAGAGCGCTTCGGCCACCGCTGGCCCGTCACTCCATTAGGAGAGATAGTGACCCGTGTCAAAGTCGTTGGAGAAGTCTCAGGTTTGCGTGGCCCTAACCTAGCAGCCGATGGCTCGGTAGAACTCTCATTCATGCTGCAGGAGGGCTACGACCGCGCCAAGGTCCAAACTTCGCGATATGGTACACCGAGAGAGGTAACTCGCTCAATTACCAACGGCAGCAGGGTACGTATCGAGAACGCTATGGCATCGGTGTGGAAGGGCGAGGTCGTTCTCGACCTCGACGAGAAGACCTTGGTCGCAATCGCAGATGAGTCAGACTCCGCCCCCATCGTAGATATAGAGACCAAAATCAATGCCATTGGCAGGGTTTGGTCGGTAAACGCATTCCCGGATGGAGCGGGGGTGACTAGGTGGTCAGTGACAATGGTGGATCAAACCGGTTCTGCCGGAGTGGTGGCGTTCAAGCAGTTCATTCCCCTAGCCGCAGCAGGAGTGGCAAGGGGCGACGAGATAGCGGTGTTGAACGGAGAGATTGGCGAATTCAATGGGCAGCCACAGGTTAGGATTGGCCCTGGGGGAAGACTCGTTATACTCCGGAACGCCTCCGAAGTGCCAGAGTTCTAGTGGCGCCGAGAGAGGGATTTGAACCCCCGCGTCCAATGGACAGTGGATTTCGAATCCACCGCAATACCGGGCTATGCGATCTCGGCAGCGGTCCGGCCACCTACGGATTAGAGATAAGCATGACCCGACACGCAAGGGATATGCGAATCGAGGTCAGTCATGATGGAGAAGTGCTCCCGATCGAATCCGAGGAGCCAATCACAATATCGGAACTACTTGAGAGACTAGGCATCCCTTCGTCTACCGTTCTCGCGGTTCACGGCGATACAATCGTACCTCACACATCCCGTATTGAGTCCGATATCAGTCTGGAGTTGATTGTGGTCTCATCTGGAGGGTGACTCGAGTCAATTGCTTATGGAATTGAATTATATCGTTCTAGAATAGCCGCAGGACATGTACCGCCTGAACTGGCTTGTCGTGCTCCTCCTCCTCTCCAGTTCTCTTGCCGGTTGCACCTCGCCCCCGGGTGACACCGAAACCGCTTCCGGATGCACCTATTCGGATGCGCTCAATTTCAACGAGTCGGCCGTAACTGACGACGGCTCCTGTGAGTACCCCGAACCGCCCGAGGAGACTCATGGGTGCACGTACGAGGAAGCCACCAACTATGACGAGGCCGCCACAGTCGACAACGGCTCCTGCGAGTACCCTCCTGACCCAGTCCCGGGTTGCACGGATCCTTCTGCCCTGAACTTCAATGCGACAGCCGACACTGATGACGGCTCCTGTAGGTACATCCAACCCCATGTCCTGATGGTCCTACTAGACGGCTGGAGGCCCGATGTCATCGCTGCGGCACACACTCCGACTATTGACATGATGATGCAAGACAGCGCCTACTCGATGGAAGCAAGGGTGGAGGATACGACCATCAGCGGGTCGGGCCACTCCAGCTTCCTGACCGGTGTTCACAGGGACAAGCACAACGTGCATGGCAACAGCTTCGGTGATGCGAACTATCAGGAATATCCATACTGGTTCAACCTCCTGAAGTACGAACGACCGGATATGCATACGGCAGCGTACCACAACTGGCTCCCTATGGCCAATACTGCTCTAGATTTCTCGGTGTGTGGCTACTGTGTGGACATGTACGTCACGGGGAGCGACAATTCAATCTCAACACAGCTTGCCACTGACCTTGCTAACAAGCAGATGGACGCGGTGACGGTAGTCATCGACGCACCGGACGCAGCAGGGCACGGCTACGGCTTCCACCCTTCGATTCCTCAGTATGTCGCAGCCATGAACCAGAGCGATGTCTGGATTGGTATGATGATGGATGCGATATTCGCTCGAACCAACTACGCCGAGGAGGACTGGATGGTGATTCTCTCCACGGACCACGCTGGATCCGGATATGGCCACGGGTACAACATTCCGGAGCACAGAGAGGTTCCGTTGATCATCTGGGGAGCCGAGTCCCCAGGTCCAATCTGGCCCGCCCCTGACGCGGTTGACATCGTGCCCACGGCACTGCGCCACATGGGGGTGGATGTGAGGCCCGAGTGGGATTTGGACGGACGAGCCGTCGGCATCGGGCCGACCGCCCCCCCTGCCTCCGCGCTCGATGTCAATCTGGTCTTCAACGGCGACGGCGAGCTCGAGCGCGGAATGACTCCCGGCTTCGACGCATCTGTGCCGGGATGGGTCGATAACGGAACGATGACGACTTGGATATACGATGTCCCGGATTACCTACAGAAGACCGATCCGGGGCCGGCTGACGGGGGTTCGAACTACTTCGGCGGGGGAACAGGCGACTCAACGATGCACCAGGAGATCGACCTCACCGGAATCGCAGAGGAGATCGGCTGGAGCAATCTGACCTACTCGCTCACGGCATACATTGGGGGTTATTCGGGTCAGAATGACTGCATGGAGGTGCTCGTCGAATTCTTCGATTCTTCCGGCAACCTCCTCCTTTCGGGGGGAATCGGGCCTGTCTACGCGGCCGACCGCAACTACACGACCGGAATCCACCTTCACGGCGAGATTGGACAGGTTCCAGAGGATTCTGCTTGGGTTCG
>Ga0206680_10000103_pt1 | contig 32931 bp, 29 predicted proteins | sample M115012015metaG_FD_160124 | JGI IMG/M metagenome (GOLD analysis project Ga0206680, IMG submission 160124) | Ammonia-oxidizing marine archaeal communities from Monterey Bay, California, United States - M1 150m 12015 | ecosystem: Environmental > Aquatic > Marine > Intertidal zone | place: USA...
TGATAATTATGATGACTATGTGTGGAATTATGGAGGAATGAATGATTCTTTCAAATCTAGCTCTGGTAGTACTAGGAGTGAGATTAGGAGCAGTGGCGGCGGTGGCGGCGGTGGCGGCGGTGGCGGCGGTGGCGGCGGTGGCGGCGGATTCTGAGGAGACCTATTCGCTCGTCTTGTCGTATCTCTCGCGCTCTACACCTAACTTGGCTGCAGCATCGTCAACAGTACCAGCTGGCATAGCACCATCCTGCTCAAGGGCTGAGAGCGCTGCAAGCACGATGTTGCTGGTGTCTATCTCGAAGAATGAGCGCAGTGCCTCGCGGGTGTCGGAGCGTCCGAAGCCATCGGTGCCCAGAACCACATAGCGGCCCCCGACCCAACGCTGAATCATCTCCGGGATGGCTGCGATGTGGTCCGAGGATGCCATGGTTGGCATGTCATCGCCGAAGCACTGCGCTGCATAGGGAGTCTGGGCGTCCTGAGGGTGCATACGCGTGTGTCGCTCTGCTGTCAGGCCGTCTCGGCGCATCTCGCCATAGGATGTGATTGACCAGACCTCGGGAGAGACCCCGTACTCATCACTCAGGATCCCGGCTGCCTCCCTGACGTGCTGAAGGATTGGTCCTGAGCCGAGAAGTCGGATTTTGACTCCCTTGCCCTTAGCCTCGTCGAGCAGGTAGGCACCGCGCACTATGCCTTCGTCCGCGCCTTCTGGCTTGGGCATCTGCTGCTGATTCTCGTTATACAGCATCACATAGTGGAAGACGTCGAGGTTCTGACCCCACATCTCGTCTATACCATGTCGAATGATGGTCGCGACCTCGTAGGCGTAGGCCGGGTCCCATGCCCTGCAGTACGGCACCGCCGAGGCCATCAGCAGGCTGTGACCGTCTTGGTGTTGGAGGCCCTCGCCGTTGAGTGTGGTGCGTCCGGCGGTCGCTCCCATTAGGAAGCCGCGAGCTCTCGCATCAGCAGCGCTCCATATCTGGTCGCCAACACGCTGGAAGCCGAACATCGAGTAGAATGTGTAGAACGGAAGTGTTGGTGAGCCGGCGTTGGAGTATGAGGTGGCACTGGCAATCCAAGATGCGATGGCTCCAGCCTCTGATATTCCTTCTTGGAGGACTTGGCCAGACTCGGACTCCCTGTAATTCAGCAGCATCGTGTGGTCGACCGGGGTGTACTTCTGCCCCTGTGATGCGAAGATGCCGAACTCGCTGAACAGTGGGTCCATTCCGAACGTCCTGCCCTCATCGGGAATGATTGGTACAATCCTCTCACCGATGTTCGACTTCATCAGGTTGCGCAGCAGCCTGACGAACGCCATGGTGGTAGAGACCTCTTGGCCCTCCGGAGTACCCTCGTCGAAGGCGGCGTAGGCTTCCTGGCCGGGAAGATCGAGGTCGATCTCGGTAGGATTTCGGGATGGAAGCGGGCCGCCCAGTGCGGCCCTCTGCTGCATCAGATATTCCGCCTCGTCTGATTCGTCATCGAGGCTGTAGAATGGACTGTCCTCGAGGTCCGAGTCCGCTATCGTTAGTCCGAGTGCATCCCTGTAGGCAATCAGGTCATCAAGCTCCAGCTTCTTCTTCTGGTGAGTCGTGTTCCTTCCTTCGAAGGAGTCGATTCCCCAGCCCTTTACTGTGTGAGCTAGAATCACTGCCGGACCGTCGGCTGCCAGAGCCGCCTCATAGGCGGCGTAGACCTTGAGTGGGTCGTGACCGCCGCGGGTAAGTCCCTCAATGTCATCATCGGACAGCGAAGCACCCAGCGCCTCGAGACTCGGGTTGCCTGAAAACAACTCAGCGCGGAACTCGGCAGAAGTAAGCGTGCTCATCCGCTGCCAGTCGCCGTCTGTAATCTCCTCAAACCTAGCCAACAACTCGCCATTCTGGTCTCCTTGTAACACACGGTCCCAACTAGAGTTCCACAACACCTTGATGACGGTCCATCCGGCACCACGGTAGAGGCCCTCAAGCTCCTGGATAATCTTCGCGTTACCCCTAACAGGACCGTCGAGGCGCTGTAAGTTACAGTTCACTACGACGACGAGGTTGTCGAGTCGTTCGCGGCCTGCCACGGCGATTGAAGCGATTGATTCTGGCTCATCCATCTCGCCGTCGCCGAGGAAAGCGAAGACACGGCTCTCTGAGGTGTCAACTAATCCACGCTGGTGGAGATACTTCCAGAACCTAGCATGCATGACCGCGCCGAGAGGGCCAAGGCCCATCGAGACGGTTGGGTACTCCCAAAAATCTGGCATCAACCTAGGGTGAGGGTATGACGACAATCCGACTCCGTAGGCCTCCTGCCTGAAGTTGCGTAACTGCTCCTCGCTCAGTCGACCCTCGAGAAAAGCCCTAGCGTAGATTCCGGGGCTGGCGTGACCCTGAATATAGATGGCATCGCCGATCCCATTGTGCTGCTTCCCTCTGAAGACATGATTGAAGCCGACCTCGTAGAGTGTGGAGCTTGAGGCGTAGGTGGAGATGTGTCCCCCTAATCCTTCGAGTCGGCGGTTGGCGTCGGACACCGTCACCGCCGCATTCCAAAGGATTGCGTTCTGGATGGAAGACTCGAGTGTGAGTTTGCCCGGATAGGGCGGCTGCTGCTCAAGCGAGATTGAATTGACATATGGCGTCTGTGAAGATGGTCGGATTGGGACAGACAAGGCATTCGCCTCGGCCATTAGTTCGTGTAGCAAGATACGTGCTCTTTCGACTCCTTGTGAGGCTACGACCGATCGCAGGGCCTCCATCCACTCATCGGTCTCCTCCGGATCGCTGTCCGGCAGGCTCTGACGCGGTTCAGATGGGGGCATTCTCACTCTACCTGCCCCATTGGGGCAGAATTCGGACCCAAGGGGGTTTTTTCAATGGGTCGCACCCAATTGGCCTCTCATTCCGGTCCTAGACCCGGACCGATGATTACCAAGTGGCACTCGTGGGGGGTTCTGACTCCGGCGACAGTTATCGCTGAATCTCCATCCACACATCGCTCCCCTTTCCACTCCCTGACAGTGCGCTTCACAGTGCTGCGGCCTGCAGGATTGTGAGGGTCGACCTTGAGCTCTACTGATGATTTCTCGGCCTCTCCAAGCCAGTGCAGTGATGCATCGATGGCCCGGCGCGCGAAACCGTGCTGTTGCTCGGAGCTGCGCACCCAATATCCGAGGTTCCAAACAGCCTTGCCCGAACGGGTCACTTGGTCAAATCCTATCAAACCAAGAAGGGCTCCATCCCATGGCCTGACCATCACCCAGTGGTGCAATAGACCGGACCTACCCATTCGTTCGGTCTCGGCTAGGAAATCCTCGATTTGAGTGTCGAAGGGCAGGTCTGGATTAATCCATGGCATCGCCCTGCTAACCTCGGGCCAAGTTTCCTCGAATGCCTCTACCAATTCTGAGTAGAACTCGCTCGTTGCCGGCCTCAGGACCATTCTTTCATCGACCCGGATGGTGGTAGTCGCGCGCCTCAACACACCCCCCGCGGCTGAGTCATGACCAATCAGGGCTACGGACACCTCAGGGACGCAGTTTTGCCTTGGCAGTGGCCACATTGGGGTCATTCGGCAGTGCGGTTAGGGAAGATGTGAGCAAATTGTCAACGGCTTTGCCACGCCCTATACGCTGGAGCAGGGCGCCAATTGGGTAGATTAGTTTGGAGCGGTCGCCGAGGTGCGGGCCGACCTCGTCGATGATTACAGTAGCTTGTGCTATGTCTCTCGAGCGGGCCGCCTCCATTGCAGCCTTCACCTGCCCGGCAACTTTGCGGTCCGACCATTTCTCCTGCTGTGACCACGGCCAATAATTCGGAGTCTCTGTGAGCTCTGGAATCTTTGGAATTGAGGGGATAACAGGAGGAGGGGGGATGGGCATCGGTTCCTGGTCCTCCTCGACCTCAGGTGGAGACGGGAGTGTGGGAGGAGTCGGAGGAGTCGGTAAGTCAGTTGGAGGGGGTGGGATTTCAACCTCGGGTTCGATATCTCCCTCGGGCTCGGGCTCGGCCTCTAGTAGTGTTATGATTTCGGATTTCTTGAGCTTGGAGTATCCCGAAAGACCACGCTCACTGGCCATCGCCTTCAACTGATCAACTGTAAAATCAGAGAGACCTAGTTCCTCCAGATCGGGTTCTGGTTCTGGTTTGGGTTCGCTCACATATTCTGGTGTAACTCCGTTGGTGTCAGGCACCTCGCTTGCGGAGATGATCTCGACATCCTCAGGGGCTTCCGCAGTCGGCTGAATCAACTCTATCTGATGGGCCTCGATGATCTCAAGTGGTTCGGCCTCGGCCTCTGGGACCTCAAACTTGGTGACGAATTCGGGGGCGTCCTCGGGCTTGAGTTCGTATTCCTCTTCCTCGGCGTCGCTAGGCTCAGGCATATCGGTGAGAGCGAATCTGGGCTTCTGCTTCGTGACCACTGAGTCGTCCTTACCGTACTGCTTGACATCTATGGTAACATCATCCATGGTAAAGGCCGCATTGCTCCAATCAATGATTTCACCGTCATCGCCTTCGTCCATTTCCTCTAGAAGCTCGTCGAAGAGGTCGGTAGCGGTTTTGTCACCTACTGATGCATCCTGTTGGTGAGAGGGTTTTTGCAACTGATAGGAGCAACGTGAGCAGGACTCAGCGTCCTCATGGTTGCGCTGCTGGCAAAGCGGACACTCGACCCCCTCATCCTCCCGCTTTCGCCATGATTTGAATCGGTCGAACATCCCGAACCCCCTTGGATGACCAATCTCGCTGAAACGTTCCGTATAATCTTCACCCGAAGTTGGTCGCTCGCTGTCACAGACGGTGGATGAAGAAATCTGGGGAATCGTGATGTGATGGAGTGTGTGCCGCAGGGGCGTGACAGATGAGTCTGAGGAGTTGCCTGCGCGCTTCAATCGTAGTCAGGACCATCATGAAGCCTATCTGAATCTGATAAGATGGGAGTTGGAGGATGAGTTGTCGATTACAGAGAAGAGGTTACGAGAGTGGACTGACGGTAGGCTCGCTGCAAACGGTATTGCCCTGTTCGACCTAGTGGCGAAACCCGATGGCTGGCTGTTCGGTCAGCGTATCGTCAAACTGCAGCGACGGGATCGGCAGGCCTTCGGGATGCATCGTTTCAGGCAGGGGGACATAGTTATGCTAAGTCGACGGAATCCACTCTCCGAGAGGCCTGTCGACGCAATAGTCAGCAACCGTTCCAGGCACTTCATCCGCATCGTTCTCCCGGAGACCCCAACTGACCTGCGAAAGGACACTTGGAGGATAGATAGGGGGGCCAACAGGATTGCGCACGACAGGATGCGTGATGCTCTGAACTCGTTATTCGAGGAGGATGGTGGTGCTCCACTGCGAGACCTCCTGCTCGGTGTGATCCACGACCCGGTCGGCACTGCCTCACTGACCCCTCAGCTCGGAGGAGTCCGTGCGCGCCCAGTCTCTCTGGCTTCCGATCTAAACAAGGTGCAGCGTGAAGCCGCTCAGGCGGCTATGGACAGTCGCATGACTCTGATTCAGGGACCGCCTGGAACAGGAAAGACTCACACTGCAGTGCGGATACTTGAGGCGTGGGCCAAGCAGGACATCGGGACCATTCTGGCTGTTGCTGACTCCAACGTAGCTGTGGACAATTTACTGGAGGGTTTGCTCTCCCTCGGTGTACGAGCCGTTCGTCTAGGGCAGCCAGTCAAAGTGCGGGAGAGCCTGCGCGAGGCCACGATGGATGCCCGGATGGAGGAACATCCGCTTCGACGCGACCTCGATCACTTGCTGGAGTCTAATGAGAAACTCTCCCGCCGTGTCAAGGGGATGAAAGGTAAGGAGAAGGGGTTGACACATCGTGATATTAGCAGAGGATGGAAGGAGGTCCGGAAGATAGAGTCGCAGATGCGTGATGATATTCTCGACCGGGCACAGGTGCTGTGCTGCACCTGCATCGGCTCGGGCCATGAGCTCCTTGATGGGCGGAGATTCTCGCGAGTCCTCATAGACGAGGCCACACAGGCCACCGAGCCCGCCGCACTGGTGCCACTGGTCCGCGGAGCGCGTCAGATTGTATTGGTCGGAGACCATCGGCAGCTTCCCCCTACTGTCATCTCTCAGCGCGCGAAGAATGGCGGACTGAGTCGTTCGCTATTCGAGCGTATGGTGGAGGTCGGAATCAGTCCCCACCTACTGCGCATCCAATACAGGATGCACCCGGCAATCTCCGCGTTTCCAAACGAGCGTTTCTACAATGGTAGGCTTGAGGATGGTGTCGAGACCTCAGACCGAATCACCCCTGCAGGCCTGTTGTGGCCAGACTGGGAATGTCCGATTGCTTTCCTACCAATCACGGGGGGAGAGGTCAGGTCCCCAGACGGCACCTCGAAGGAGAATCCGACTGAAGCTTCCTGGGTAGCTCAACTGCTTGAAGGATTGATGGAAGGTGGCGAGCTCGGACAAGACGATATTGGCATCATCACCCCTTACGCAGGTCAGGTCAGGGCAATCCGAGATAGTGTTCCCACCAGATATGACGGGGTCGAAGTCCGTACCGTGGACGGTTACCAGGGCCGGGAAAAAGAAGTCATCCTGTTTTCGTGCGTGCGCTCAAACAGCCAAGGCAACGTCGGCTTCCTCTCGGACTCCCGCCGGCTCAATGTCGCCCTGACTCGAGCCAGGCGCGGGCTTATCGTCATCGGAGACCCTGAAACACTGCGCTACGACGAAGATTGGGCGGCCTGGTTGGAACACGTGCGGAGTCGCAACCTTGAGGCATGGCACTTGCTCGGAATGGCCTGAGGGTAACTATGTCGGACCATGACTCACCAATACAGATGAATTCCGGCGGCGGTACGCTGGCACAACAGATTGTCTCCTCCGAACAGGGTCACTGGTCAGTGCCGGACGGTGCAATCCTGGCTTCAGGAGTCAGAAGGACCGCATCTTTCACCGTGGACGTAGTGATAGTCACGACGATACTGATGGTTGTCACAGGAGGAAGAATCATCGATGCTTGGAACCTCACACTGTGGACTTCCGCGGACTTCCACTACGCTCTCGCTCAGGCCTTCGTGGTGCTGGCGGCCCACTGGTTATACTGGAGACTTACTGGCGTCGCCTACTCACGTTCTCTGGGTCAGCGCATGCTCGGTCTCGCGGTGGTAGCCGAGGACGGTTCGGGTATGACTAGTCAGATGTGGGATACACGGGCCCTGCGGAAGCTGCTCTACCTCTTACCTGTACTGAACTTGTACTTCGGAGCTTACGATCTGGCTAGGATATCACAACGACACACGCATCAGTCCAACATCGACCTAATCGTCTGTTCAATCGTGGTGCACGCAGACTCGCTGCCGCCAGCGAGCAGGCACCACATCAGGTAGGAGAGAGTATGGAAGAAGCGGTGCGGAGCGCGCTCGCAGGAGACTGTATCGTCTATCCAACTACCACTCAGCCTGCTCTCGGCTGCCTGCCAGAACCCACCTGCCTCGACCAGTTGTACCGATTGAAGGGGCGGGCATCTGACGTGCCCGTAAGCATCGGTGTCGCTAGTCTGACTCAGGCCGAAACGCTTGTCGAGGTTCCCGATAAGGTCAGAGAGTTACTCGGTAACTTCCCCGAGGGCTCACTGACAGTGATTCTCAGGGCCCACAATACATTGGATTCCCGACTCGGTGGCGACAGCGTCGCCATCCGAGTGGTGGCTCACCCGCTCGCCAAGCGTCTGCTGGAGGCAACCGGTCCGCTGACAGCGACCAGCGCAAACAGAAGTGGTGAGTCTCCCGTAACTGATTGCGACGAAGCTGCTCGACTCCTTTCAGACGACGGTGATGCTATCGGATGTGTGTCTGGATTCTGTCCAAGCGGAAGTCCCAGTACATTGATAGGGTGGTATTCAGTCTGTGATTCAATCGAGTCAAGGGGTATCGAGGTTCTCAGAGAGGGAGTAGTTAGCGAATTAGAGGTCATATCATGGTTGAGGAAGAGGACCTGAAGCACTGGCGGGACGCCGGTCACGTCGCGCGCAGGACCTTGGACGGAATCAAGGGAGAGATTACCGCTGGAAAGCACTGGAACGAAGTCATTGATTCAGCAGAGCGCTTCATCAAACGGCATGGTGGTCATGCTGCGTTCCCGGTCACCATCTCAGTCAATGACATGGCCGCGCACTACACGACCAATCACCTGTTGGAGCCTCCTGAGGGGTTCGAGGGTGAGATGATCTTTGAGAAAGGGGACTTGGTCAAACTCGATGTCGGGGTGCACATCAAAGGCGCCATCGCCGACAATGCCCTGACTGTCGAAGTAGGTGGGGGCGGCAACCACACCGAACAGATTCGTGCAGCCGAGGAGGCGCGCGACGCCGCCATCGAAAAGATGTATCCCGGCACTCCCTGGCATAAGATCGGAGCTGCCACCGAGCAGGTTGCGAAGGACGCTGGCTTCGAGCCGATACGTAACCTCTGTGGACACCAATTGGAGCGTTGGAACCTGCACGCCGGGACTTCGATTCCATCGTACGCCTGCGGTTCCAACAACCCTGGCTTCAAGGGCTCTCCCGAAATCGGTGGGATATACGCCGTCGAGCCATTCAACACGACTGGTGGATCGGGGATGGTGGAAAACGTTCCTCCATCCAATTCGGCGAACATCCTGAGGGTTACTGGTAATGTCAAGATTCGCAAGGCGTTGGCCAAGGGCAAGGTCAAGCCGCTCGGTGCGACCATGGCTAGATATATCGAGGAGCGTTACAACACCCTCCCTTTCGCAGAAAGATGGGCCTACCCCCTGCTGGAGAGACCGTTTCCCGAAGAGGATGTAGAATCACTCCGTCGGAAGTGGGACGCATTAATCAAGAAACTCACTTCTATCCGCTTCTTGGAGATCTACGCCGCGTTGCGCGATGCAGATGGAGGGGACGTTGGACAGTTTGAGCACACGGTGCTCGTTACTGAAGGCGGCCCAGAAGTGCTCACTGTACATTAACAGGCTTGCAATACATCGTTTTTCCCAAAATTGCGGTAGTTTCTCACAACGATTATTTATTGCCGGCTCCGATGGGCCTCTGTACAGGGACGACAGGTTCTCGCTGAGTGCATCCCATCCCCTCGCTTTTATCTCTCGCCCTGTACACCTCAATCAAGTTGCTGCGAGGCATTACAAAGGCCTGCGAGAGACTATCTGGCAGACAAAAGTTCCATTCGTACCACCACCACCTCAGCGTGTGGAACCCATAGATGAGTGGACCGTAGCCGAGCTCAAAACCGAGCTCAAGGAGCTCGGGCTCTCAAACAGTGGAAACAAGGAGAAGTTGTATGATCGTCTGCTCGAATATGAGGAAGATGAGGGATGGGACGATGAGGGATGGGATGAGGGAGATACAGGGTTCGACGCATCTGAACTGATGGCTTCACTCATGGGAGTTGCCCTTAGGAACCGTGTAGCCATCGCAGCGGTGCTCGGTGTAGCCATGTTGGTTGCAGCAGTTGTAGTAGCCGGGCCGGCTGTCCTCGACATGGTTATGCCAGATAAGGAGGCCGAACTCGAGGTAAATGTGTGGGAGTTTACCCTCGAGGAGCGAAACCAGACCGATGTCAAGTCCTTCTTCGTGAATGACGACGCCACCGAGAATGTGGTCCTGAGCATTCCACTGCCACGTAACATATCTAGCGTCTATATCGGGGCCTACTGGGGGGAGGAGGATGAGCAGCCAGGAGGCATAGTGGGATGTGATAAGGTGACAGTGGAGGTCTACGATTCCTCAGTCAACAAGTCGAACCAGTACTCGCTGTCGAACACTGATGCCATGAGTCAGGACTGTGATGCCGATAAGACAGAGCCATGGGACAAGATTTGGTACCATTACACACTTGACATCCCTAACATAACTGGTTTCGAAGGCACGCAAGAGGAGGCGCTCGCACTGTGGGAGCAATACAACGGAATTGGTACAGGGGAATGGCGTATCGACGTTAGCGTAGATGTCTACACAATCTGGGGCACCGTGTGCGACTGCGAAGACGGTGAGGAGGTCAGGCTGACCATCTCTTACATTGAGTACACAGTGGGCATGACGAAGGTCGCGCCACCGGACTCCACCGAATAATCAGTCCGCTTCCGATCTGCTCGCTGAGCCGTACAGAGTCACTGCTATGATAGCAGCCAGTACAAGGAAGATACCGATGACTTGGTTCTGAGAATGACCTTCCTGATGCAGTATGACATAACCCCAAATGAGCGTCAGTACAGGCTGCAGTAGGATGGCAAAGGAAGTGTGTGCTGCTGGTAGGCGCGGTAGAGCGTGGGTAATGGCCAGCCAACCAGCTACCTGACAAAGTATTGCTAGAACGATGAGCCAGCCGTGGCCGGGCCAGGTTGGTTGTAATTCCAGTGGTTCTATGGCCATGCTGCTTAGAGGCAGTAAGCCGAGAACGAGTAATCCTAGGGCGGCGCCCGCCGTAGCGTCCAATTGAACTGAAGAGGATGGTGCCAGTTCCCTGTTAGAATACCGGAATAAGATTAGGAATGAGGAGTAGAAAAATGCCGCCATCGTACCGAAAACGACGCCTTTGACGGGGTCTTCGCCGTACGGATCGGTATCGGCGATGCCCGAGATTAGTGCCAATCCGATGATTACTACTGGAAGGGATATCAGAATGGCTTGGTTCGGTTTCTCTCCGAACAATTTCCAAGATGCCAGTGTGACTATGATGACTTGTGAATTGCCAATCAGTGTAGCGATGCCGATGCCGATGAAAATCATCGAACTGTGATAGGATAGCATATCCGGAGCGAGAATCAATCCAGCACCAAACGCTGTCCATCGCGTCCGCGAGGAGCGTGTGTCTGACTTACGGACGAGATACGCTAGTAATGCAAGCGCTGGGAGTGCGTACAGCATCCGGAAGAACGCACCGGTAGATGGATTGGTGTCCGAATAGATGTAGAACACAGGGGAGAATGAGATAGCCACAGCGCCAGCCAGCGCTATCAACATGGTTCGACGGTCTGAATCGACCGACATAGCCGGCCACCTACTCTGATTCGCCATCAACGAGCATCTGTTGAAGCTCGCCGCTCTCATACATCTCCAGAGCTATGTCAGAGCCCCCGATGAGCTCGCCATGAACGAAAATCTGGGGCATTGTGGGAAAATCCGACCACGCGCAAACCGAGGGGATTGCTCGGTGGTCAGAGAGTATGTTGATGCTGACGAATGGCCGTCCGAGTTGCTGCAGCACCGTCGCAGCGCGGTTGGAGAATCCGCACTGCGGTTGCTCTGGTGTTCCCTTCATGAAGAGGACTAGTTTGTTGTTGTCGACTATCTCTTGCAATTCCTCTGGTGCCCAATTGAATTCTGTCATACCATCACTCCTTGACCGGCCTGCGGATATGCACCCCAAAGAACTCCACTTCTTCACCATGCGGGTCGAAAGCGGTGTCACCGCTATCTCCAGCCTGCTCAGGGGTCATGCACTTCAGATCCAGCGCATGCACGATGTTCTGCGCAATGAAGGGCTTGAAGTGATTCAGGATTGGTCGTTGTCTCTGTAGTGGTCGCACCCCTTCGTAGCTCTCGGAAATTACTCTAACATGGAAGTGGTCACCGCTGCCATGCAGATCTGATGCCTCCACCTTAGCGTCAGTAACAACCTTGAGGACTTCTTCCACCATCCACTGCTCTGTGACCATAATCGTGGGTATAGTGGGAGTGTTTTGAAGCCTACTCTTGGTTTGTTCCCCCCTATTCTGGGGCCCCAAGATAGAGTATATATTGATTCTCGCGGAGCCAGATAACTATAGTTCTAGGAGAATCTGGGCGAGGTTTTCGGCAATACTTCCTCGGTCATTAATCAGACCCGAGCCTACGACGGCGATGTCGATTCCCCACTCTGCGACCATCGCCGCGTTGTGGGCCTTGATGCCTCCGTCAATCATCAGCTTGACTGCACGGCCGCCATTGGATTCCTGTTCATCTATCGCGGCTCGGAAGGTTCGAACCTTGTTCTCGACCTCGGGCATGAACGACTGCCCTCCCTTGCCCGGGACCACAGACATCACGAGCACGAGGTCGAGATTGGGGAGTAGCGGGAGCACGTCTTCAGCAGGAGTAGAGGGGTTGAGGACACATCCTGCTTGCACCCCGGAGTCGTGCAGGTCGTCAATCAGCGCCGGGAAGTCATCGACGGCCTCGGTGTGGGCGATTACTATGTTTACACCGGCGTCGACGTACTGGTCCCATGTCTCCTCAGCGTTGGTAGTCATCAGATGACAGTCGATGGTAACTTCAGAACCTAGTCGATCTCGCACAGAACGTATCAGAGCGGGGCCGAATGTGACGGTTCTATTGACAACCCAGTTACCATCCATCACGTCCATGTGGATCCAATCAATGCCCGCTGCCACCGCTTCTTCGAGTGTCTCGCCGAGCCTTGTGAAGTCGGCTGTGAGAATGCTCGGCGTAATCTCCATGAATCGCCGGGGTGGCTTTCGGTTCTCAATCTCTCGGCCCAGAAATGTACATGCTAAGACACAAATTGATAGGATGTGGGTGCGGGGGGATGCCTACGGGTGAGTGAATGGGCAAAATAGTGAATGCGAGTGATGCGGACTTCGATTTAGTGACAAGTAGTGATGAGTGGGTCTTGGTTGACTTCTGGGCACCTTGGTGCGGGCCCTGCAGGATGATTGCTCCTGTGCTTGAGCAAATCGCCGGAGAACGCGAAATCACTGTCGCCAAAGTCAACACCGACGTCAATCACCTTTCACCCGGGAAATACGGCGTAAGGGGGATTCCGAACCTGATTCTCTTCCACAACGGCGAGGTTGTCGACAGGCTGGCTGGTGCCCTGCCGAAACCCGGGATGGATGACTGGTTGAACCGTCACATGGCCTAGTCGGACGCCTCAAGCAACCTACGGGCTCGCTCCTCATGCGGCGCGCCGACCTCTCTCAAGAGTCTTGCTCGTAGCGCCTCGTGCAACCACATGCCGTCACTGAGTTCCAGCATCAGTCCCCTCTCGAGCAAATCGGCTGGTGGCGGACCGTCGATTCCAGCGGCCTTCGCCAGAGAGCTCCACGGAACTGGGCGCTCGGCGACCGCCAGTAACGCGAGAGTTTCTCTGCGGTCTTCGGGCAGTACATCGAGAATCTCCTCGTCGAGGAAGCGCAACCAGTCTTCGTGTAGGGTCTGGCCATAGAGTTCGAGCAACTCGACTGCCAGCGGATGGCCGCCTGTAGCTCGGTGTATCTCCTCGGCTGGGGCGTGACTAGGTAGGTCGAGAGAGTCTAGCCAAGCCGATATCTCGTCCAGAGAAAGACCGGAGAGTGCAAGCTCCTCGATGCGTCCACGTGTGTGCACATCACGCCTGTCGTAGAAAGCGAGGTTTGTCCGTGAGACCAGCAACAGCCGCATGGCCGTTGACTCAGCGACCTGCAGCAGGGCGCCTAGTAGATGGGTTCCATCGGAGCCGATGTTGTGGACGTCATCGAGAATCAACAACATCTCGCTGCATGGAACGCCGCAGTGCCCCTCTTCGTCCAGCATGTGGGCAGATAGCCGGCGACGGTAGAGGTCCATATCTAGTCGGGCTCCGGGCTTGAGGGGGAGTGAATCGAGTATTCCGTAGGGGTCGGATGAGTCTTCATCTGGCCCAATACCGAGCCTGTGCAGCAAGCTCGTGGCGATGCCCAGGGGTGAGTCCCAGGGTTGACACGGGTAGTACATCACTTCGAGACCGGGGGCCTTCTCTAGCAGCCCGTCGAGCCAGTGCGAGGTCAGAGTAGTCTTGCCGCACCCGGCAATTCCAGAGAGTACGAACATTGGGGCGCTGGACGCGTACCAGTCGTCTAAGCGGAGTTTTTCTGACGAACGGCCGTGCACGGTTCGGGTCTGAGGAGGTCGGGTGTGGTATGTCGAATGTGCCCCAGTGAGAAGCGAGAGCGAGCCGGGGGGTGGAGTCGTAGCATCGTCGGATCTGACGATGGCTCCGAATCGTATGTCACCGAAGTTCAGCACCCCTTCGTGCTGCGCGTGCATTAGCACCTGAAGCAGAGTCAGCCCGGCCTTCAACCTCGCTGCCGCCTCATCGGCGCGGACCTCAAGCAGTTTGCCTTCCCTGCTGCGCAACAGTATCGATGTTGAGCGGAGTTCGTCTATCCGCTCCCGCGCCTCGGCACGGCCCTCATCAGTCAACTGCCAAGTCTTCTGACGGCGGTCGTCACCCCTGACAGTTCGGGTGTGCTCGGCGACCCATCCATTGGACATCAAATCTCGCATAGAGCGAGAGACATTTGGCGGGTGCAAGGCGCATATCTCGGCTATCCCGGGACGAGTCATCTCCTGAGTGACGAGGTAGTGGTCGGCTTGGTGGTCCTGCTCCCAGAGGTGCAGAAGGATGCGATCGACCACAGGGACACTGATTCTGATATCGCTGCGTGCCATGCGTCTTGGCGAGAGATGCGATGCGCATCAAGCGTTCGTAAGGCTGTGCCCCGCGCGGTTGCGCATTGGTCATATTCAAGAGAAAGGGGACTCAGCGCATCTCATGGACGAATCCACGCGGTCCAAGTTACTCAATCTGCAGCGCATGGAGGCCACCGAAGCGGAAGTCTACCGCCGGCTCGCCAAGATGCAGTCCGACCCCATGAACCGATCTATACTCGAGGGCATCGCCTTGGAGGAGGAGAGGCATGAGTCCGTGATAGGGAAGATGACGGGGGAGCGGGTCAAGGCTGACATGGGCAAAGTCAGGAGGCAAGTTATGTTGGCTAGGCTGTTCGGGTTCACCTTCTCTGTCAAGATGATGGAGGCAACGGAGCAGGATGCTGCTGCTGAGTATCGCAAACTCGGCTTGCACGAGATTGCCGATGAAGAGGAGGCTCACGAGGAGAACATGATTGGTATGCTTGACGAGGAGCGTCTGCGCTACTCGGGCAGCGTTGTCCTTGGAATGTCTGACGCCCTCGTCGAACTTACCGGGGCTCTGGCGGGGCTCACCTTCGCTCTGCAAAACCTGAGTTTGGTAGCACTGGCTGGATTGGTAACGGGAATCGCGGCAGCATTCAGCATGGGTGCCTCGGAGTACTTGTCCTCGCGTGCGGAGAAAAAGAATGAGTCAGCCGTCAAGGCTGCATTCTTCACCTGGATTTCTTACCTAGTCACGGTCTTCATGCTGATTTCCCCCTATTTGTTCTTCCAAGTCGACAGTCCTGATTTCCAAGGCTTTGAACCTCATGTTCAGGCTCTGCTATGCACCTTCGCAATAGGTCTGCTAATAGTCGCGGTGTTCAACTTCTATGTCTCAGTGGTCGAGGAGGTCTCTTTCAGGAGTAGGTTCATGGAAATGGCTGGTATTCTCGGTGTGGTCAGCCTAATCTCGTACGGCATAGGACTAGCCCTCAGAGGCATGCTTGGAATCGATGTTTGAGTCGATTACCGGCTCCGCAACCTATGTGTCTGAGACCGCTCTCGCGAACCCATGAGCGCATACGACGAACTGCTTGAGAGATTGAGGGACATAGACCTGATTGGCCAGATCGGTGGCTTGGTGAGTTGGGATCAGGAAGTACTGATGCCGCCCAAGGCTGCGGGCCTCAGGGCCGAGCAGTTGGCTTGGATCTCCAAGACCGGTCATCAGAGGCTGACCAATCCTCGCATTGGGGAGTTGCTCGACGAACTTGAGTCCACTGACGACCTCAACGACGTACAGACCGCGAATGTCAGGCTGGCCCGCGAGTCATACGACAAGGCGACGAAGTTACCTACAGAATTCGTTGAGGAGATGGCCAAGCACCGCTCGAAGGCGCAGATCTCGTGGAGTGAGGCACGTGCGAAGGACGATTTTTCGATTTTTCGTGACGATCTCGCCAAGTCCATTGATCTCGCTCGTCGGAAGGCCGACTATCTGGGCTACGACGCACTACGGTACGACGCACTCCTCGACATCTACGAGAGTGGTCTCACTGTAGCCAGAGTGGATCCATTGTTCGCTGGATTACGCGACAACGTAGCTCCCCTAATCAAAGCGGTTGTCGAGAGTGGTAACCGCCCGGACATCTCGTGGGTAGAGGATAACTCATGGGAACAGCCGGGTCAGGAAGCGCTGAGCCAAGGCGTGTCTGAAGCGATTGGTTTCGACTTCTCCGCCGGTCGGCGAGATGCTTCTACCCATCCATTCTGCGGTGGACCTAACCCCGACGATGTCCGCTGGACAACCCGTTACAGCGAATCTGATCCATTCGGCTCGCTGTACGGCTCGATGCACGAGACGGGGCACGGCACCTATGAGCAGGGGCGGCGGCGAGATCTCGACTTCCAGCCCGCCGGTGAGGCTAACGGGCTCGGAGTTCATGAAAGTCAGAGTAGGTTATGGGAGAATCAAATCGGCCGCTCTCGCGAGTTCTGTGAATGGGCCCTACCAATGTGGCAAAAGCACTTTCCCCAGAATATGGATGGAGTCGATTCGGAATCGCTGTGGCAGGCAGTTAATCTTGTGGAGCCGAGTCTGATTCGCGTCGAGGCCGACGAAGCCACCTACAATATGCACATTATGATCCGTTACGAAATCGAGAAGAAGCTCATCGCAGGGGATCTCGAAATCGACGATCTCCCAGACGCTTGGGACGACATGTACGAGGAGTTCCTCGGCATACGAGCGCCGAACCGCACTCTTGGAGTACTGCAGGACATCCACTGGTCCATGGGCGCCTTCGGTTACTTCCCGACCTATACGCTTGGCAACCTGTACTCTGCGCAGTTGCTTGCAGCGGCCCGCAAGGACTTGCCTGACCATGATGAGCAGATGCGGTGTGGCGAATTCGGCCCCCTACTGGACTGGATGCGTGAGCACGTGCACCAACGAGGGAGTATTCTCGAGCCAGCGGATCTAATCGAGGAAGCCACTGGAAATCCTCCCTCTCCAGACGCCTTTGTAGACTACCTGAAGGATAAGGTCGAGCGACTCTACGGTGTTTCAGCCTGACTTGTTCACGCGAAAGCCCGATAGCGGGGCATCATGGTCTGACGCCATGGTCGTGCATACACTCGAGGCGGTCTCTTCATTTGAGCGCGAGCTCGGCAGCGCCTGCACCGTTCTGAGGATAGATGGTGATGACTTGTTGGGAGGCTCGCAGGAGGGCGTTCTGGCCTGCTGGTCAGTAGATTCTGGGAACGAGCGATGGAGAGTCGAGGTGAACGGGCCGATTAGTGATATCGCTATGATTGATAGTCGCGTCTACGCGGCAGCCTCTTCGGACCTACACGCGCTCGACGCAGACACTGGAGATATCATCTGGAGTCGTCGGCTGGAGGGAGCGAGTGATTTCGTCCAAGTTTGTGAAGGAGTCGTTTGGGCGACTTCGTCTGTGTACGAGATCGAGATTTCAGACTACACCGAGTCGACTGTGTGGATGTTTGACAGCGAGGGTTCGCTTCAGGAACACTGGACATTTCCCGAGCGCGCCTGGCACTTCGGTCTGCACGACGATGGAGGAGTGCTGCTGGGACTAGGTAGACCACGTTGCGGGCTACTTCGAATCCGAAGCGGTGAGGTCGCATCACATCTCCCCTTAGAGGGAAATAGTCCTGTGACCTCCGGTGTATGCGACTCCGAGGGACGCTTTCTAATCGGGCACTCTGACGGCAGGGTCTGCGTGGTGACCGATTCAGTTGATGAGTCCAGCGAGGAACGGTCTTCACCTGTTAGAGCAATCTGCAGCTCTGGACAGACCTGGTTTTCAGGGCACGAATCGGGCGAGATTGTCTCAAGTCACGGATGGGTAGACACGACGCCGGGTGCTGTTGAATCACTTGCAATGGGCCCTTCTATATCCAATGGTAGCGGAATTTGGGGATCGAGATGGAACGGTGAGACATCGAGCATTGCTGTCTTGGAAGCCATTGATGGTAGCATACTCCTAGAACTGGGGCACTATCGCCGCATAAGGCACCTCCAATCAACAAATGGCAACATCGCCTTGGGCGACTCCAGTGGGAGAATTTACCTGATTGAAGAAGCGTTTCTTTCAAGGCGCCTCAAAGGGATCGTTGAGGAAACTGACGATATCAAGCGTAGAAACCAGTTGATGGAGCGTTTGAGGCACCTCAGAGGTGTGTGAAATCCAATGGAAATTAACATTTGAGACCCTCGTTTCCGGTAGACTGCGGGTCTGTCCTAGGAAGGTTTATGTATTCCATCTCTCCCTGCTAACCTTGCCGCTTCTCTGAAGTGGTGTGGGGGCGCTTCGGCGCGACCCGCGGGCCACAGAAACCGAGCCGCGAGAGAGCGGCGGCGGAACCCGGGATCCGGAAGGAGAACGGGGAAAAAGTCGGAACGCCATGTGGGCGGGAAGACGACGGGAGAACCGAAGAGGACGAGAGTGGAGAGAACTGGGGAGAACTGGACGAAAGGAAGGGGAAGGAAGGGGGAAGAAGCTGGAGAAAACGGAGGAGGAAGCTGAGGAAAAGCGAAACCGAACCGGCAACGGGGAAAACCAAAACCGAGGCAGAGGAACTATCCCGAGGAGATATGCGTGGAAAGGGGAGGAGAACGAACCTGGAAGCGGTGTGAGGAACGAAGTGGAAAGACCGACGGGAACCGGACGCAAGGAAGGGGAAGGAACGGGAAGGAAGCGGAGGGAACCACGAGTGGACAAGGGCGGAGAGATCCGTGGAGGAAGCTGTATCGGAACGTGGAGAGAACTGGACGAAAGGAAGGGGAAGGAAGCGGAGAACGCGAAGGGGGGGGAAACGCCCCTGGAGAAAGAAGATGAGCGAAGTGGAGAGACCTGGACGAAAGGAAGGGGAAGGAAGCGGAGCGCGACGAAAGGGCACTAGAGGTCCTGGAGGAGTCTACCCGGGGAAACTCGGGCCGAGAGGCCCGGGGGACACCCGGGACCCCGGGGAAACCTGGGACCCTGCGGAGTATGCAGGGGTGGAAGCTCCCCCATGTGCGGAAACCTCTGCTGCTCCCACCTGTAATCGGCCCCCGAGATTTTTTTGCAATGATTGCGGGAGCGTTTCGCTCTGGAATAATCGATTGGAGGTTTCAGTTCTTTCAGTCTCGTGGCCCAATCATGTCCTCGGCCTTGACCCACTTAGTGAATTGCTCATCTGTCAGAAGATTGAGTTCGAGGGCACTCTCCCTGAGCGTGGTTCCTTTCGAGTGCGCATTCTTAGCTATCTTCGCGGCGTTGTCGTAGCCGATGTGAGGATTGAGTGCAGTGACCAGCATGAGCGAGTTCTCGAGATGGGTTGCAATCCTGTCCTCGTTAGCCTCCAGCCCCACCACGCATTTGTCCGTGAATGAGCGGCAAGTGTCCGACAGCAGGCGTACACTGTGCAGGAAGTTGTGGATTATCATCGGCTTATACACATTGAGTTCAAAATTGCCCTGGCTGCCTCCAACTGAGATAGCGGTGTGGTTGCCCATAACCTGGCAGCACACCATTGTCATCGCCTCTGCCTGGGTGGGATTGACCTTACCTGGCATTATGCTTGATCCGGGCTCGTTAGCAGGAAGTGAGAGTTCCCCAAAACCGCATCTTGGACCAGAACCGAGCCATCTGATGTCATTGGCTATCTTCATCAGAGAAGTTGCAAGTGTGTTCAACGCTCCCGAGGTGGCTACCAGAGCATCGTGAGCTGCTAACTGTGCGAACTTGTTGTCGGCGCTGACGAAAGACATCCCAGTGTTGTCCGCAATATGTCCCGCCACTGTGTCAGCGAACTCGGGATGTGTGTTCAGTCCGGTCCCTACTGCGGTACCCCCGAGCGCCAGTTCGAGCAAGTCGCCCATGGCGCTCTCAATGCGTGTGATGTCGGCATCGAGCATCGAGACATAGCCGCTGAACTCCTGTCCTAGGGTCAGTGGGACTGCATCCATCAGGTGAGTCCTACCGATTTTCACCGTGTTCCTGAAGTCCCGCACCTTGTTAGCCAAAGCAGCGCGTAAATGGCGTACTGCGGGCAACAATCGATGTTGTGTTTCCTCGGCTGCAGCGATGTGCATAGCCGTTGGGAAGGTGTCATTGCTCGACTGGGCCCGGTTGACGTGATCGTTTGGATGCACTGGGGTCTTGCTACCCACGGTGCCACCGGAAATCTCGATGGCTCGGTTAGCTATCACCTCATTCGCATTCATGTTGGTCTGCGTGCCCGAGCCTGTCTGCCAGATTCTCAGAGGGAAGTGCTCGTCGAGCGAGCCAGAGATGACCTCGTCGCAGGCCGCTGATATCAACGAGCCGATGTTGGGGTCCATCTGGCCAAGATCGACGTTGGTCTGGGCCGCGGCCTGCTTGAGAACACCGAAAGCGCGGACGACCGAACGGGGCATGATGTCATCCCCGATGTCGAAGTTGACTAGGGATCGTGCGGTCTGAGCCCCGTAATACCTGTCTGCTGGGACCTCAACCTCTCCCATCGTGTCCTTCTCTATCCTGATGGCATCGGGTTTCGCCCTAGCGCTGCGGGCTGCTGCTGTTGGCTCCCCCATACGCTCCTCAGACTCCGAATCAATCGAGTCCTGTATCATTCTGGATATGGTTGCGGAACGGCCCTTCTCTCGACCTTTGCCTACTCTGCGATCGAGCCTCTTAGCAAGGTCTTCTGGTATGCTTATACTGACTATTCGGCGGTCTCCAGCACGATGTTTGGCCATATTTCGCATCGCGTTAATTGGTTATTAATAAACTCAGACTATATGCCTGCAGTGCAACGTATTATTTGATGACCATTCAAGATATTGCGGCTAGATTCTCTCGATGCTGATGATTTGCTGGGGGTCATAGGGGCGATCACCGGGCTTGATGTCGCAATTCTCGATCCTGTACACGTTCTCCATACCCTCGATGACCTCTCCGAACACCGCGTGGTTCCCATCGAGCCAGGGTGTGGGCACGGTGGTGAGGAAGAACTGCGAGCCGCCGGTGTTCGGGCCCGCGTTCGCCATCGAGAACAGCCCGGGACGGTCGTGGCGCTTGGCTAGGGCGGATGGCTCGCACGGAATCTTCCATCCCGGCCCTCCGGTACCGGCTCGGCCATTGTTAGGATCCCTTGAATGAGGGCAGCCCCCTTGGATCATGAAATCCTTGATGACACGGTGGAAGTGCAAGCCGTTGTAGAACCCATCATCGACGAGCTTGAGGAAGTTCCCAGTGGTCTCTGGGCAGTTCTCGGTGTACAGTCCGATTAGTATCTCTCCAGCGCTGGTTGTCATCTTGACTACAGTAGGCATGCAGTTGGGAGCGCTCACAGGCACAAGAGCATATGTGTGCCGCCCTAACTCTAATCATGGTGTCAGTGTCTGAACTAATGTGAGCACTGCTAGCGACTACGATTGCCCCAAGTGCTCGAAGAAACTCAGAGTTGAGTCACCCGAGGGATTAGATGGTGTAGATCTGTTAGTATGCACCAAATGCTGGGGTCTCGCAGTACAAGCCAAGACGATGCAAGGGGTCGTCCCAGACGAAGTCCGAGAGAAAATAGAGAACACGGGGGTAAAGCATCCAGAGGGGCACAGTTGCCCGGTTTGCCCCTCTACAATGTTGGAAATAGCGGTACCCAAACCATTCGGAGCGCAGAATCGGGCGAGCGAGCCCGACGTGAAGATAGACATCTGTGGGGACTGCACCACAATCTGGTTCGACGCAGGTGAGCTAGACACCTTGAACGGCATCAAGCCGAAACTCCGACGGGTGCAGATGAAAGAAAATGCCGTGAAGATGGAGGCCCATGTAAACCCCGAAAGCACGCCTGTGACGATGAGGAGGGGGGCGGGAGCAATACTCCTTCTCATCGGTCTTGGTTGGGCTGGGAGTGGGACTTTCTGTAGCTTGGTCCTAGGCTCACTATTGGCAATAGGAGGGGGCATTCTCGCCCTTACCACGGCCCCGGAGACTGGTCTTGAGGGAGGTGCCTGCAGCCGATGCGGCCTCAACAAAACGATTGGTTGGACTTGCCAGAGAGCTGGTTGTGAGGCCCCCATCTGCACCACCTGCAGGTCTGTGGGCGACGATCCGGTCGAGACATATGTGAAAACTCTAGGCGGTGGGGCGTTGGTGGTGGCAGGAGGAGTGCTTGGCATTGGCCTCCTTTTCATCACAGAGGGGGCCGCAGGAGAGGTGGGCTTCGCCCCAGCGGCTTTGGGGGCAGAATTGATTTTCGGCGGCGAAGATGAGAAGGAGAATTTGCTAGTCTGCAAGGAATGTAAGAAAGAAATGGGGGCTCTTCAGTTCGGCACTCCATCTACAACCCATGCCGGAAAAAAGGGGGTGAAGTTGGAGGAGCCTTGGGATGTTGTCGATGCTTTCGCCGAGGGGGTCGAGGATACCGATTCAAAGAGTTCTCAGATGGAAGATTTCCTGAAATCACAGACCCATTGCCTGCACATTGGCGATGTCAAAAGGTGCCGCAGGATGGTATACCGTAAGTCCGGTTACTGCTACATGCACCAGAGAGAGTAATCAGGCGACCATGGAGCCAGGAAGTACGCCATCGGGCAGCTCAAGCAGGCGAACCATACCATCGGGGTCGAGTGCTCCGAGGACGAGGAACTGAGAGATGAATCCCGTGGGTAGGGTCTTGTCACCGAGATTGACTGCGCCTACAACGGTGCGGCCAATCAACTGGGCTCGCGAGTAGTTGGTGATTTGTGCAGAGCTCCACAGTCTGCCAATGACAGGACCGAAGTTGACGTGAATCTTGTATGAGGGTTTACGCATCTCAGGGAACTCCTCGACCTCAAGGACCACGCCTGCCCTCATGTCGAGTTCAAAGTAGGCCGCTGCGCCCACATACTCCTTCTTGTCGAGTTTCTCAGGATGGTAGGGCTCGCTCGAGTCGATGATGTGCTGGCTCATTCACCCACCTGCGACATCCGACTTCAGAATCAAAGGTCGGAGATTTATTCCAGCCTCGGCGAAAGCCTGCGCCCCACCCTCTTCGCGATCTAGGATGGTGATACATGCAGCGACTTCGCAGCCCATCTCACTGAGTCGGGCTGCGGCCTGTAAAGCAGAGCCTCCTGTCGTAGTAACGTCCTCAAGAAGCACTACTCTGTCACCAGCAGCAAGGCTCGATCCCTCGATACCAGGGGGATTTCCGGTCTTACGGCCACCGCGGCCCTTGGGCTCCTTACGCACGAGGAAGCCGCGCAAGCTAGATCCTCTGCCCGCCTTGGCAATAGCAATTCCAGTGAGAGGGATTGCGCCGAGTTCGAGGCCACCGACCGCGTCCACGCCGCCGATGTCTTCTATCTCAGCGTGGATGAGCACTCCAAGTAGGTGGGCACAATCAGGGTCCATCATCACCGGCTTCATGTCAAAGAAGTGGGTACTTTGACGACCACTAGCGAGTGTGAATGGTTCGTCGGGAGAGTGGAGATATGCTAAGTCGCGGACCCTGTCAACCAGTCTCGACCTCGCTTCGTCCACGTTGGTTGACGCCATCTTCTCCTTCGCTTCGGCCCGGCAGGGGTCGGATGAAGGTTCGCACTCTGGACAGGCTGATTGGCGGGCATTTCAGTGAATGTTCTTGGACGGCCTCCCACAGTACGAGGATGTCCGGCAGCGGAGCGTGCATACATGAGTTCGGATAAGAGGCATGTTGCGGAGTATGACGAGGCTCGTCTGAGCGGCGAATATGTGTCATACCAGAGCTGGTTGGACCGTCGAGCGGACGAGGTCTACCTAATCGCGTCCGAGGCCAGGGGCAAAGGTCTTGATTTCACAGAAGACGTCGAAATTCCGCGCACTGCCGACCTCGCAAGCAGAACTGAGAAATTGCTCGAGGAGTATCTCGATGGGATGAGTATTGAGGATGACCTACGCAACCTCCTCAGAACCTCCGAAAGAGAGCCTGCGGCCATCGAGATTGCGCTCGATGTAGCAAGGAAGATGCACGCTAGGACCGGTGACATCACCACGGCCATAGACTCCGGACTGAGAGTCGGCCTCGCGGTACTGACTGAAGCGGTTCTGGTGGCACCACTCGAGGGGATTGGCGAAGTTCGCATCATGAACAACGCCGATGGTTCCGAATTCCTATCAATAGACTTCGCTGGCCCAATCCGAGCAGCAGGAGGTACAGCCCAAGCGTTGGGAGTCCTGATTGGCGACATGATCCGTCGTGAGCTAGGTATTGGCAGGTACGTCCCGACTACACCCGAAGTGGAGCGAGTCAAGGAGGAGTTCGGCCTGTACCGCGTCGGCCTGCAGTACAAGCCTCCTCCTGAGGAGATAGAGATTATCGTTAGAGCTTGCCCGGTGATGATTAACGGAGAAGAGACTGAGAAGCAGGAGTGTGCGGGCTACAAGGAAGTTCGCAACATTGTGAATTCTAACGACACGCATCGTACAAGGATTAGGGGAGGGGTGATGCTGGTCATTGGAGAGGGGCTGTGCCTCAAGGCTCCGAAGATCCTCAAGCACACCACGAGGCTGGAGATACCTGGATGGGACTTCATAGCCCAGTTCGTTGGTAAGGGCAAAACCGATGATGATAGTGGCGTAAAGAAGCGTGAGATTGGCAAAGTGAGCCGATACATGGAGGACGTCATCGCCGGGCGTCCGGTCTTCGGCGAGCCCTGCGAGCCTGGTGGGTTCAGACTGAGATATGGTAGGAGTCGTGCCTCCGGGCTTGCCGCCGCCGGAGTGAACCCGGTCTCGATGCAGGCTCTGGGAGGATTTCTATCCGTGGGGACTCAGATGAAGACTGAACGGCCTGGGAAGGCTTGCGCGGTCACCCCGTGCGTTGATATCGACGGCCCCACGGTCCTGCTTGAGGACGGTTCCTTCCTCAGAATTTCCACACCCGAGGAATGGGCGGAATGCTCTCATGAAGTTCTCAGCATATGGGACTCAGGAGAGATATTGTCTGGCTTTGGCGAATTCCTTGAGAACAACAAGGACCTTGTCCCCTCGGCCTACAACAGGGACTGGTGGGCAGCCGACCTCGCGGATTCCCTAGTCCACCCCAACAAGGTCGACGGTTTCGCTCAGATACTCGGGGTCGATAGATCCGAACTACCACCGGGACTACCATTCAATGGCGCAATCAAGCGAGGCGGCGAGAGTTCCCTGGATCGTAGTTGGCGCCGGAGAGAATGGTTCCTGTATCTACGTGATTTGGATATGGAGTGGGAATCTGCGCGGGCCATGAATCTGGAGTACGGCGCGGCGATTCCTCCGCCGTGGAACCTGTGGTGGTCGGACATGCCAATGTCGTTCGCCCCGGCAGTCATCGAAGCGCTTGTGGGCTCGTCCATCGAGAACGGAGCGCTGCGCCTACACGATGGCGTCGCCGCCTGGTCGCCGGACGCCTTCGTCGAAGACATTGGGCTACCAACTCCCTCCACTGGGGCCTGGCCTAGGTGGACCATGGTGCACACCCACGGCATCCTGAAATCTGCTCTGATGACCCTAGGAATTGAGCATCGCCACGAAGGAGATGACATCGTAATATCATCGCACTGGGAGGGTTTGGTTGAGGGACTCGGTCTCGAGGTTCGCAGTGGGGCTGTGCGCATCGCAGTCGAGGCTAGACCACACATCGACGACAGAGTAGGTAGGATTCGTGAAGCGACGGTGGTCATCACACAGGAAAACGCTCGTCAGGAGGATTTGGATGGTCGTCGAGCGGTCGTCAGAATGAAGGCCGAGACAGCAGCGAGACAGGAAGGGCTCGGGATACAGGATACCGATGCCGCTGGAAAGGCTGCTGCGGAGGAGATCGGCGACTCCGGTCCTGCCGATACCACAGCCCTTCGTGCTGCGCAGATTCTACTGGACGAACATGAAGTCGAACGTTCGCTTTGGCTAGTCAGGCGTCTCTCCAATCTACGCTGGGAGGATTCTGCGCCCTGCAGGGTGGGCTCACGCATGGGTCGACCGGAGAAAGCCGGAGTGCGTGAGATGAAACCAATGGTCCACGCTCTGTACCCTATAGGCGAAAACGGTGGGCCGCAGCGACTGCTGGGTCAGGCCGCCGGTAAGGGTGTCATCCGAGTCGAGATGGGGCCACGCTTGTGTGACAAGTGCGGGCAAGAGTCCCCTCACTTGAGATGCCATAACCGGCTAGTATCAGAAGAGGCGGTTGAGTGCGGAGGACGCACCCAAGTGAGCAAGCGTCGCAGTGGACAGTTCAGGCGCAGGATGGGGCAGAGGACCAGTGTTCCACTTGGTGGTATTCTAGAGGTCAAGAGGCGCGCGCTCGGACTCGATAGGATACCGAAAAAAATCAAGGCAGTCAAGGGCCTGATATCGATCGGACAGACTCCTGAACCAATCGAAAAGGGGATACTGCGAGCAAAGCATGGGGTTTCAGTGTTCCGCGATGGCACCTCGCGCTACGACATGAGCGATGTTCCGATTACCCACTTCAAACCTAGTGAGATAGGCACTCCTTGGAATAGGCTGCATGATTTAGGATACTCTCACGACATCTTCGGTGCACCTCTCAAATCAGATGAGCAGATGCTCGAGTTGCTACCTCAGGATTTCGTGCCTTCTATCCTAGCCAAGGACCATCTCCTGAACACGTGCCGTTTTATCGACGACCTGCTGGTACGGTTCTACGAGATGGAGTCCTTCTACGATATCGGCGACGAATCTGATCTGGTGGGGCATCTGGCTATCGGCCTCGCGCCACACACATCTGGCGGTGTGCTGTGCCGAATCATTGGCTGGACCGGTGCTTCCGCTGGATATGCTCATCCTCTGTTTCACGCCGCGAAGCGGCGCAACTGCGATGGTGATGAAGACAGTTTGATGATGTTACTGGACGGTCTGCTGAACTTCTCCAAGTCGATTTTACCAGCGGGCAGGGGTGGTCGGATGGATGCTCCACTGGTGCTGAGCACACGCATCAATCCGAGCGAGATTGACAAGGAGGCCCTCAACGTCGACTGTTCGTGGTCCTACAACCGAGCCTTCTACGAGGCGACAACGTCGCAGCCACACCCGAGCGAGATAGAAGGGATTGTTGATTTGGTTAGTAACAGGATTGACTCTGTGGGGGAAATTCGTGGGTACGGTTGGACCCATGACTCGGGGCGACTCGACGCCGGCCCGAAGAACTCATCATACAAAACCCTCAAGACGATGGAGGACAAAATGCTTGCTCAACTGGCTCTTGGAACTGATTTGAGATCTGTCAGAGCGCAGCGCGTAGCCTCGCAGGTCATCGAATCCCACTTCCTTCCTGACCTGCGTGGAAATCTCATGGCCTTCACACGTCAGAAAGTTCGCTGCGTCAAATGTGCCCATTCGTACCGCAGAATGCCGCTAGCGGGTAGATGCATCCAGACCGTTTCGATGGGTGGTGGTCTAGTCGGATCAAGGGACGGTGATAGCACCCTGTGCGGGGGCAATGTCGTTCTGACTGTCTCCGAGGGGGCAGTTCGTAAGTACATCGAGATTACCCGGAACGTCATCGAGAGGTACGGCGTCGATGACTATACCAAACAGCGTGTCGCTTGGATGACTGACAGCGTTGACTCTCTGTTCAACGATGACACGGTCACTGTGATGACGCTCAACGATTTTGTCTAGTAATCGATTTCTAGGGTCCGCAGAACCTTGGCCATCCACTGAAGCTTCTCCATCTTGGTCTTAGCGTCGGTCACTCCAGACCACCTGCCTACGACATCGACCCTAGTACCCAGCATCGTGATTGATTCCTTAGGCACGCCCATAGATCGGACCACGCATACAGCCCGGTCCCCGTCAGTGAACCCTCCGGGATTATGCATACCGGGAATAGTTGTGGGGGTCTGGTGAGTCAGCACCAGAGGTGAAGGTGTTGATGCCCCTGTAGCTATCTCCAGTAGTGACTTCCACTCAGCGACGTTGTCGCCGTGGGCGTGCAGGAAGACCGGTATACCTCGCTTGACCGCCTCGATGATTCCTTGGCCACCGTCACCATCGCTGACGACGCATGCCAGACGCGACCAGGCTCGCTCCGCCGTCGAGTCAGGTAGTGTTGAGATTACGCCTGCGGAGCCGTCGGCTGCGACCAGCAGGACTGGCCGCTCCAGCACTCTCAGAACCTCTTCGGCCTCTACAGCGGCACCGAGGACTGCCACTTCTGTGGGCCTTAGTACCATCCTCCGAATCAGACCTGCCACTGTGGCGGCCCTGCGGGGCCGGGTCCAGTCATTGATCTCCGATGCCTCGACCGCTTCGAGCATGGACAGAGCACTGTTGGAATCGTGATTGAGTTCCCATCCGAAGTGTTCGCGGACCTCCGTCTGGATGGCAAGCAGTTCGTTGACGACTGGAAGCAGGTCGGTCGGTCGGTCCATCTAGCCTCGCTCCAGTAGAAGGACACGGTGAGTGTTGAATAACCCTCGCGGCCCTCTGCTTGCCAATGCCGATGCCGCTTGCACTGCCATCAGTGGAGGACGAGGTCCTGCTCGCTCGCTATCCCTTCCTACCTCAAGGCAGGGAGCACATGCGCAGCGTGCTTGAGAAGAATGGAATCTCGGTTGAGGACCTGATAGACGAGCCTTGGTTGGAGGACGTTAGGACCCGAGGGCGACTACGCCTGCTCGACAGTGTGATGCACAAGGACGGTGCTGACATCGCAACTACTGTCGACATGTCGACGGAGATAGGTAGGATGACCGAAGTGCTTTCGTTCCTACACGCTATGTTAGTCGTTTGCGCCTCCTTCAACGAAAGGCTGCTGGCCCGATGGATAGAAGGTGAGGCGACTAGAGCCGACCAATTATTCGGAATGGACTCGGAGAATTTTGAGCTGTTGGCTGCTTCCTATCTGTCAGGAATCAGAAGTGAGATGGGCTCGGGATCTGACGAGGTGGTTTACTGGATTCCTATGGCCGACTTCATAGAACTGTGCCCGAGAATATCGGGCGCGTACTGGCATCTGGCCAACCGTCCAGTCATCAAGGGATGGGTCTGCATGGACGCAGCTGTTGGAGAGAGTAGTAGGCAGCGTACTGCTAGGCTACTGAAAGAGAGAATTAGAGAGAATCTGAATCAGACCTGCATAGACAGAATGGACAGGATGAGTGAAGAGTTCGCAGCTCTGTTCGCCGATCCGGTCGAGCGCATCACCGGGCTACTCTCAGAGCGCGTACAGGAAGAGATGCCGATGACAGCTGCGGTTAGAGATGACTGGCCGCCGTGCTTCGAGTCGGCGGTCTCTGAATTAAACCAAGGAGTAAACGTAAACCATACCGGGAGGGTGTTTCTAGCTGCCTTCTCGAAGTCAATTGGGATGTCGCAGGAACAGACATGCTCGTTCTTTGCAAATGCACCTGACTACAGTGCGGACACCACCTCATACCAAGTGAACCAAATCTACGAACGTGACTACACGCCGCACGGTTGCTCCGCCTTGAAGACCTCTGCGAGATGCCCGGTGCAGCCTGGTGACGACAGGCTCTGCGACCAAGAGTGGTTGAGTCATCCGCTGAAGTACATCAGAGCCAAGCAGCGCAGCCGCTACCGCGAGAGATCGCAAGCCGCAGAAGAGCCTGAAGTCGTCGAGGAAGAGGGCGAGTCAGCCAATTCTTGATATGGGCCAGCATTACATCGCAGCTCATACGGGAGGAGTAAGCATGGTGAGGACTCTCGTACTGACTGTCGACCGAGACAACGACCTTGGAGTGAAGGCTGGCATCAGAGGTCCCGTCATCGGTCGCAAGGCCACCCTGACAGCTGCTCTGCGCTTGGGCATAGCCGATCCTGAGGAATCGGACACCAACGCCATCCTTGGTGCCCTGCATCACCACGATAGGTTAGTCGAGAACGCTCAGGGCAACGACGAGATAGAAATCGCCCTACTTACAGGTGATGTCCGAGTTGGTCCGCGCAGCGATCGGGCTGTCGCGATGCAACTGGATGAGGTCATCCAAGAGTTCCAACCAGATTCCGCCGTCCTAATCACCGACGGAGCGGATGATGAGGCTTCTCTTCCCATAATCACCTCAAGGGTGCGCGTCGATCACGTTGAGAAGGTGATTGTGAGACAGTCCAAGGGCATCGAGAGTACCTATTACTACATTGCTAAGGCCATCGATGACCCACGCTGGAGAGCCAAGTTGTTGGTTCCTGTCGCCATCTTCTTGATGATTATTGGGCTTGGCCTCATCATCCCAGGTGGAGGTGCTCTCATCGGCGCGATGCCCCTGTTTATCGGCATCTGGCTGTTCGCCAAGGGGCTCGGGTGGGAACAGCAGTTAGAGCGTCTGATGATTGATATGAGAGAGAGTGCCACCGGAGGGATATGGTCATCTCTTCTCTGGGGGCTCTCAATTGTCTCGGTGCTACTATCCATCCTCACCGCCTACCAGGTTTTCTCAGCCACGAACATTGAAATTGACGGATACGTAGCTTGGCTGGGCAGTGAATTCAATGTCGACTCGGTGAACAGAGACATAGCCGTCTGGGCCATCGCCATCAACGAGGCTCTCACTTGGATTGTTGTCTCCGCCTTCTCGTTCGCGCTCTCTCTGGGAGTGCTGAGGTGGAAGGAGGGTAGCTTCACCGGACGCAGCGTACTACTGCTGGGTCTGGGGGGTGTAGTGTACGCCTTCGCCAAGGCCGCACTGGTGGTCGTACTCATAGAGATGGGGGGGTCGGACTTCAGCCTCGACTACCAGAGCGTCTCGGACACTTGGGGGATGCCAGTATTCGCAATCATCGGGTACTACCTCCTGAGGACAGCTGTGCAATCGGTGACTGAGGACGAGGGCGCTTCTGGAGAGAACCGGTTCTGGGGAGTCTAATCAGCCCTCGAAGGTCGAATCCATCATGCACGCTGGGCATGTGACCCTGATTGGGCGTTTCTCTGGGATTCCGAGCGCGGCCTTGCAGTGCGGACAAGCGATGGCTTGGGTCGCCTTGTCCTGACGGGCCTTTCCGGCCACGCTGGGATCGTATCGAAATCGGTATTTGTGGGAGTCATCTACGAATTTCGGGCCTCCATCTTTCTGCTTCTTAGGTCTCTTAAAAATCGACTCCTTGCGCGGCGCTTCAACAGGAGGCGTGGTGGTGGGTTGGTCTTGGTTGAAGCCGCCACTTTGGAAATTCTCTATCTCGGCCTCAATCTGTTCGACAGTCATGCCGAGCTCTCTGGATGCCTTGTCTATGGCCAGCTTGCGCTCGTAGTCCGAAAGCCCGATGAAATGCTGCAGTATGACCGCTGGAATCCGAGTCATCTCTCTCCCCACCTGCCGGAGAGGAATGGTCCCTTTGAATGCCGCCTCCCTGCGTTCGCAGAGCAGTATGCCTAAGAACATCCGATTGCGATTTCATGGTGATGTTTCCGGAGTGCATCGAATGCCGGGGCACTAGGGGTATGTGTGGTATCTCCCCCTGCCCCCTGCTCGCTGACATCCGAGGAAGGCTCCCTGTGGTGCAATCGGGCTCGGTCAGCGAACTAGTCGGTCCGAGCCCGCCATCACTGTTCGTAGGCAGATATGGCTACCCCGATGTCAGAGCGGGCCCTAGCGCTGCTTGGGTCCCAGAAGACTCCGATGCCGTGCCTCTGGCCAGTGGCGACCCTGCCGACCTGTTCGGAAAACCGCTTGAGGAGGTTGCGGCCCGACACGCCAATCTCATCACTGGTGGCAGTGTAATGTCCATTGACAGCACCGCTTCGCCCAGCGCAATGTTAGAAACCACACAGGAGATTGCGATGGCTGAGAAGAGCGTGGACGTGGAACTCGACTTCGCTAGGCCGATTATGATAGGGAGAAATCCCACCTTCGACAGTATGAGCACTCCCCTCGGTCCCTCAGGCGAGGTACTACGAGCTGAGGTCGTCGGCCATGCCAGCATCCCGAGGAAGGTCGACTCGATTGCCAACGAGGATGACCTGTTGGCTGCCGATGCGATGGGTGAGATGACTGAGGCCTCAATAGGAGAAGCTCAGATATCTCGTCTCCTCTCTTCGGGACTTCTCGGCCGAGAAGGCAATAGAAAGATGGTTCCCACTCGGTGGGGCATCACGGCTACTGACGACATGCTTGGGAAGCGGCTTTGGGACAGAGTCAGGGACCATCCCTCACTCGACAAAGTGCTGGTTTACGAGGCCACATATCTCGACAATGTGTTCCACATCATCCTCACGCCTGGCCTGTGGGCCTTCCACATGCTAGAGGCCTGGACTCGGGGCAGTGTCTGGACCGGTACTGGGAAGGTGCTGGGGGATTGGGAGGACCTCGAGCCGCGCAACGAGTACGCGCACCAGATAACTGGCGCCTACTACTCAGCTAGGCTGGGTGTGCTCGAGCATATGGATTCGATGCGGCGCTCGGGGGCCTGCCTCATCTGGCGAGACATTGGTCCCGAATACTGGGCGCCAGTAGGAGTCTGGCTGATCAGAGAGACCGTTCGTGAGGCGATGAAACAGACTCCGAGGCAGTTTGACTCACTCAAACACGCCATTGACTACGTCGCCCCTAGGGTATCGGCCCCTGACGACTTGCGTAACAGTTGGTTCGTCAAAAGGGAGCGGCAGACGCGATTGGACTCATTCGCCTGATTATCGTGACTTCTTCAAGAATCCGCCTACAATCTCGCTCTCTGCCTTAACTAACTGCTCTGCCACTGTGGACTTGGACAGACCCAACTTTGAGGCCAAGCCCCTGATTGATATTCTCTTTGGGGCCTCGTACCAACCGTGCCGGTGAGCGACCTTGATTATCCTATGCTGCTGCAAAGTGGGGCCCTTCTGGATTATTCCCTCAGAGGTCTTCGCTGTCGTGACTCTCTCTACAGGGATTGCATTCCTAATCGCATTCAGGAATGACACCATTGAGGCCTGCCTGCCTGCTACTTGAACGACCAGGCCACTGGAGGTGAAGTTAGTGCCAGCCATTAAAGTCAGATCTCTGGAGTGGAAGAATCGTCCAATCGTGTCAGAATCGAAGTCCAGCACGACGAGATGATGGGTCAGGTATTCCGTGGACCATTCTTCGAG
>Ga0206680_10000108_pt1 | contig 32627 bp, 21 predicted proteins | sample M115012015metaG_FD_160124 | JGI IMG/M metagenome (GOLD analysis project Ga0206680, IMG submission 160124) | Ammonia-oxidizing marine archaeal communities from Monterey Bay, California, United States - M1 150m 12015 | ecosystem: Environmental > Aquatic > Marine > Intertidal zone | place: USA...
AGCTGATAAATGGACAAAATACAAGGCTGATGCAAAGCTTGTAAACCCTGCAAACAGAAGAAACATCGACGTTATTGTTGTTGGGACTGGTTTAGCTGGTGGTGCTGCTGCTGCTTCTCTTGGTGAAATGGGATTCAATGTAAAAGCATTTTGTTTCCAAGATTCTCCACGTCGTGCGCACTCTATTGCTGCACAAGGGGGTATCAATGCTGCTAAGAATTACCAAAACGACGGTGACAGTACTTACCGTTTGTTCTACGATACTATTAAAGGTGGTGACTACCGTTCGCGTGAGGCTAACGTATACCGTTTGGCAGAGGTTTCTGCAAACATCATCGACCAATGTGTAGCTCAAGGGGTTCCTTTTGCTCGTGAATATGGTGGTCTTTTAGACAACCGTTCTTTTGGTGGTGTACAGGTACAACGTACTTTCTACGCTAAAGGTCAAACCGGACAACAATTATTGATTGGTGCTTACCAAGCTTTAAGTCGTCAAATTAACAAGGGTACCGTAACGATGTACAACCGTCATGAAATGATGGAGATTGTAAAGATCGACGGAAAAGCTCGTGGTATTATTGCGCGTAACTTGATTACAGGAGAAGTAGAAAGACATTCAGCTCACGCTGTAGTTGTAGCATCGGGTGGTTACGGAAACGTATTCTTCCTTTCTACAAACGCAATGGGTTCTAATGCTACTGCAGCCTGGATATCATATAAGAGTGGTGCTCACTTTGCTAACTCTTGTTACGTACAAATTCACCCAACATGTATTCCAGTTACTGGAGACCACCAATCGAAGTTAACTTTGATGTCGGAGTCTTTACGTAATGATGGACGTATTTGGGTACCAAAGAAAAAAGAAGATTCTCAAGCTATTGCTAAGGGCGAAAAAACGGCTCTTGACATTGCTGAAGATGATAGAGATTATTACTTGGAAAGAAGATATCCTGCATTCGGTAACTTAGTTCCTCGTGATGTTGCTTCGCGTGCTGCTAAGGAACGTTGTGATGCTGGTTTCGGTGTTAACAAAACAGGTCAAGCAGTATTCTTAGACTTCGCTGATGCTATTGCTCGTTTCGGAAAAGACGGTGTTGAAGCTCGTTATGGGAATTTATTCCAGATGTACGAGAAGATTACTGCAGAGAATCCGTACGAAATGCCAATGAAGATATATCCAGCTATCCACTATACAATGGGTGGTGTATGGGTTGATTATAACTTACAAACGGCCGTTCCTGGTTTGTTTGCTGCCGGAGAGGCTAACTTCTCTGATCACGGTGCTAACCGTTTGGGAGCTTCTGCATTAATGCAAGGTTTGGCCGATGGTTACTTCGTATTACCTTATACAATTTCTAACTACTTAGCAGATGATATCCGTACAGGAGCGATTTCTACTGAGCATGCAGAATTTGAGAAGGCTGAGAAGAATGTACAAGATCGTTTAGACTTCTTTATGGATAATAAAGGTTCTAAAACGGTTGATTACTTCCACAAGAAATTAGGTAAAGTAATGTGGGAGAAATGTGGTATGGCTCGTAACAAACAAGGTCTTGAAGAGGCGATTGTTGAGATTAAAGCTATCCGCGATGAGTTCTGGAAAGAAGTTAGAGTTCCTGGAGTTCAAAACAGCTTTAACCAAGAATTGGAAAAAGCAGGTCGCGTAGCAGACTTCATCGAATTAGGTGATTTGATGTGTCGTGATGCCTTGAACCGTGAAGAATCTTGTGGAGGTCACTTCCGTGAGGAACACCGAACAGAAGAAGGTGAAGCAATGCGTAACGATGCCGATTATGCTTACGTTGCTGCTTGGAAATACAAAGGTGAGAACGAAACACCTGAGCTTCATAAAGAAGACTTGAAGTTCGAAAATATTGAGTTGAAACAAAGAAGCTACAAATAATGGCTGGGATGAATCTTACACTTAAAGTTTGGCGTCAGAATGACGCTGAAGACAAAGGACGTATTGTGGAATACAAAATGTCTGATATTTCTCCAGACATGTCTTTTTTAGAAATGATGGACGTGTTGAACGAGGAGCTTATTGAGAAAGGAGACGAGCCAGTAGCTTTCGATCACGATTGTCGTGAAGGAATCTGTGGAATGTGTTCTATGTACATCAACGGTGAGCCTCACGGTCCTGAAGATTTAATTACAACTTGTCAGTTGCACATGCGTTCGTTTAAGGATGGTGATACTATCTATATCGAGCCATTTAGAGCTGCAGCTTTCCCTGTAATTAAAGATTTGGTTGTTGATCGTACTGCATTTGATGCTATTATTCAAGTAGGTGGTTACGTTTCTGTAAACACTTCGGGTAATACACAAGATGCAAATGCTCTTCCTGTACCTAAAGCAGATGCAGATGCAGCCTTTGATGCAGCAACTTGTATTGGTTGTGGTGCTTGTGTGGCTACTTGTAAAAACTCATCTGCGATGTTGTTTACATCTGCTAAAATTTCTCACCTAGCACTTTTACCCCAAGGTAAAGTTGAAGCGCAAGAGCGTGCTTTAAACATGGTTGAGAAGATGGATGAACTAGGCTTTGGTAATTGCTCCAATACAGGAGACTGTGAAGTACAATGTCCTAAAGGAATTTCTTTAGAAAATATTGCTTTGATGAACCGCGAATTCTTAGGTGCTTCTTTGAAGTCTGAAAAGTAGATTTTACTTTAAACTATATAAAAGCCTCTTTCCATAGATACGGAACGAGGCTTTTTTTATTCAATTATTTCCAGGGCTAAATTTTCTCTGGTTGGCATGAGGTACTGGGTATAAAGTATTTATTTTATGATTTATGAGTAAAAACACTTCTATGATCCCCTCGAGGGGATAATTATTCTACCCAATCATTTTTTTTGAGTTCATACTTCATGTCCATACATTGGGATTCTTTGCTATATACTTCCCCTAGTGCGAAACATTGTTTATTTATTATATTCGTGACCCTATGAAAGAAGAACTAAGAATAGCCTTATTACAATTTGATATGTGTTGGGAAGAGGCTCATACGAATAGGCTTCAGATTGAAGAGTATATTTCGGGGCTTATAGAAGCTGACATAATTCTATTACCTGAGATGTTTAGTACAGGATTTTCTGTTGAGTCGATTCATTTAGCTGAAGCTATGGATGGCGCTACTGTTGAGTGGATGAAAAGTATAGCACAAAAAAAGGCATCAGTATTGTGTGGTACATTAATGATTAAAGAGGGAGGCCATGTCTACAATAGACTTTTATGGGTGGAGCCCAATGGGAAAATACACTATTACGATAAGCGACACTTGTTTAGTCTTATTGAAGAGGATAGGTATTTTACAGCAGGAAAAAAACGATTAATTATTGATTATAAGGGATGGATAATTTGTCCTTTAATTTGTTACGATTTACGTTTTCCAGTATTTTCTAGAAACGATGTGGATTACGATTTGTGTTTTTATTTAGCGAACTGGCCTAACAAACGAATAGCTGCTTGGGACACCTTATTAAAGGCTAGGGCAATCGAAAACCAATCTTACGTTATTGGTTTAAACAGAGTAGGAATTGATGGCTATAAAACTGATTATTCTGGTCATTCACAAGTTATAGACCCTCAAGGAGATATTATTGCATCAGCTCCAGAAAATGAGATTGGATTAATAGAGCTGGTACTCTCCAAAAATCATCTTCTAGAAATACGCAAACGCTTGCCTTTTTTAAACGACCGAGATGAATTAGCATTAAGCATTTGAAAATGAGAAAGGTTTGTTTTTTGCTTTTGTATTGCACGATTCTTTTTTCTTGTGAGGAATTCACATTTACAGTAGAAAACCTAAATAACGATGAGATTCAGGTCTTGGGTCATGGCGGCATGGGTATTCACAGTTTGTTGCCGATGAATTCATTAGCCTCAGTTATTAATTGTATCGAGAAGGGTGCCGTGGGTACAGAGTTAGATGTTCAGCTAAGTAAGGATGGTTATTTAGTTGCATTTCACGACAACGATTTATCAGAAAGCACAAATTCTTGTGGCTTGATCAACAGCTATACTTGGGAGGAGTTAAAAGAGGTCAGGTACAAAGATTATAGTATAGACTCTAATTACCCTTTGCTACTCGTGACGGATATTTTAGAGGGATTGGAGAGTTACGAAGATTTAATTTTCAGTTTTGATTGTAAGCTTTATCCAGAGAGCGAGGAGGTAGAAGATTACACGAAAGTTTTTAGTGAAACCATTATCCATATGGTAGACAGTCTGAATTTAGACTGTTATATTGAATCTCAAGAGGAGTTATTTTTACAAGATATAAAAACGAAAAGGCCTTTTTATAAATTATTGTACTACCCTTCATCTTTTGAGTCTGGCTATGCTCTAAGTATAGAGAATGATTTTTATGGAATGAGTATTTCTACAGATCATATCACGGGAGCAGAACTAGAATTGGCTCATGATAATGGCTTATGGGTAACACTTTGGAATGTAAGAACGCGGGCAAGAAATAAGGCGGCTATTCTTAAGAACCCTGATTGTATACAGGCTGATAAACTAGATCATTTAATTAATCTATTGGATTAAAGTCTATTTCAAGCTCCCAATTGGCTCTGAGCTTTAGTTCTTCTGTATAGTAAATAACTTTTTCGGCTTGAGAATTTTCAAAGTAATCTCCGGCTGTCCATTTGCCATCATTATTTGAATCTAGGGTAAGTCGCAATTGATATTTTGAAGGAAGTAATTCTTTAAATATCAATTCTTCTCCAGTCTCTATTCTATCTATTACTTTCTCCTCTTTTAGGATTTCAATAAAATAGTCATCTGTTTTAAGAAGTAGATTTATTTTTAGGGCCGCTAATGCACTTTCATCTTTGGAATAAGCCGAAAGATTAATGCTGTCATTATAGTTTTCATAAGTACTTAAAACAGCCCCTTCGGATAGGATGAGGTGGAAGGTTTGATTTTCATTGTGTATAAAATCAAAAATAAGTTCAAAATCTGTATACCTCACTGAGTAGTCGATAGGGATTGAATCTGAGATTAAATGTATACGGGAGGTGTCGATTGCGAGTATAGGTGCATCAGACTGAATTTTGAATGAGGCGCTTTCTTTTAAGAATTGATTATTACTCGATAGGTTTAGTTTTTGTTTGTGCAAAGAATCTGTCTTCACCAAGACAGAATCTAAGCGTGTTGCTACTTCTGAGCAGATGTAAAAAGAATCTGTAGGATAGATTAAGGGCCAGACTAAGAGGCTGTCTTGTTTTATAGTATGTAAGAACTTGATCTCACTATCGGAATTAAAATTCACGGAATCGATTGTTTGATTATAGGCCCAATGGATTCTTCCATTTTCATTGGCTTTAGACTCCAAGAGTTTTAATTCAGTTTTTTCTTGAAACAACCAAAGCTCAAATTCAGAGCTATCGCTAATGGTGATGAGGCTGTCGTAAAAAGCAATTTGTTCTGTAGCACCATCATATTGATAATTAGCATTTAGGTCTTCGAAGGCAATTAGTTCAAATGTTCCTGTTCTGATATGTTTAATTTGAAAAGCACCCTTTTCTTTCGCTAGGGTGAAATAATCGGGTTTTTGTTGGTAAATGGTAGAGTCTCTTAATAAGCTGTCTTTTTGATAGATTCCAATAATAACTTCTTCTGGAAGTGTTGCTAATGGACAAGAGTAGAGCTGGCCACTAAGAGATAAAGAATCCAATTCGTTTCCGGTACTAAACACTAAAGAATAGTCTTTCAATATATTTCCTTCGTGGTAATCTGCAATCCCTTTCCCAAAATTAAAAGTATACGTACTGTTTGGGTTTAGTTCTTCTTTAAGCTCAATGAATAAGCTTTTTCCTTTTTGAGAAATTAGTGGAGTTTCATCTAAAGGCGGTGAAATGAGTAATTCATTTTGGAAGTTTTTAAGTTTAAAAAACTCGTCAAAATGAATTTCTATACGCGATGTATTTACGTTTGTAGCACCTTGATTAGGAGAAGAGCTTACTACTACAGGAGGGTGTGTGTCTTTTGCGCCCCCAGAAGGCTTTTGCATACTCGCGCATTGCCACAATAGTAAAGCAGTCGCAAAGAAAAAATATAAGTACTTCAGTTTTGACATAGTTTTAATTGGCAATGTTCAATTTGGCTTAAAGACTTGTGAGTGTTTAACACCCCTATAATCCCCTCAAGGGGATAATTCTTCTTCAACAACCCGATAGATATCGAGACAGGATGACAAATTACTGGGAGCCGACAAGATCAAGTTCATCTAAAGCTCCAGTCGTATTGATCTAAGTTTTCGATACAAGCTTTCAGGAGTTCTATAGACTGGTGAATATCTTCTTTATGCGCCATTTCAATAACTTGATGAATGTGGCGTGTAGGAATAGAAACTGCTCCAGCAATAGAACCTCCGGGAGTAAAACGTTGTATAGCCATGGTGTCTGTACCACCAGCTGGAAGGATTTCTACTTGAGTTTTTAGTTTTTTAGTTTTGGCTATATCTTTCATATAGCGCACCATACGGTAATCACAAATGGTTTGGGAGTCCATAATTTTTATGGCAGCCCCTTTTCCTAGCTCTGTAATTTTTTCGTGTCCTGCAGCCCCCGGAACATCATAAGCAATGGTAGTATCTAGCCCAAATCCAAAGTCGGGTTGAATGCGCATGGCAGAAACTTGAGCCCCACGAATTCCTACTTCTTCTTGAACGGTAAAAACGCCATACACATCGTAGGGGAAATCTTTTAATTGTTTTAGTGTTTCGATGAGTATAAATACTGAAACTCTATTGTCTATAGATTTACAGTTTACACAATCCCCCATTTCGATCAATTTACGTTCTCGGGTGATTGAGTCTCCGACCGCAATATATTTTTCAACTTCTTTTTTCGACATTCCCATATCGATAAAGTAGTCGGTAGTTTTTGGGACCTTTGTACGCTCGGCGGCTGACATTACGTGAATAGGTTTTGAGCCCATTACACCGATCAGGTCTTTTTTACCGTGAATAATTACTCGTTGAGCGGTTAATGTTTTCGGATCGAATCCACCAAGTGTATGAAATCGTACAAATCCATTGTCATCAATATGGGTAACAATGAATCCAATTTCATCCATATGGGCACCGATCATCACTTTTTTATCGGATGATTTTCCGCGTTTTATTGCGGTTAGGTTTCCTAGGTTATCGATACTGTATTCATCGACTAGGTCTTTAATTTCGTTGATGACTAGTTCACGAACTCTTTGCTCGAAACCTGGGGCACCGGCAATTTCACAAATTGAGGCAAGTAGGGGTACGTTTATTTTCTTCATTATTCGATGATGTTTAATTTCAACATATTGGTCATTCCTTTTTCTGTGATAGGCATGCTAGCGATATTCACAACAAAGTCACCTTTTTGAACGACTTCTTTTTCTTTGATAATCGTTTTAATATCAGCAATTGTATCGTCGGTACTTACAAACTTATTGTAGTAATACCCTCTTACGCCCCATAGCAGACTAAGGGTATTCATAATTTTGCGATTATTTGTAAAAATACAGATTTTACTAGGCGGTCTAAAGCTTGCTATTTTAAAAGCGTTGTAACCAGAATGAGTCATGGTCATTACGGCTTTTGCTCCCACTTGTTCGGCAATTTTACAGGCATTATAGCAGATGGTATCTGAAAGGAAACGCCCATTTTTTTTGTCTACGGGCATAAATTCTTCCATTTCTAAATCGGCATAATTCTCGACATTCCGCACGACTTTATTCATAGCTTTAATCACACGTATAGGATATTTACCTACTGAAGTTTCCCCGCTTAGCATCACGCCATCTACACGATCGTGGACAGCATTGGCAACATCATTTACATCGGCTCTACTCGGACTTAAGCTATCCATCATAGATTCCATCATTTGCGTTGCAATAATTACGGGAGTAGAGTATTTAATACATTTACGGGTAATCATTTTCTGAAGGTTAGGAACGCGTTCCATAGGCACTTCAACACCTAGATCTCCACGTGCCACCATAACTGCATCAGCTTGTTTTATGATGGCATCAATTTGGCGTATTGCTTCGGGTTTTTCAATTTTGGCGATTACTCTGGCAGGAGAATTATGTTCAGAAATAATTTTTTGTAATTCTTTTACATCTTGCACATTACGAACAAAAGAAAGTCCCAGCCATTCAATACCTAGCTCTAGCGCAAATTTTAAATCTGCTATATCTTTAGGGGTAAGGCATGGAAGTGAGATTTTTGTATTCGGCAGGTTAACTCCTTTTTTCGACTTTAGTTCACCACCTTGAATCACTTTAGCTTTCACTTCATTTATTCCATTTGAAGCTTCGGCTCTCAAGATGAGTTTTCCATCGTCGAGCATAATTCTATCGCCAACTTTTACATCTTTAGGAAACTCGGGATAGGTGATATAGATTTTAGAAATATCACCTAGACATTCATCTGTAGTAATGGTAATTTCCTGTCCTCTTTTTAACGTTTGACCTTGTTTAACATCACCTAGGCGCAATTTAGGTCCTTGTAAATCTCCAAGAACAGCTACATTCCTATCTTCTTCCTCATTGATTTCTTGTACCCAATCGAAGATTTGTTTGGCTTGTTGATGATTGCTATGGGAAAAGTTAATCCGAGCCACATTTAGTCCTGCGGCAAACATTTCTTTAAGGATTGATTTGTCGTGTGATGCGGGGCCTATGGTAGCAACTATTTTTGTGTTGTTCATTAGATAATTAAATTTTCTTTCGATCGAAGGTCAGAAATATTTATTTCGTGTACACTAACGATACGGTTTAGATTTTTGATATTTTTAAGAAGCTCAAATTTAGAGTCTTCATTGAGTATTCCGTGTACTTGTAGGTAATAGTCTACTTTGGTATTTTCTGGTACAAGAAATTTAGTTTTTTTTCTATTTTGAATAAAGCCGTCAAAAATGGTTCCTTGATTTTTATCGGAGCAATTAATTTGACATTTATTGGCAATTAGATACCATTGATTTTGGTATTGATCGTCCCAATATTCATATAAAGGGAAGTAAGCTTTCTCGAGTCCATCTGCATAGTTCATTGCAATATCTTCTTTAGAACGAGCAAAGTAGCTATTTAGTTCTTTGTTGAGGTGGTAGGATATGTGATACTCTTTTAGGGGGCTACAAATTCCTATTAGGAGGAAGTTGTAATCGTATTCAAAATCTATACTTAAGCTTTTTTTAGTCATCTCTCGAGAGTTTCCAGCTGGAAAAATATACTCAAAGATAGCCAAAAAAACAATCGTAGCCTTATTATAGTTTTAGAGTCTCACAAGCAATTTTTGCGGTAGCTTCTTCTGCTTTTTTCTTTGAGCTTGCAGTAGCAGAAGTTATTTTTTTGTCCTCAAGAAAGAGGGCTATTTCGAAGCTTTTTTTGTGCGATTCTCCACTTTCCTTTAGGAGTTTAAAGAAAAAGGATTTATTGTGCTTTTGAGTCCAGTGGATAAAGTGTTTCTTATAGCTACTAATTTCTTTTTCCAGGTTTATTAGGGAGAAGTGTGTTTTAATAATCTTCTCGATGATAAAGTTTTTACAGAAAGAGGCCCCTTGATCGAGGTATATAGCGGCAATAAGAGCTTCAAAGGCATTTCCAAGGATAGAAGATGGAATTTTCCCGCCTAAGTTTGTTTGTACAAAGGATTCAATTTTAAATTCTTTAGCGAGTTTATTGAGGGTTCTTCTACTCACCATTTTAGAGCGCATATCGGTAAGCACCCCCTCATCTTTTGTTGGCAGTTGATGGTAGAGATATTCAGCAATAACAGAATCGAGAATCGAGTCGCCCAGAAATTCCAGCCTTTCGTTGTCTCCATAGGTAGGAGATTCAATAGAGCTATGACAAAAAGCTTGATGATAGAATTCAATCTTTTCTGGGCAAAAGCCCAAAATTGGATAAAGCTCTACAGCTAAAGGATCGGAAGAAGGGTTTGAAAAAAGCTTATGCAGCCAATTCATCATTAAGCTTCAAAAGCTTTTAGAATGATAGAAGCATTGTGTCCACCAAAACCAAAGGTATTACTCATAATAGCTTTCACTTCTTTCTTTTGCGCTTTATTCAGGGTAAAGTTCAGTTTCGCATCTAGCTCATCATCAAAATTCTGATTGTTGATGGTAGGTGGAATGATCCCTTTTTGAATAGCCAAGATCGAGGCAATAGCTTCTACAGCACCAGCGGCTCCTAAAAGGTGACCAGTCATAGATTTAGTAGAGCTAATATTTAGTTTGTATGCATGGTCACCATAGACTTCTTTAATTGCCTTAGATTCGGCAATATCTCCAAGAGGAGTAGATGTTCCGTGAACATTAATGTAATCAATGTCTTCTGGTTTCATGTGTGCATCTTCCAAAGCATTTAGCATCACTCTTATTGCGCCTCTCCCTTCGGGATGTGGAGCAGTGATGTGGTGTGCATCGGCAGATAAACCTCCACCCATTACTTCTGCATAAATTTTAGCCCCTCTTTTAATGGCGTGTTCGTATTCTTCAAGAATTAATGTTCCTGCACCTTCACCTAAAACAAAACCATCGCGGTCTTTATCAAAAGGTCTAGAAGCTGTAGAGGGATCATCGTTACGAGTAGAAAGCGCTTTAAGAGCGTTAAATCCACCTACACCAGCTTCGTTAACAGAAGCTTCAGACCCCCCAGTAACAATAATATCTGCTTTACCTAAGCGTATATAATTAAAGGCATCTAATAAGGCGTTTGAAGAAGAGGCGCAAGCCGATACGGTAGTGAAGTTAGGCCCACGTAAACCGTATTTAATAGAAATCATTCCTGCAGCGATATCAGCTATCATCTTAGGAATGAAGAAAGGATTGAAACGAGGGGTTCCATCGCCATTGGCGAAGTTAGATACTTCGTCGTAAAAGGTTTTTATACCTCCAATTCCCGAGCCCCAAATTACACCCGCACGGTCAGGATCTATTGCCTCGAGGTCAATTTTGGAATCCTCCATTGCCTCGGCGGTAGCCACCATAGCGTACTGAGTGTATGGGTCTTGTTTACGGGCATCCTTACGATCGATATGATCGGTAGGATTAAAATCTTTGACTTCGCAAGCGAATTGAGTTTTGAATTTGGACGCATCGAAACGAGTGATAGGGGCAGCGCCACTAATACCATTTGTTAAGTTTTCCCAATATTCAGAAACATTTTTACCTATGGGCGTGAGCGCTCCTAGGCCAGTTACAACAACTCTTTTCAGCTGCATATAGTCAAATTAAGGTTAAATTAGGCTTTTTCGATGTACTCGATTGCAGTACCTACAGTAGATATAGCTTCTGCTTGGTCATCTGGAATTTGGATATCGAATTCTTTTTCGAATTCCATAATTAATTCTACAGTATCCAATGAATCTGCTCCTAAGTCGTTAGTGAAACTTGCGTCGTTTGTTACTTCGCTTTCATCAACTCCTAGCTTGTCAACTATAATAGCTTTTACTTTAGATGCTACGTCAGACATGATTTTCTTATTTTGGTTAATAATTCGATGCAAAGAAAAATATAAACTTAAAAATAGCCAAATTTTTTGAACCATGAAATTAGGAATCCCTCTTATTCATTAATCCCTAAATCTTAATTACTTTTGTGCTATGAGAAAAATAGCTATTTTCGCTTCTGGATCAGGTTCAAATGCTGAGAACATAATACGCCACTTCAGTGATAAAGAGTGTGCTGAGGTAGTATTGGTTGTATCCAATAAAGCAGATTCACTTGTATTGAATAGAGCTCATAAATATTCAATCCCAACTTGTGTTTTTACTTGGGATGAGTTTGCGAATGGTGAAAAAGTTAAAAGTATTTTAAAAGAATACAATGCAAGCATGATAATATTAGCCGGATTTTTGCTTAAAATCCCAGAAATGCTTGTAAAATCATATCCAGAGGCTATCGTAAACATACATCCAGCTCTCTTACCTAAGTACGGAGGAAAGGGGATGTATGGAATGCACGTTCACAGGGCAGTTGTAGAGAACCAAGAAAAGGAATCTGGTATAACGATCCATTATGTGAATGAGTATTATGATGAGGGTGAATTTATTTTCCAAGCTAAGTGTCCTATTTTAAGTTCAGACAGTCCTGAAGAGGTTCAGCGCAAGGTGCAGGAATTAGAAGTTTTACATTTTCCAATAATCATAGAATCTATTCTATAGTGAAGATTTATATATATACAGATGGTGCTGCAAGTGGCAATCCTGGCCCTGGGGGTTACGGTATTGTAATGATGGCAGGAAAGCATCGCAAGGAATTGGCTGCTGGTTTTCGTTTAACGACGAATAACCGTATGGAGTTATTGGCGGTTATTGTTGCCTTGGAGCAGATTAAAACTGAAGGTTCTGAGGTGTTGGTGACTTCAGATTCTAAGTACGTGGTCGATTCTGTTGAGAAAGGTTGGGTATTTAATTGGGTAAAAAAGGGCTTTAAAGGAAAGAAGAATCCTGATCTGTGGAAGCGCTTCCTTAAAATTTATCCGAAACATAAGGTTAAGTTTCAATGGGTGAAAGGGCATAATAATCATCCCGAAAACGAACGATGTGATGCTTTAGCAGTAAATGCCGCCAATAAAGACAACCTACCTTTTGATATGGGCTACGAAGAGATTATTAAAGGCGATAAGGGGCTATTTTAGAAGGCATCAACATATTTTGGTTTCACAAAATAAAAAATGCCATCCTTTTGAGGATGGCATTTTTATTATTTAAACCGTGCTTTATCTAACGATTAAACTCTTGTTGAAGAGTTCATCATTTGTTTTAAGCTGTAGGACGTAAGAGCCCGCTGGCAAGTATTCAATATTTAGCACCTCTTGTATGGCACCTTTTTGACAATTCTTCACAGAGGTAAATACATTTTCACCTAAAAGATTGAAGATAGAAAGTGCAAGCTGAGAGTCTTTCTGAAGCACTGCATGCAATTCTGTTCTGAGATCTGTAGGATTAGGGAAAAGGTTAACTGAATGAAGACTATTTTGTTCTTGAGTAAAATCAAGTTGCGAGGCATAAATAATATTATCCGTTTGATAGCCTGTAGTTTCTTCGTTCCAGGCAACCATAATACGGTATTCACGCTCATTGCTATCAGACCACAAGGACAAACTAAATGTTTCGCTTGTGCTTAAGCCATCTTTTTCAGGGCTTAATTCATCGTCGCCATAAATAGGGATGACCAGATTCCCATGTTGATAAGACATAGCCCCTACCAACAAACCACGGCTATCGTAAACAGCAATTTCGTCAGATGGCATAGGTTTGTTTACCCATACATCTTCCGGGAGTACAAGACTCATATTAGACCCTGTGTTTATGGGTTTCACAAAATAATCTAATTCAGTTTTCACTTCTGAAGGAGTCATTCTGTATTCCACATCGTTGGGTAGATATTCCAAAATTTGTTCTGATAAGACTTTTACCTGATATCCTTGCCCAGCTTGCATATTACCAATTCCATCGAAGTCGTATTCAGGAAGGTAGGCCATACCTAAATTGTCTTTCACAATCACTAAATCGTCTATGTTTGTGAACACTTCGATTGCAGGAGCCGGCTCTGTTCGTAAGTAAGCGATCATATTCCAACCTTCGGTTAAAGTAATCGGATGGTCTTCCGGAGTCAGATAATCTCCTTCAAAGATAAAGGTATGATTGGCTGTCATTTTTGCCTGATATCCTTGTCCCGGAATCAAGACGCCAATACCATCAAAATCCCATTCAGGTAAATAAGCATTACCAACATTGTTTTTAACAATTACCACATCTTGCACATAAGGGAGACATATATTTTCAACCGTCATATCTTCGTTGCTCATATAGGTTGAGAACATATTCCAGCCTGTAATTAACTCAACTTCCTGTTCGCTAATTAATGGGGCAGCGATCAGTGATGTAATTGCAGAAATTCCGTTAGGAACGAAGGTAGACTGATCTTCTTCTGAATAAGTAGCGTTTACAGTGACGATCATGTTTTCTGAGGCATCCCAAACCATCCATTGGAAGCTTTCTCCTGTAGTAAAGCCATCCTGGAAATCAGTGGTTAAGTCATCGCCCTGAGCAGGGATTACTGTTGTAGAGCCTTCCCAAACAGCATAACCGCCACATAGTAATTCGCCGTCTACTTCAAAGAAAGCACCTATCCAGTCACCACTAGATATAGGAGTCCCAAATAAATCAGTAAGCATATCTTCTTGAAGAACAAGGGTGTGATTTGTCCCAGTATTGGTATAGGTCCAATTAGGGGCACTATTGACGTACTCACAAGAGCCGTCGTCCCAGTCCGCATACTCATCATAGTTAAGGGCATCAGGGTCGGTACAGCCCGCACATGCCATTTCAGTGCAAGCCCAAATGCCATTCGCATTTGGATTAAAGCCGGCCTGACAATAGCAAGAGTTACAACCTTGCTCTATTGAAGTGCCAAAGGGGTAGATTTCGCCTTCAAGTTCACATCCGAAATCCGTTTGTCCACAATCTGGTATTTCTATCACATCTGACCAGTTATCTTCTCCTTCACACTCAAGATATTCACATTCGTTTAAGAAGAGCTCTGAACCAATCTCGTAGAATTCACCATCTTCCCAGCAGCCTTCTTCTTCACATGGCAACATAGTACACATCCAGAATCCTTCAGCGCTAGGATTAAATCCAGGAGTACATGTACATGTGTTGCATTCTGTTTCTATAATTGTACCAAATGGATACCAATCGCCGTTTTCTGTACAACCGAAATCTGTTGGTTCTATACATTCTCCATTAATACATCCAAACTCACAATCCATGAGTTCACAAGGGTCTATGCATTCCCCGTCGGTATATTCTATGCCTTCACATTCAGCAAAACAATCGTAAGCATAGGTAACTCCATTTTCCCCACATACGGGATCCCAAAGATCAAGAGGGCAGTCGCAACCGTACTCGCAAGTCCCATCATCTACGTTTGCCCATTCGTTATAGTTGGATGCGGATGGGTCTGTGCAACCCGGGATCATTCCAAAGCCACAATCGATAATTTCTTCACATTCCCAAAGACCTTCTAGAACGTCTGAATTAGGGTTTGGGGCGCAGAAACACATTTCGCAAACACCAATGCTTGGGTCAAAATTTGTGAATGTTGCTCCAATAGGATAAAACATACCATTGTCATCAATACAGCCATTATTTGGACTATAAATACAAGAGCCATCATCTACAGAAGCTTGTGGGTTAAAGTTTAGTGCATCTTCGTCCATACAACCCGTTGTAATAAGTTCTTCACATTCCCAATAGGGCATTACAGCAGCTGCGTCAAAGCCCATACAAAAACAAACTTCATTGTCGTATTCGATGATTGCTCCAACAGGGAATAAATCCCCATCTTCTCCTACACATCCGTAATCAGTCATGTATTCACAAGACCCATCATCAGATGTTGCCATAGGATTGTAATTCATGGCTAGTGGATCTGTACATCCTATAATCTCGTCTGTATTTTCACAGGAACACGGGCAATAATCATTTAAGAAAGTTCCGGGCTCAATTTCAAGGCCAACAATAGGGCCAAAGGCTGCCAAGTCCATATCACAACTTATGCTAAATTCTGTAAGTGCAGCTACAGCAGTTTCACAGTCATATACTCCAAACATCTCTACTAGGTCAAGAATTTCTTCATCCAGGTTTTCTTCACAATCATCCGGACAAATTGGGCAGCATTCTCCCTCTACAAATACAGGGTTGTCACAATCTGGCATAGCACAGTCAACAACTGCGCACATTATATCTCCTCCTTCGCAAGCACAGAAAGTACAGGCATCAGGATTCCAACTTTCTCCATTGGCATAGAATGTGCCATCATCAGCTGTACAGCCTTCAGAAGTGCCGTTGCCTTGCGGGTCGAAAACAAATGAAACGTCTTGCGCACAATCACCAGTTCCGCTTAAAACTAATATTGCCTCAAAAGGCTCTATATAGGGCGCCATACTCAAACATGTGTAGTTGAAATACATATCTAATACATCTCCACTTGCCCAGGTCTCAAAAGTAAATTGGTCGGTACTCGCACAAGTATTAGCTAAAATTACCGAAGCCATTGTTGAAGAAAGGTCGTTTCCGGTATTTAGTACTTGTAAATGCAGCATCATTCCTGCAAAGCCAGCAATGTATTCTTGTTGTATAATGTTAAAATCTCCAAGACATCCTGGAGTAGATTCGCATTCGCCTTCGTAATCAACGTCTACACTGGCACAATCAGCTTCACAGCTATTGCCATAAGTTGCCCCATCGCTACCACACACAGGCGCATACACAGCGGGACATATGCAATCTGCCGTCTCAATTACGGTAATTACATAAGTCATAACGTCTACAAGGTCATCGGTCCATGGGTTAATTAGGTTTACAGTTACGATGTTTTCTCCTGCATTGTTAGAACTGGGAACTCCCGAGATAATTAGGTAATATTCTATGATAAAATCAAAATCATTTGGACTCCCTACGATATTACTTCCAATGGAAACATCAGCCCATTCAGGAGATTCTCCCACAGACCAGTAAGGCATGTCTGAAACGAGTGCCGGCTCTGAGCCCAGCAAGATTTCTGTAGAGAAATCTGACCCCACAACAGCTACGTTAAAATCAAGATTTTGAGCGAATGAAAATAGGGAAATAAAAAGGGCGGTAAAGAGAAAGGATAGATGTTTCATAGTCCTAGGGTTCAATTAATTAGAAATCAAAATTATAACTAATTTAAGCAAAAATTATTCCATTGCTAGTGTTTTTTCAGGTTGTTAACAATTTTGGAAAAGGGAAAAAGAGATGAAATAGTTTTGCAGTCGCGCGGTCATGCTGTCATTTAAAGACTATGCTGGGAAGAAGTCATGCAGTCATGCGGTCTTGCAGTCGATTAAAGACTATGCTGGATTGATTAGTTTTGGTAGAGGATTTCTAGGGCTTTCAGCATTATGGAATCGCTGTGGTTTACGGTTCTAAAGAAACCTTCTTCATTCCATTCTTGGCGAGCAATAACAGATTTTATACGCATTTTCATCCAGCCTTCAGAATGTTGAATTTGGCTTTTGGTATTCAAAATCCCTTCTTTTTCTGTGTATTTAATAAAGCTGTCAAAGAGGGTTTTGTCAATGTGAAAATTATCGTGAAATTCTTGTGCAGAGTGGTGTTGCATCAATTCTTTTTGATGTTCATCTACATAATCGAATACAAAAGTATTGATTACATTGGAGGCAAATACATCGTAAAGCCAATCTGATCTTCCGCTAGTATCTATAGCTACAAAATAATCGGGATTAATTCCACCTCCACCATAAACTACACGTCCTTGATCGGTGTAAAACTTGAGGGTGTCTTCAACTTTCATACTGTCTTGTGCATAGAGCTCACCATTATTATATCTGTTTTGAGATTCTCTATGGTAGGCATCTACACCATTGGAATATGATTTTTGGATACATCTTCCTGATGGGGTATAGTATCGAGAGGTTGTCAGTCTAAAAGCAGAGCCGTCGGTCATTTGACTTTGTTCTTGCACAAGTCCTTTTCCAAAAGTACGACGTCCAATAATACTCCCTCTGTCGTGATCTTGAATGGCACCTGCAACAATTTCGCTAGCAGAGGCAGAGCCTTCATCAACAAGAACTACGAGAGATTCATCTTTAAACCCACCATAGCGTGTAGAGTTATACACTTCTTTAGCTCTTGAATTTCCTTCGGTATATACAATCAGATTACCGTCCGATAAGAATTCATCCACCATATTGATAGCTGCATATAGATATCCACCTGGGTTAGATCGGAGGTCTAGAATAAGTTTCTCCATTCCTTTGTTCTTGAGTGTCTCGAGCGCATCGATAAATTCTTTATCGGTAGTTCCCGAAAATCGATTTACTTTAATATAGCCTACCAGCTCATCGACCATATATGAAACATCGATACTTGTGATTGGGATTTCATCTCTAATGACATTAAATTCCAGCAAACGATCGACATGTTTTCTTTGAATAAAAAGTTGCACATGCGTTCCTTTATCCCCTTTTAGGCTTCTAAGAACATCTTTATTTGTAAAGCCAACTCCAGCTACGGTCATGGTATCTACTTTAATGATTTTATCTCCTGCACGAATTCCTTTCCTTTGTGAAGGACCTCCAGAAATGGGACTTATTACAACTATAGTATCGTTAATAATTTGAAACTGAACGCCAATCCCTTCAAAGTTCCCTTGCATATTTTCTGTTATGTCTTTAAGGTCTTCGAGCGGAATATAACTTGAGTGAGGATCTAGGCTTTCGAGGGTTCGAGTAATCACTTCTTCCTGAAGGCTATCTAGGTTTACATCATCTACATAGTTGTATTCTAGGTAAGATAAAAGCTCAACGAGTTTGGGGTATTTAAAGGAATTACTCACTTCAATGTATTGCGTAGGACCATTTAAAAACTTACCTATATACACCCCTACCGTAAGGATTAATAATATTAAGAATGGATTTTTTATTGATGTATTCTTCTGGCTCATGTTAATTCTCTTCCAGTGGGATATGTGATACTTCTACTCCGGCTTTTATCAGAAAGTCAACCCCTTCGGTATCTTTATATTTTTTAATAAACACGACTCTTTTTATACCGGACTGATGAATGAGTTTACTACAATCTTTGCATGGAGATAGCGTTTGGTAAAGTGTTGCGCCTTCTGTGCTTTGTGTAGATTTAGCTACCTTCAGGATAGCATTTGCTTCGGCATGCAAGACATACCATTTTGTGTTGCCAAGATCTGTTTCACAAACATTTTCGAAGCCGGAAGGCGTACCGTTGTACCCATCAGAGATAATCATTTTATCTTTTACAATAAGGGCTCCTACTTGTTTGCGATTGCAGTACGAAAGTTGCGACCATTCTCTAGCCATCTTGAGGTAAGAGGTGTCGTATTTTAATTGTTTTTCTTTATTCACTTTAGCGTAAGGGTGTAAAAACTGAATATAACTAACAGTTTATATTATTTTTGAATTCCTAAGTATCTGAGTACTCTAGGATCTTTTTCTTGAGCGATTAACTTTTTAAAGACGACTTGTAGAGCATCTCTAAACTCTCCACTTATAGAAGGCAGCTGTCTATTTATCATTTCTAGAGCATAGTACCTTTGGTACCAAAGGTCTAAGTTAGAACATCGAGTGTATATATCATTAAGAGGTTCTCTGTAATCTACCGCTTGTTGTTTTTGCAAGAATTGGAGTAGGTTGTTGGTTGCATCTAAGATATCGAAACCTTGAGCCTGATCAAATTCATCTTTTATAAGTTTTGCATCTCTTGGATCTGCTTTTTTAGCAATCACATAAAATACAGCGGCTCTCAATTCTTTTTTAGCAGATTTAAGCTCTTTGCGGGCTATAAGGTATGCAGCATCTAATTCCAGTATCGACAGGGCTCTTAAAGCATCTCCGGCAACTATATAAGAAGGGTCTGCAGAAGCGGAAGCGTATAAGTCAATGTGCGAACGCGAAGCCATATTCTCATTTTGATCGAAGACTAGGCTAAGGTTATTGATTGCAGCGGCACGTACATCAGACTTAGGGTGTGATTTCACCATATTGATAAGATGCCCCTCTAGAGTCCCTTGAGTTCTTGTATCTACATCTTTAAAGTGTTCCAGTGCTTGGGTATTTATAGCCCAAAAGGTGTCGTTAAGTCCAATTTTAACTGCCCGGCTAATACTTACAAAGTTTTCACTTGTAACAAGGCTGTCAAGGGCCTCCATTCTATCGTAGTAATGGGGTGCATTTTCGAGTTGATACAACCATTGTTGGTCGGTTTTTTCGAAGCTAATATCTGCTAAGAGATAGTGATCGGCATCAAAAACTATTAGGTCGGCTTGACTGGTGGTTTGAAATTCAAAAACTTCTTGTTGTTTGGTCAATTCTATAGTATGTTTTTGAACTTCTCCATTTATATAGATATCAATTGCTAGAGGAAGTTTGTAAAGAGGTGTAGTTTCCAAAGATTGATTTTGAGAAATTGTAAGGCGAACATTAGTATCGTTAATTTGTTGATCAACTGAGATTAGGGCATGTCCGGAGGCAAGGAACCACTGATTAAAAAACCAGTTTAGGTCTTGACCGGATATATGTTCCATAGCCAATCGAAGTTGGTGCACTTCTACGGCTTGATTTGCATATTCTGTTAGGTAGTACTTTAGACCAGTAAAGAAGGCATCATCGCCAATTGCGTAGCGCAACATATGTAATATTCGCCCTCCTTTGGCATAGGAATGGCTATCGAACATATGGATTGGGTTAGCATTGTCAAAACGAATTAAATCTTCTTGTTTTCTTCTGGATTCGTTTAGGTACTGTATTAAATCTTGATGAATATAGTAAGCTGCTTCATCGGGACTATACTTTCCTTCCATCCACAAATACTCACCGTAGGTAGCAAAACCTTCATTTAGCGGAAGGTTAGGCCACGATTCACAGGTTACCCAATCGCCAAACCAGTGGTGAAACAATTCGTGAGCGATAATCATTTCGTTTGGGTCGTCAATAAATTCTCTTTCGTCTGAATAAACAAACTCACCATGTATTACGGCAGAGGTATTTTCCATAGCTCCGGAAACATAGTCTCGCACGATGATTTGTGAATACTTATCCCAAGGATAGTCGAAGCCTAATAAGTTTGAGTAGAATTCCATCATTTCTGGAGTTTTACCAAAAATTCGTTGGGCATGTTTTTCTTGTTCGGGCTCTACATAATAGTTAACGTCAAGGTTTCTCCAAGTATCTTTAGTGATCGAGAATTCTCCTACAGCCATCATGAATAAATAAGGCGCGTGTTCGAGTTCTTGTTTCCAGATATCTGTTCGAGTACCATCGGTATTAGCAGTCGATTTAATCATCAAACCATTAGAGAGGGTGCTGTATTTTTCTTGTACAGTAATTGCTATTTCTTGGGTACATCTCTCATTGGGCTTATCTATACATGGAAACCAACAAGAGCTAGATTCTGTTTCTCCTTGAGTCCATATTTGCATGGGTTTTTCTTCTTCGCCATGAGGATTGATAAAATACAATCCTTTTGCGTCTGAGATTGCTTCTCCAGCTTCGAGTGTTAAGTCGTCGGGTTTAGCGGTATAGTTTATAAATAGGGTGTAGGCTTCTTTTCTTGAATATTCTCTATCGAGTTGAATTACAATTTGTTTTTGATCGTAGGTATACTTTAAATCTATTTTCGCTCCATCTTTCTTTACAAGGGCTATTTGGTGTATGTCAAAACCTTTAGCATCGAGCGTTACAGAATTTTGTGGTTCGAAGTAGGGTTTAAGATCTAGGTAAGCTGTTCCTAAAAGGTGTTTTTTATTCCAATCGAAAGCCACATCAAGTTTGGTGTGAATAAGGTCATTCACTCTTTTCGGAGATTCGTGATAGTATTCACGTTGAGCAATTTGCGTGCTTTCTACAAGTACTTCTTCGAGAATCACATCAGAAGTATTCTTTTGAATTACAGAACATGCACTAAGCGTGATCGCTATGATGCTAAGAAGAGCTATTTTTTTCATGGGTATTTTTCTTAAATATATTTCAATCACAACAAAAACCTACCTTCCTTTTACGTGGAGTATTTTTGTTTTCTTTTTAAGTGTTCTTAGTGTTAAAGTAATGAGTCCACTTATAAGCAAAGCATATGCCCAAAAGTTACTGAGTTGCCAAGAAGAAGTTCGAATGTAATTTTCTATTAAGTCGAAGAGCGCAAAAGTAAAGAACATGGCGAAAAAACCGCTGTATTCTCTTTTCAGAACATTTTTAAAGGAGAAAGACAAATCGGGTTTCTTCCAACCTGTAAGTCTGGGTAGGAAGATGGGTGTTTCCAGAGTCCATTTTACATAAGGCTCGCCATATTTATTTCTGAGGAAATGTTCTTCGGCAAAAATAATGCGTTCATAATACATCCAAAAGCACATAATATAAACAATACTAAACCAGGGCACATCAATAAACAGAATGATCGCAAACCACATAAAGAAGTTTCCTAGGTACAGGGGGTTCCTCATGATGCTGTACATTCCTTTGGTGTTCAATTCGTCGGCAACTTGACCGTGCGTATTTCTACCCGACGTTCCTTTAGGGGTGTAGCCAAGAGTTATAGCTCTAATTACTTGTCCTAGAAGTCCAATTGCCAGACAGGTGATTTCGAAGCTTAAGCTATGTTCATCTTTTCCTAAAAAATGTATGTTGTAGAGGTATATACCCATTCCAATAATAGCAAAAGGTATGGGTAGGTTAGATCGGTATTTAAATAATTTATTTCCTTGTTGATTTAATTCTTCTATGAGGGCCATTGTTTTTCTTTGATTTGATCGACTAAAATAGGCTATCTTTGGCACATACAAACAAAGGCTATTAAATATGTATAAGGCAAAAGTTGAGGAGCAGATTTTTGAGTTTGAATTTTCTGATGAAAAGTCGTTAAAAGGAACTGTAAATGGAGCAGATTTTGAGATGGACTTTGCCAGCAAAGGCTCTGTGAATCATGTTATCCACAACAATAAATCTTACAGCTTAGAAGTAGTAGATTTTAATAGAGTAGAAAAGACCTGTGTGTTGTTAGTGAATAACCAGGAAGTAAGGGTTTCTATTGAAGATCGTTTTGATGCATTGCTACATTCTTTAGGAATGGATACTATGAACAGTCAGAAGGTAAATGACTTAAAGGCACCTATGCCCGGATTGGTACTGAATATAATGGTTGAGCCAGGACAGGAAATTTCCAAAGGAGATGGCTTATTGGTATTAGAGGCCATGAAGATGGAGAACATTATTAAGTCGCCTACCGATGGCGTAGTAAAGTCTATTGAGGTTGAGCAAAGCAATGCCGTTGAGAAAAACCAAGTATTGATTAAGTTTGAGTAGTTATCAGAATTTCTTTGCTATAGTCCAATAATCCAGTCTAGTGAGCTCCCACTCATACTTTTTGCTAAACTTTTAATACGGTCCGAAAAATTTGTATTCAAGGGGTCGTAAGGAACGAGGATCGGGTTTCCGAGGCTATCGGTCTTGTAGATATCTTGAGACATTTTATTGTTAGCTAAAGAATCGTAGGGCATCCCAAAATAAAATCCATACAGACTATTATCTTCTATAGGATTTGAGAATTTCATTGCTTCTTTAACACCTTGTTTCAGTTGTCTTATAATAAGGCTGTTTTTTTTATCAATTTCAAGGTGCGATACATCGTCGGCAAAAAATGTTGCAGGATAGGGATCGTCGTGAACTTCTGCGTAGAGGATAAAATCACTTATTTCTGTAATATGACAGTCAACTGAAGTCCCATCTTTTAGATGTACTACATCTTGTGCATTGCTCTCTGGCGACACAAGAAGTAAAAGCAGTCCTATATATAAGGATATGTTGCAAAAGTTTTTCACCTTGTGAAGGTAGTGATTTCGTGTGGAGTATCTAGTATTAGGTACAAGGGACAAGGTGCCGTGTTTTTTGGTTAAGGTGAAGAGTTCGGTTATTTAACAGAGTCTATAATTAGAGTCCAACAACTAACAACTGTCAACCAACAACCAACAACCAATTTAGTCAATCAACTTAATATCTACTTGCACCAAAGATTTAAACTCTTCGATTCTACTATTCAGCGTTTCTTGATTTAGGTAAGCGATTTTGTTGGTACCAAATTTTTCTACTGTAATTGAGGCAAGGGCAGATCCGTAAATAATAGCTCGTTTCATGTTGTCGAAAGACAAATCTTTCGTTTTCGCCAGGTAGCCAATAAATCCACCTGCAAAAGTATCTCCTGCTCCAGTAGGATCGAAAACTTCTTCTAGAGGAAGTGCGGGAGCAAAGAAGCAATTTTCTTTCTGGTCAAATAGAAGCGCTCCATGTTCCCCTTTTTTTATGATAAGGTATTTTGGACCCATGCTTAGGATTTTTCTTGCGGCTTTAACCAAAGAGTATTCACCAGACATTTGTCGCGCTTCTTCATCGTTGATAGTAAGTACGTCTACCATGCTTATTGTTTCCATAAGCGAGTCCCAAGCAATATCCATCCAGAAGTTCATGGTATCTAGAACCACAAGCTTAGGTCTGGTTTTTAATTGAGTCAGAACTTTTCGTTGTACAGTAGGATCTAGGTTTCCGAGCATCAAGAATTCACAGTTCTGATACGCTTGAGGTACTATTGGGTCGAAGTCAGCCAAAACATTAAGTTCTGTTGTTAAGGTGTCTCTGCTATTCATGTCGGTATGGTATTTCCCTTCCCAGAAGAATGTTTTACCACCTTCCACAACCTGCAAACCTTGGGTGTCCATTTTATGATCGTGAAGAATTTTGGTGTATTCCCCAGGAAAGTCCTCACCTATAATAGAGACTAAATTAAGTTGATCTGTAAAATAAGAGGAGGCAATACCTATATAGGTGCCTGCACCCCCTAAAATTTTATTTGTTTTCCCAAAAGGAGTTTCGATTTTATCGAACGCTACTGTACCTACTATTAATAAGCTCATTTTAAAAAAAGTTTTTGCAAATATATTCTTATTATCTGGTATACGCATTATTAGTAAATGCTCGTCTTTACCTAATAATTAGGTGCAATTATAGTGTGTGAAAAGCGAAAACAAACAAGTCATCATATCTAGGTTTTTGTGTAAAAGTGCTGATACTACTTGCCTTAGGTGTAAATAATCGTTATATTTACTCGCTAAACTCTATCCAAAGAGAGGCAGTTCCCCTGCACCTCTTAGAGTTTTCCTAGCATACAGCGTTTATCCCCCGGATGTTGTTATGCTTCAAAAATTGGGGTAACATTAACTAAATTATTTACACTATGAGAAAAAAACTGCTCTATTTGGTGGCAATGATCGGTTCTTTTGCGTTTACTACAAATGCACAAGACTGCGATTCATTAGCCCTAACGGTAGGTGGAGGTTCTTGGACTTCTGAGATTTCGTGGGATATTACTGCAGACGGTTCGGTTATTGCCGATGGTCTTGCTGGTGATGTTTCATTATGTCTTGGTGCTGGAGCTTACACCTTTAACATGTACGACTCTTACGGAGACGGCTGGAATGGATCAACATTTAATTTAACGGATGCAGACTCAAACGTTGTTGCAACTGGTGGATTAGAAACTGGTGCTGAAGGTTCTGTGGACTTTGTTTACGGAGACGTTGCTATTGCTGGTTGTACTGATGCAACTGCCTTAAACTACAATGCATTAGCTACAGAGGACGATGGTTCTTGTATCGATGTTGTAGAAGGTTGTATGGATTCTACTGCAACAAACTACAATGCTGATGCAAATGTAGACGACGCTTCTTGTACTTATCCTTATGCATGTGCAGAAGGTGAGTTATTGTTATCTATGTATGATTCATATGGTGACGGATGGACTGGTTCTGAACTTATTATCAACGATGTATCTTATACAATTGAAACTGGTTCTACAGCTGAAGGCTGTGTTGCTGATGGATGTTTGATTTTCTCTACTGTAGAGGGGTCATGGATGTCTGAAGCTTCATGGACTTTGGAAGACGCAGCTGGCGAATTGATCGCTTTTAGTGGGCTTCCTTATTCAGGTACTGTAGGTGAGTGTTCTATTTTAGGGTGTATGGATGCTGAGGCATTAAACTACGATGCTAACGCTACTGAGGACGATGCTTCATGTGAATATTACTCATGTGATGCTACAGAATTTACAATTACAATGACAGATGCTTATGGTGATGGATGGAACGGAAACGTTTTAACTATCGGTGAAGAATCTTTCACAATTGAATCTGGTTCTGAAGGATCTGCTGTAATCTGTTTAGCTGACGGTGTTTATGCTGTTACTAACGGTGGTGGTTATTATGCTTCTGAAGTTTCATGGTCAATAGGTGATGCTCTTTCTGGTGGTTCTCCATTCGAAGGTGAATTAGTTGTTGGTGATCCTGCTATTGCTGGATGTATGGATGCTGAAGCCTTAAACTTTAACGCAAATGCGAACGAAGATGATGGTTCTTGTATCTATTGTGAAGGAACTGAATTTGTTGTAACAATGGTTGATGCTTACGGTGATGGATGGAACGGAAACGTTTTAACTATTGGTTCGGATACATTAACATTAGAAACTGGTGCTGAAGGTTCTGCAACACTTTGTTTAGCTGACGGTATTTATGCTGTTACTAACGGTGGTGGATCTTGGGGTTCTGAGGTTTCATGGTCTATAGGTGATGCTCTTTCTGGTGGTTCTCCATTCGAAGGTGAATTAGTTGTTGGTGCTGTAACATACACATGTGATAACGCTGCTGCTATGGACGCTTCTGCATCTTCAAACACTGGAGACAATGCATGGCATTCATTTGAAATGGCTGCTGATGGTTCTGCTACAGTTTCTGTAGACGCAGATTCTTCAGACTTTGGTGTTTCTGCTGCAGTATATTCTGACTGTGCTGGTACTGTTGCTGATGCTTCTGCTTTAGCTGCGGGTACTTACTATATTAACGTTACTCAAAACGAAGCTGCGGCTGAATTAGGTGGTACTGACTACTCTATTTCTGTTGCAATTTCTATTTTAGGATGTACAGATGCTGGTGCGGCAAACTTTGACGCTAATGCTACTGAAGATGATGGTTCTTGTGAATACATCTTAGGTTGTACTGATCCTATTGCTTCAAACTACGACGAAACTGCTACAACTGATGACGGTACTTGTGCTTATGTTGCAGGTTGTACAGATAATACTGCTGTAAACTATGAACCAGCTGCTACTCAAGACGATGGTTCTTGTATGTACGTTGAATGTTTAGAAACAGAAGCTTTACTTACTTTAACTACTGGATCATGGGGTGGAGAAGTAAGTTTAATGATTAATGACATTAACGATCAAGAATTAGCATTTATTCAAGGTGATGCAAACTTTGCAGAATACACAGTAGACATGTGTTTATCTCCTGCGAATACGTATACTGCTATTTTAGCTGATTCTTATGGTGACGGTTGGAATGGAGGTACATTCTCTGTAACTACATGTGATGGAGCTTTAGTAGCTGCTGAAGGTGGGTTATTAGCTGGATCTTCTGATACTATCGTATTCCAAATTCAAACGTGTGATACTTATTCATTCGGATGTATGGACCCTGCTGCTGACAACTTCAATGCTGATGCAAATGAAGATGACGGTACTTGTGAATACTCTGGTTGTACTGATGCTGCATATTTAGAATTTGACGAAGGTGCAAATGTAGATGACGGTTCGTGTGCTACTTTAATTGTTGCAGGTTGTATGGATGCTTCTGCATCTAACTACAATGCTGATGCAAACTTAGAAGACGGTTCTTGTATTATGCCAGTTCCTTGTGAGGAAGGTTTAACAGGAATGGTAATCTATATGAATGATTCATATGGTGACGGTTGGAACGGAAACGAATACACTTTGGTAGATGCTTCTGGTGAAGTTGTTGCTACAGGTGGTCTTCCATCTGATGGATTTGCAATTACTCCAGAAGGTACTTCTGGTGCAGATACACTTTGTGTAGCTCCAGGTTGTTTCGCTATTTCTGTTGCAGGTGGTTCTTACGTTACTGAAACGTCATGGTCTATTTCTACTGAATTCAATGGTGAAGCTATTGCTAATGGTGGTGGTGATAACACTGCTGTATCATTTGGTTTAGGTACTGATGATGACTGTTCAGCTTTATTAGGTTGTAACGATCCTTATGCTACAAACTATAACGAAGCAGCTATTGCAAGTGATGGTTCTTGTGAATATTTAACTTCTGCTACTTGTGATGAAGCTATTGCTATGGATGTTAACACATCTTACAATGGTAACTTTAACGAGCAAGCTTGGTTCTCTATCACTTTAGAATCTGCAATGTTTGTTACTGCTGATGCAATGCCTGCTGCTGGTTTCTACTATGCTGGTGATGTTGTATTCCACACTGCTTGTGATTCTACAGGTGTTGAGGTAGAGCAAGGTGCATTTGAAGCTGGTACTTACTATGTAAACGTTTCTAATTCTTCTATTTGGGCGAATGGTGATGGTTATGTATTAACTGTAAACGCTGACCCAATTGTTGAGGGATGTACTGACATCTATGCTGATAACACATTAGAAGGTGCAAACGTAGACGATGGTTCTTGTTTATACCCTTGTGAAGGTGTTCCTGCAACAATTAATATTATGACAGGTTCTTGGGCATATGAGGTTTACTGGGAATTATTATCTGGTGAAGGTATGATCGTAGCTTACGGTGGTGCTGGAAACTATGAAAATGACTCTCCTTATTCTGCTCCTCTTTGTTTAGAAGTTGGTGGTGAATATACAATGAATTCTTACGATGCTTACGGTGACGGATGGAATGGTGGTACTTATGAAATCATCGCTGAATGTGGTGAGGACTCTACTGCTTTCACTTATGTTGCTGCTAATAATGGTGGAGAATCTCCATCTGACTTTGAATCTGTTGCTTCTGGTGATTATCACTTAGAGGCTGCTGAAGTATTTACTATTGTTTCTTGTGATTCAGTTGTTGCTGGATGTATGGACGAAACTATGTTTAACTACAACGCTGATGCTAACGTAACAGATGGAAACTGTGAAGAATTCGTTTACGGATGTATGGATGCTGAAGCATTAAACTTCAACGCTGATGCAAACACTGACGACGCTTCGTGTGTGTTCGGTTGTGATGGTGAATATGTTACTGTTTCTGTAGTATTAGACTACTGGGGTTCTGAAATGGTTTGGGCATTATACGATGCACTTGGAGACACTGTTGTATCTGGAGGTCCTTATGCTAATGGTTTAACAGGTGAACTTGATGAATCTCAATGGTGTTTAGCTAACGGTACTTATGTATTTGAAGGACTTGACACATACGGAGACGGATGGAGCCAAGGTGGTAGTTTCAATTTAACTACGAACTGTGATGGTGTTGACATTTCTCAAGTAGGTGGTATACCTGCTGGAGATGGTGGCACGTATCAATTCGACCTAGTATCTTGTGCTGATGTAGTTGCTGGTTGTAACGATGCTAACGCAACGAACTTCAATGCTGAAGCTACTCATAACGATGGTTCTTGTGAATATGCTGTACCAACACTTCTTTCTCCTGCAGATGGATATGTGCTTGATTTATCGGCTGTAGACTCTACAATATTTACATGGGAGACTTTATATCCACAAAATCCTGACTTCTACTACATCTTCTGGTCAACAGATGGTGAAGACGTAGTTGGTTCTGCGGCTATTGTAGGAAATACATATGGTGCTGAAGATCCAACGTCGTATATTGATTATGATGGTTTATATAACCTGTTTATCAATAACGGTTACGGAGCTGGTTCTGAATTCGATTTATACTGGTGGATAACACCTAACTATCTTGAAGATGGATTCTATGCTGGTGCAAATCAAATTACTCTAACAATTTCTGCAATCAATGGTTGTATGGATACAACAGCATTGAATTTTAATGCTGCTGCTACTGTAGATGATGGTACATGTGAATACCCTTGTGAAACTGGATTAACTTTAGTTATGAACGATTCTTATGGTGACGGATGGAATGGTAACGAGTTGATCATTAATGGTATGGCTTATACATTAGATGGAATTAATGACGATGGAGAGTCAGCTAACGTTTGTGTAGATGTTGACCCTTCTTCTTGTATTTCATTTGGTTGGACAATGGGTTCTTGGACTACCGAGACTTCATGGTCTCTTCTTGATTCATCAGCTTCATTAGTTGCTGAAGGTGGAGCTGGTTCTATAGCTGACCCTATTGGCGACTGTGCTTATGGTTGTACTGACGAAGCTTATGCTGAATACAATGCTGACGCTGATGTCGATGATGGATCTTGTGCGAATTTACTTTGTGCTGGTGATGTTGTTGCCTTAGACTTAGTTGATTCATACGGAGACGGATGGAACGGTGGTTTCTTAACTGTAAACGGTGTAGATTACACTGTAGAGTCAGGAGATGCAGCTTCATTTGAATTATGTGTTGATTTAACTGCATGTACAGAAGTTCTTTATACAGCTGGATCTTGGTCTGGTGAGAATGCTTGGTCTATTTCTGCTGGTGGTGTTGTATTGGCAGCTAGTGATAACACGGCAGATTATGGTGCTCCTGATAGCGGATTGTTTGGTGACTGTGGTGTAATGGGTTGTACAGATGCTTCTGCTACAAACTATAACGCAGATGCAACAACTGATGATGGTTCTTGTTACTACGAAGGTTGTATGGATCCTGCTGCAGATAACTACGATGCAAATGCTGATACTGAAGACGGATCTTGTATGTACTCTTGTGCAGATGGTGAAGCTCAGGTTGATATCTTAATCACAACAGATACATATGCAATTGAAACTGGATTCTCATTAACTGATTCTGATGGTGGAACTTACTCTACTACATTCACATCAAATGAAAATCTACAAACAGTTACAACTACTTTCTGTGTAGCTAATGGATCTGACTTAACATTCGTTCTTTCTGACTCTTACGGAGACGGAATCTTGAATGGTGGTTATGAAATCTATGTTTGTGAGGAATCAATCCAATCAGACTTCAACATGGGTCTATTCGATGCTATTTCTTATGAATTTACTGCTACATGTGGTGATATCTATGGATGTACTGATGCTGATGCATTGAACTATGATGCTGATGCAACAATGGACAATGGATCTTGTGAGTACCCATGTACTGCTCTTGATGCTGTAGTAACTATTTCTACAGGTTCATTCGCATACGAAATGGAGTGGTCTTTAGAAGATGCTGCTGGTAACCAAATTGCTGGTGACGGTGGATCTTACGAAAACAACACTGTTTATGATATCGCTGTTTGTTTAGAAAACGGTACTGACTACAACTTCAACATGGCTGATTCTTACGGCGATGGTTGGAATGGTGGTACGTTCTCTGTTTCTGCTGACTGTGGTGAATTAGCTGCTGGTGGATTAGAGACTGGTGAAGCTGGACAAGTATCATTTACTGCTGATTGTGGTGGTGGTTCAACAGATTGTGAGGCTCCTGCTTCATGGGCTGTAACTGTTACAGGTTCAAACCACACAATTATGGTTCCTGGTGGAGCTTCAATTACAGATGCTAACGGCGATGCTGTTGCAAATGCTGTAGTTGGTGTGTTCTTCACGAACTCTAACGGTGACTTACAATGTGCTGGTTATACTGCAATTACAGGTGAAACTGTACAAATTGCTGCTATGGGTGATGACACAACAACTGAAGAAGTTGATGGTCTTTCTGCTGGTGGTGACTTAGTATGGATGATTTGGAATTGTGACGCTGGTGAGTCTGTTAATGCAACAGCTACTTACACTGGTGGTCCTGAAACTTACACTACTAATGGATTAACATTCGTTGATGCTATTGCTGGTGTTCCTGCAGGTCCTTCATGTCAAACTCTTGACATTCCAGCTGGATGGTCTATGTTCTCTACGTACATGATCGCTGCGGATATGGATCTAGCTAATGTTTTAGCTCCTATAGTTGACAATGTGATTATCGCTAAGAATAATGCAGGTTCTGCTTACTTAGTAGAATGGGCATTTAACGGTGTAGGTGATTTAGTTGTTGGTCAAGGTTACCAAATTAAGACTGATGCTGCTGTTTCATTAGAAATCTGTGGAGACTACGCGTTCCCAGAAGACAATGCAATAGACATCACAGCTGGTTGGAACATGGTAGGTTACTTAAGAACTGAAGGAGCAGATGCTGCTGCAGTATTAGGTGATATCAATGCTTCAGGTAACTTAATCATTGCTAAAGATTACAATGGTGCTGCTTACTTACCTGAATGGGCATTTAACGGTATCGGTGATATGGTTCCTGGTCAAGGTTACCAATTGAAAACAGTAGATGCTGATGTTCTTCAGTACCTTTCTAACGATGCGTCTTATAGACTATCTTCGGTAGAGGTAACTGAAAACAATGTATCTCACTTCTCAAAAGTAGTTGCTACAGATAACAACATGACTGTTGTTATTGAGGACGCTGCTTGGGATGTTCTTCCAACGGAAGGATCAGAAGTTGCTGCTTTCGATAAAGCTGGGAACTTAATTGGTTCTGCAATTTACTCTAGCCCAGTAACGGTTGTTACTGTATGGGGTGATGATGCTATGACTTCTGAAAAAGAAGGATCATTAGTATCAGAAGCAGTAAGCTTTAAAGTATTCACTTCAGGTAATGTACTTGATTTCACTGTAACTGAATGGGCTGAAGGTTCTTCTACATACAATGTAGATGCAATCAATGTAGCTTCTTCAATTGAGATTAATACAGTAGTTGCTGACGCAATCTCTAGCGATAGAGTATTGGTTAAAGTAATTAACGTATTAGGTCAAGAAGTACAGTTGAACGACGAGTCGTTTAAAGGTGAAGTTTTATTCAACGTTTATGACGATGGATCAGTTGAGCAATTTGTTAAGTAATTAACACTCAATTTTATATAAAAAGGGCTCCAGAAATGGAGCCCTTTTTTTTGGTTTTCTCTTTTTCTTCTGACTAAGATTAGTATATTTGCCACCGCAAACACTCCTCCTTAGCTCAGCTGGTTAGAGCATCTGACTGTTAATCAGAGGGTCCTAGGTTCGAGTCCTAGAGGGGGAGCTACATACAGTAAAGGTTCACGGGTTTTTAACTTGT
>Ga0206680_10000110_pt1 | contig 32382 bp, 32 predicted proteins | sample M115012015metaG_FD_160124 | JGI IMG/M metagenome (GOLD analysis project Ga0206680, IMG submission 160124) | Ammonia-oxidizing marine archaeal communities from Monterey Bay, California, United States - M1 150m 12015 | ecosystem: Environmental > Aquatic > Marine > Intertidal zone | place: USA...
CCGATCCAGCAAGGATGGTTAGAGACTTCGATACTATCTCAATATGTTTGTCGAAGGGCCTTGGTGCACCCATCGGCTCCGTCCTTGTAGGGGATGCCGCTACCATTGCCGAGGCTCACAGATGGCGCAAGATGTTCGGTGGTGGGATGAGGCAGTCAGGGATACTCGCAGCCGCTGGATTGTATGCCTTGGAGAACAACATCGATAGGCTCGGAGAGGATCATGCCCGAGCCCGACACCTCGCCGAGGCGGTGGATGCCATGGAGGCGTATTCGATTGACCTTGGAGCAGTGCAGTCAAACATGGTGTACATCAATTGTAAGAAGGACGGAGCAAAAACTCTGGTCAATAGCCTAGCCGAACGGGGCATTGATGTTCTAGATATAGAGCAGGGTGTCGACTACGGCGATATATCGACTATCAGGGCGGTAGTGCATCTGCACATCACTGATGAGGACATCAATCGGGTCATCGCTGCTTTCGATGCCGCTCAATGACCCGGAAGCATTCAATATCCCAATGTGCAGGCACTAATGTGAGAGCAACACCGATTATCTTGGTCGTACTACTCCTAACGGCCTCTACTCAAGTCATTGCCACCAGTGAGCAAAGCTCGATGTGGAACGATGCAAGAATCGGAGTTACCGGAGGAGTCCTCGGTGCTCTAGAGATATCTCTGACCAACGATACGACAGACAGTGAAATCGTGCTCAACTACTCTGAGATGGCTCCGGTCGTCGAGGTTTACACCGCCACCTGGTGTTTCAACTGCGTGACTACGGAACAGGCCCTCGATGAGGCCATAGGAGATTCCGATATCATGCGCATTCACTATCACAGGCACAGGTCTGAACCAGAGGATCCCTTTGGTAACAATGCCACAGAGTATCGTTGGGAGTCTACCTACGGTGACGCCTCGACTACATTTGGGGAGGCGCCCAGAATTGCTCCGACCACGGTATTCTATGGGGAGAGGATGCATATGGGGACAAAACCGAGTTCGAGCAGCCTCACGAACGACTACTCCACATCATTGGCCACCGGATCTTCTTGGAATTTCATAGGGACCGCTAGGATGTCTGTTTCTGCTACCGAATCAGGTGAGATGCAGTTCTCATGGAACATCACCGATTTACGCGTCGACTACGACGATGATCACTGGACCTTCACTCTGACACCATGGCTTCTTTTTGTCGAGGATAGTGCCAGTTTCCCGGACGGCTCGAATGGTGTCGGGGACTACCTGCACGTGCTGCATGATGCCATTGAGTTGGATGGATTGGAAGGCTCCATGACTGTAGAATCCCCACCCGCATGGGATGGTGACGATGTCTCAGCTGTGCTGTTAATAGATTGGTCAAAGAGAGGACCTCCGGTTTGTTGCAGCCCTCCTATTCTACCGGGACCGGGTTTGGTAGCCGTACTGCTGTGTTTTCTTGTGGCTTCTCTGCCGTCACGCAGAGAGCGCTGATATCTTAGATATGATATCTGACCCTGAGGTGGGTTGAATAACCCCGCCCCACCATCGCGTATGCTCGGTGATGCCATGTCCTCGGAAACTCTCGTTCAGGTGACTTGTGAGGAGATCCCCAGAGGCAAGATTCCAGTATGGCTCACGGAACATATTTCGAGACAGTCGCTAGGTCCTACGGGATCTGAGTCAGACCTCTCGGGAAGAGTTCTGGTCGTTTACCCTACCGAAGAATCCAGAAAGCAGGTGCTTGCTGGGATGCCGAGCAGTCAGGCGATTGACAGCACACTCCACCATACTATTGACTCGCTGAAGTCCTCACTAGTTGCGGATCTTAGGCTGCCGAGGGTGCTGAGCACTGAAGGCGGCTTTGAACTGGTGTTGCACGAGGCCTGCCGTCGCGAGGCGGCAAGGCTCGCATTCCCGATAATCAATCCACTGCCGGAAATGAGATGGGGTAGAGGAAAGACCGCAGCTCTGGCCGGGCTGCACTCATACCTGTCGCGTGAGTCAGCCGCTTCTGCTTGGGACGGCCCGGGAATCACTTCCTTCAGGACCATCATCAAGAAACTCGAGAAGCGATTAGGAGGAACTCACCCCGATATGGTGGCTTCCCGCATTATCAATGGCCTGTATCGAGGGGGAAAGCCATTCTCACTCCTCGATGTGGATGGCATAATCATGCTAGACCATCCTCCAGGGGTGCCCCGCTCACACGTCGAGATAATGCTCGCAGTTTCGAGGCACTGCCCCATCCACCAACTGGCTCATCCTGGTAACTTCAGGCTCGGACATCATGGCATGCTCCTGCTCGACCAACATCCAATCAAGACTCAATCAGACCTTCCTCCATGGGTGCCACCGCACCGGCCAGAATCAACGGACCAAAAGTCGTCTGTTGAGCGCGTGTTGCTACAGAGAGAGGAACACTCCTTTGAGGCTGCAATCAGCTTGTCGCGAGAACACCTCGAGTCAAGCACCTCGTCCCAACTCATCATCGTGGATCCGGCGCTGGAGTCTAACCTGCCGCGATGGGAGAGGGGTCTGAAGGCACTCGGGGTACCACTGTCCCCTTCGCGCCAACCGGCCCACACTCATTCTCTGGGTCACTGGCTGGTTGCTCTGGCAACCCTCCCCCACGGTCCTGATGCATTCTCCCTCGAGTCCCTGAGGTCACTAGCACTGCAAGTGTCACTCAAGCCATTCGAAGGTCAAAATACTCATCCTACGGAGGATAAGATCAGTCCGCGTGCTGACCCGGACATGCTGACAGAGCTGGCTCGGAGTGAGCATGTTCTAGGTGGTCCCGGAGCTCTCGCTAGATGGCTGCAGACAACAGCGAGACCACCGATATCAGAGCGAGACCACCTCAGAAAAGAATCGACACAGTGGTGGCTCTTGTGTGTTGCCGATTCTCTGAGGCCGTTGCTTAGGGGGGAGGACCGCACTGCCCTCGATGAGGCCAGCAGGGTGGGTTGCCACACGGGGCAAGAACTCCCTGTGATCGAGTCTTCAGCCAGCGGTGATGACTGGCTGTTCTCCATCCTCGAAATGATCGGCCTAGAGTCCGCGATGGAAATGTGCGATGGTGAGGGACCAACTCCGGCAGCGGTAGCCCAATCCGTAGTCAAGGATATTCAGGCGCTCAGGTCGATGCAGTCCAGTTTAGGTCACAGCGCACCGGAGATGGGTCCGGACTGGGTTGATGAGTTCACTTCCCTCGTCCGCTCCTCGAGCATCCAAAGCGGTTCTTCGTTAGCCTATGGTAGAGTTAGGATGCTCACTCCAGCCACCGCTCTCGGCTGCTCAGCCGATATCATCATCTTAGCCAACCTATCGAGCTCCTCGTGGGACCTCAGGACCCCGAAGATGGCCTTCCTCGGCGATGAGGAGCGCCATTCGCTGGACCTGCTCCGACCAGACGGTCCAATCAGGGACGCTAGACACCAGCTCGAGCACCTTCTCGCTGCAGCTCCCGAGGTTCTTATCCTCGATCCGAGCATCGACAATGCGTCCCCTCCAGCCGCCCCCATCCGAGAGTGGGCAGCAACTCACAATCTCGATGGCTACGTCGAGGTGATGCACACCGAGCCCGAGCGACCAGTCAGCCCACGTGGTTTCAGGCAGTCCGACGGGGTCTCTCTCAGGAACATGCTCCCATCGGCCCGAGCACCGCTCAACCCTCGTGCCATATCGATATCGATGGATTCGGAGTTGCAGCACGATCGCGAGAGACGGCAACCGAGCCACGCCGATGATGATGGCTACCTAGCACAGGATTCAGTTCAGCACCTGTTCTCCATCGACAGGAAAGATCTGACTCGTCTGGTGCCGGCCGGTATCAAACCCCCTCGCTCACATGACAGGTGGCCCGTGGTCGGGGGATTCATTCCCGGAGGTAAGCGGACCCCTACTATCGACCCTCGTCCGTTTGTACCTCACGCTACCGGCACGGAAGTCAGTGATTCAAGACACGGTCACTTGACGGGAGCCGAGCAAGATGTTCCAGTCTGGTCCCCGAGCAGGCTGCATTACTGGCTCAAGTGCCCGAGGATGGGCTGGTTGTCGAACGGACTCAGGGCAGAGGAGGATGAGATGCAGGCAGAAGACCTGGATCCACGTACCCACGGTGAGTTGCTTCACAATGTCCACCACGACCTGATATGTCAGACCCTTGGGTTCGAAATCGGTACTGAGAGACCCTTTGGAGAAGGCAGCCCCGTCAGCAGTGTCGCCCAATCCGGCATCAGCGAGAACGATATGATGCGAACAGCTCTAGAGTCCTTGGACAGCCGAGCCCCATGGTTAGACAGGACTGATGCGGTCTCAACTCACAGGCTAATGGTCCTGACTGGGATGAATAGGGAAGAGTGGAATCAGTGGCTGGCTGATCCCCGCCCCGTAATGCCATCGGGAAGGGTCGGAACCATCGTAAGGGCCGAATCAACAGTCCGTCATACTTCACCAGTATGCCTCGAATGGAGCATGGCCGATTTCGATGAAGAAGGCATCGAGATCTCTATACCCACGGATCTCACTAGAGGCGAGGATATCCCACCGATTCGAGTCCGGGGCTACATAGACAGGGTCGACATCCTGCCGATGGATAAGTCAACCAAAGAGTGGCTAGACCCAGATGGAGACGAGAGCGTTGCTCCACTCAGGGTCCATGGTTCGGGATGGAGCCCGCGCCGCCTAGTAGCGATAAGGGATCTCAAGACCTCTGAGAGCAAGCCTGCGAAGAAACGCCATTCTGAAGGGCTGCTCGACGAACTCCAACTGGCGCTGTACGCAAGAGCGTGGGAGATTGCCCACCCCGGCGATCTAGTGGTCGCTGCCGGCATCTCCTTGTTCAGCCATCATACTGAGCATATGCTGGAACTGTCTTCACAGTACTCTGCCACCCACGAGGATCTCCAACTCGGTACTCGCACGGACATCACTACATCTCTGCACAGATTTCCCGATGAGCCACCTTCTCCGCACAGTGACCACTTCAGGGCATGGCTCACTCAGCGCCTAACAGTGGCCCTACGTGTCGCAGCCGGTGCTGCTGCAGGCAGGGTTCACCCAACCCCATCTTCTGGAGTATGCGGTTACTGCCCTGCGAAGAATGTCTGCGAAGTCAGGATGGAGGCTGATTTCTGATGCGTCTGAACACCGCCCAGCGTCTCGCACTCAATCTGGATGCGCACATCGTCATCGATGCCGGGGCGGGTACTGGCAAGACCAGTACAATCGTAGATCGCGTTATCGAGCATTACCTGACCGAGGACCAGAGAGCGACCCGTCTACTTCCTAAGCCTGAGCGACCATCTAAGTTGCAAGGGGGAATTATCACTGCCCCAGCGGCAGAGCGCATAGACCTCAGGGAGTGGGGGGGCCTGCTTCCCGGCGAGGTCGTGCTGCTGACCTTCACCAACCGCGCAGCTGATGAGATGAGGGACCGTTTGCGCCGAAGCATCGCCCGGCTGCAGCCGGGCCCTATCGGCGATGACGGGACTCACCGCAGCGATCCTAGAATCAGACACAAGGGATTCAGTGAACAACTCCTGACCCTGCTCGAGGACGCACCAATAGGAACCATCGACTCGTTCCTCAACCAACTGGTATCGCCGTACCGCGGCATACTCGGGGACGCACTAAGTCGAGACAATGTCTCGGACACCGGCAGGATTCTGTTGATGGAGTCCGCTTTGAATACCCTCTGGAGGCTACCCAGCTCAGTCTCTCACATCGGAGAGGCGGTCGATGCAGGCATCCCGGCTGAAATCGCGCCAGATGTGCTAGCGGCCAGAGACAGGATTGCGCAGTACTACTCAGGGCGTCGCTCCGCAGCTAGAATGATGCGAAGTCTAGTGAGGAAATCAGTGTTCATTGAGGAAGCAGCTCGTAAGATAATGGATGGCGACACCATCACTTCTGAGTTGCTGCACCAGCAGATTATGGCATCGGTCGATGCCAATGAGGTCACTGAGCATGCGGCCGAGGTTCGTTCAATCACACAGCGTTTCTGCAATCTGGTAAAGGAAAATTCAGCTTCCATGGCGCTCGCCGGCTGGCCGGCTGATTCCAGAATGGCCTGCTTGGACTCTCTCAGCAGTGAGGGGCCGCCTGAAGACGCATGGGGACAACTGACGTGGCTGAGTCACACTCTAGTCTGCACCCTCAACTCCTCAGCCCTGATGAAGAAGAACCTGGCCTTCTTCCCTTATTCTCACCTCCCCTCTGATTCATGGGAGGCTGGCATAGAGAAGTACTCTAGGATTCCAGATGCGAGTTCCAAGGCACGCGTCAAGGGTGAGATCAGGGGCATAGTAAACGATCTCAAAGCCGCGTGGTCCTCCGATCGCGGAAGACTGATGCTGCATTTCACACGGGTTGCCATGCTGCTAAGTGACACAAATCCTCCCGCCTCTCCTGCAGATTGGGCCCCTCCTTTTTCCCCTCTCCAAATTCCTCTGCCCGAGCGAATCGATGGCCTTGCTTCCAGTCACTACTTCACTCTCGATGCCGAAGTTCGCAACCTACAGGACCTGTACCTTGCTCACCAGGGCTTCCAAGGAATCATCAGGAAACTCAAGGAAAGGGATGAGGTCCACGACTTCGATGACATCCAGAGACTGGCCGGCGACCTGCTCTTGGCTAACTGCCCCTCAACATGCAGATCGTTCTACCCCTCTTCGATGCAGGATGCACTGGACTCGTTGACGGACAGCCCATGGCGTGATGGCCACATCGATGCGGCGTTCGCAACCCTCGAGCGATTGGAGGCCAATCCCAGCAGGGCCGGAGAGGCAGCTTCGAGACTCGACGCCATCCGCGCCGACCTTGAGAACAGACACGGTATTCTGAAGGCAATCAGGAGGCGCTATCGGGCTTTCATCATCGATGAGGCTCAGGATAACTCACCGCTGCAGTGGAGGCTACTCTCGAGACTGTGGGGCGAGAGGCGTGTGGACGAGGGTGAGCCGAATGCTCCTGACACCCCCTGGCAGCCAACGGTCTGCTACGTGGGAGATGTCAAGCAGAGCATCTACGCATTCAGGCAGGCAGAAGTCACTGGCTTCCTCGAATTCGCAAGGCAACTGATGACGGTGAACAACCACGAACTGGCAGGTCTCCCAGAGCTAACCCGCAAGCCAACGCTCAGGAGAGACTCCCACAGTCGCGATCCGAGGAACGCACACGCTCTGACCATTGCAACAGCCACCGAACACATGGAGCAGGGAGGAAGGGACCTAGTGGCTTGGATTCCCTTCGATGCGACCGATCGCGATCTGCCCGCACCGAGCGGGGGTGAGGTCGAGAACCGTAGGAGGGGGCTGATTGCTCTGCAGGTTAACTATCGCACCAGCGGAGGTCTTCTGAGAGCGATGAACGAATGGTGGGAAGACGTCTTCTCGAATAGGCATCGACTCTTCCCTAACGGTGATTTCTATGCCACCCCTCAAACACTGTTCGCATGCCCGGACAAGCGCGACTCCCCCGGAGCCATCGAGTGGATATGCCCATTGAGCACCGGAGAGGATTCCAATCCTCCTACTGACCTGACCACGCACTTGGATCCGTTCAGTGCAGGCAAGCCCAACTCCCTCGAGCGCCAGGCCTCGCTGATAGCGCGACGCGTTGGCAGCCTCATCGACGGCTCCCCAGTCAGAGTCAGGTCAGCAGACGGGAAGTGGCATCAGGTGGACGCCGAAGACCCTGTTCCACCCAGTGAAATTATGATACTACTTCCCACTAGGCCGAATATCAGGGACATCGTCATTAGACATCTCCATGACCACGGGATATCGGCTCAGGCGGACCGAGAGGGGGGGCTGCTGGACAGGCCGGCCGCACACGCCATTGAGGGGCTATTGCAGTTCGTCGCTAGGCCTAGGTCACGCCACCATGCTGCTTGGGTTGCCCGCTCCGTTCTGATTGGCTTAGACGACGCCCAGTTGCAGAGTTATATCGGGGGCGCACAACGAGGAGAAGACCTACTGTCCCGACTGGTAGGACATTGCCTGAGCGAGCCCCAACGGGCCTTGGTAGAGAGGTGGCGCCAACTGTCCGAATCAGGACGTCTAATCGATCTGCTGGACGAGACCATAGACAGGTCCGATCTACTCACTGCATACCCAGATCCCGTCTCGCGTCAGGACGTCGAACAGATCGTCGATGTCGTCAGGACACTGGGTGCTGAGGTCGGCGGCGATGCGATGGTCCTAGCGGACAGAATACGAAGTCTTAGGGAGCGCAGCTCCGACGCTCTCGAGGCCATCACCGTCCCATCAGGCGATGCTGTCAGGGTGATGACGATTCACAGTGCCAAAGGACTTGAGGCCAAGGTGGTGGTACTAGCTGATATCTTCTCCAACAGGCAGACCAACATGAGGAACGAGGACCGCAGTCGTTTGATAGTTAGCCCCGAGCTCTTCGCAGGCAATCCCAAGCCGTGGTCCAACGATTCCTCCCCTCACTCCGCGCTGTGGAACCACGTCCAGGTGCTGCACCAAGCTCGCAAGGACGCCGAGGCCCGCAGGTTGCTGTATGTAGGTGCCACACGTGCGGAGGAGAGGTTGATTGTGGTTGGCTCGAACAGAGGAACTGAGTGGGCCGAAGAAGAGGGTCTGCGGATGCCTTGGACCTACGACACGAAGATACCCCAATTGGGGCAGATGTGGATTGAGTCATTGCGTCAGGGCTCGTTGAGGCGAGAGGAAACTGCTTCACCGTGGTTAGATGAGGGTGACGACGAGGACGCCCCCGCCATCAGGACCAGAGGCCAGCGCACCTTCAATCCCGTCAGGATGTTCTCCAATGCCTCTCTTGGCGGCGATTTGACACTCCCAGGTATGCTAGTGCTCCACCACCCAGACTGTTTTGAGGACGCTAACGAATCATCAGTGCTGACGCCGCTGCAGCGTATTGAGAGGCTGGATGACGCCGCTGGATCTTCGGTCGAGACCGAAGATCCCGCTCCTCCTAGGCAGGACCCGGCCCCTCGAATCAGAATTACTCCGAATAGACTCCCAGTGTTCCAAGAGTGCCAACGGCGACAGTGGTTCGAGACTAGGGGTGGCCTGAGCCCAGAGCCGATAGCCTCCGGTGGACAAGCGTATTCATCGAAAGGAATGCCAGCCAACGTTGACCCCGCGACTCTCGGTACCGTCTTCCACAGGATACTGGAGATAGGAATCGGTAACCCCGGTCTCGCTGGCGAGCCGGTGAGCTCCCCGCTCCAAGCATCATGGACGGAACACAGAGAGGACCTTCTGTCAGACCCCGAGACCCATTCTACGGTGTTCACGGAGCTTCTTCCTCCAGACGCTGACCTTCATCGAACTCGCCTTCTGGTTGAGGGCATGGCAGAGCGTATTGGCTCTGGATCCCTAGGCAGGATGGTGCAGCGTGAATCGGTGAACGACCACATACTCGAGGGACTCAGAACGGAGATGCCGTTCCACATCGCCTTCGACGTCGAGACAGGAGGCTCGGTCAGACAGCGTTGGAGTCCCGAGGGACCTGAGCCTCTGGTGAGCATGGATAAGGCCACCATCGAGATGAATGGAATCATCGATCTCGTGCTTTGCACTGCGACCTCAAACGGCGATTCTGCCATTCGAGCGGTCGACTTGAAAACCGAGGATGCCGGATTAATCGACAAGGACTCTTCTGAAGGACTCCTTGACGCCCTCGATTCGGACGACCCCGGGCCCGCTTGTGAAGCCGAGTTCGAGATACTGAACAAGCACCGCATGCAACTGACTCTGTACTATCGAGCGTTGCAGAGCATAGAGAACGCGAGAAAAGCGGCCAACTTGAGGTGCAGGACCGTCCTGCCTCCTGCCATACTGGTTGGAGTGACCGGCAGGATGGTCGAGTATCCCAAGGAGATGCTGGATCAAGCATCACAGGATTTGGAAGAACTGCTCGTTAGGACTGCTGGCATGGCTCTGGCCTCGGACGCCCCGCTGTCGGATTTTGACAGACTCCCCCTAGAGTCTGCCCACATCTGCGAGAAATGCCCATTCCATCGCGGCGCACTGCCTATCTGCGGCCCTGCGGAGCAGTGAATGCTCAGACGAAGACTCCATGTGCTGAGAACCTCACACAAACCCATGGAACCAGATCTCGATGCCCTCGCCCAGCGTAGCGACGAGTTGTGGGAGGAGTCAATACTCCCGAGTCTGACGGATTTCGTGGCCATTCCTGCTCTCTCCCCGGGATTCGACCCCAATTGGGCCGAGACTGGAGATCTGGACGCCACCGTCGAGTTGTTCTGTGGCTGGCTCGACTCCCAATCCATCGACAAAATGTCCTATGAGGTCCACCGCATTGGAGAGCGCAGTCCAGTGCTGCTTGTGACAATCGAGGGCACAGGTCCCGGAGAGGTTCTGTTTTACTCCCATCTCGACAAGCAGCCGGCCCGTCCGGAGTTGTGGTCAGAGGGTCTGCACCCATGGAAGGCGGTCCGACGTGAGCCTTGGCTGTTCGGTCGTGGGGCCCTCGACGATGGGTACGGCGGCTACCTGTGCGTGACCTCGGTCAGGATGCTACAGGAACAGGGCGTTGCCTACCCGACCTGCCGATTCATCATCGAGACCTGCGAGGAATCCGGCTCGTACGACCTCCCTGAGTATCTTGACGCCTTGACCGACGACCTCGGCAGCCCCAATCTCATTGTCGTGCTGGACACCGGAGGTGGTGACTACGAACACATCTGGGTGACTGATGCGCTGCGTGGGCTACTGGCCGGAACCCTCTCTGTACAGGTCTCCCATGAAGGCATCCACTCAGGTCACGGAGGAGGTGTAATACCCTCATCCTTCAGGATAGCAAGGATGCTACTCAACAGGGTCGAGGACTCGGATACCGGCGAGGTGCTGATCCCTAGGATGCACGTGCCAATCACCGAGGAGGTCAGAGCACAGTCCGATTCACTAGTCGAACTTCTAGGCGACACGGTATGGGACGATCTCCCGGTGGTCGACGGCATGCGACCCCAGACATCGGGTGCGGCAGAGATGCTCCTGAACATGAACTGGAGGCCGTGCATGTCGGTAATCGGAGCCGATGGGATGCCTCCAATACAGACTGCGGGAAACGTCCTCAGAACCAACACCGACCTCAAACTCAGTTTCAGAGTCCCTCCTGGGGTTGACTCAGAAGCCTCCATCTCCGAGATCAAGAGAATCCTCGAGGAGAATCCACCCTACGGCGCCAAAGTCACATTCACACCTGATGCAGTCTCTGACGGCTTCCGCGCCCCGCCCCTCTCTTCCAGTGCTAGTCAAGCCCTCTCTGAGGCCGCGAACAGCATTAGCGGGTTGCCCCCGATGACTATCTGGTTGGGGGGGACAATTCCATTCTTAGCGATGATTCAGGGCAAGTACCCCGATGCCCAGTTCCTGTGCACCGGCACAGGGGGGCCAGGCAACAACGCCCACGGGCCCGACGAGAAACTGCACATCCCAGCTTCAAAGAGGCTCACTGCGGTGCTGTCTGCAACTATAGCCGCAGTTTCTAGATGAGCCGGATAACTCCGTGCTGCGATGAGACAGATTCCGCCGAGGTTAAAGCGGATGCACCGGTCGAGCACCCTGAGGGCTCGTATGAGCGAAGAAGAGGGAACCATCACTCCTGAGTTACAGGCGCGTCAGATTGAGGAGAGGCTAGCCGAGGAGACCGACCGCCTCGAGAAGCTCTACGTGGCTTACAAGAAGGTCGAGGACGAGTTGGCCGAGAAGAATGCCATCATCGAGGTCCTTGAGAAAGAAGCCATCGACAAGGAGATTGACAAGGAAGGACTAGAATCTCTCCTCTCAGAGAAGGAGGCGCGAATCCACGAGGTCGAGATAGAGGGGGCTAAGACCGGCAAGAGGGTCGAGCACCTTGAGCCAGAACTTGAGAAGATGGAGGAGTTGTACACCCGTGAGAAGGCTCGCCTCGGCCGTGTCTTCGAGGTCACTGAGGAACTCGATGAGCGCAACCGGGTAGCCACTGCAGAACTCTCCGCGCGCGACGACTGGTACGTCCAGCACATGCAACTCTTCGAGCAACTCAACGAGGCTATCCATACCCGCTACACGATGATAGACAGGGCAGTTGAAGCGGCTAGGGATGTGCTGGCCAGTCAAGAGACATTCAAGGATCGCATGGAGGAAGCCCTCGATGCGGTCAAGGAGACCGTCGAGGACATAGTCGATGGCGACGACGAAGGTGACACCGACGAGTCCGAAGCGGACGAGTCCTGATCACTTCGGCCGATGCTTGTAGCAGTGGACGGAACCTTTCTTCTGCATCTTCTTGTTAGTGCACGGATGCCCGTTTGAATCTATATGCTGGCACATCTTTTCCTTCACTTGCTCCCTCTTCTCAGTTTTCTTAATGACTAGCCTCATCCTTTCCTCACGCACAAAGGATTGCCCCTGTTTGCTAAAATAATCCCTCGCCGAATCCCTCATTCTTCTCCTTCCAAACGTATCACGCTCTCCGGGTCCGGGGATATTTTTCTGGGGGATATCGAGCTTGTTCCGCCAGAGATGCCTCCTGTCATTTCCAATCTTCTTTCCAAGTGCATCACGTTCTCCGGGGCCGGGAAACCAGGTTGATCCGCATACTTTGCAATGACCAACATTCGACACTCCACAGTAGGTGACATAGTGATATCTTGACTTCTGTACAACAAAAATCCACTCCACTGCGAAATTGGAAAGGGGAGACTCCCCATCGGCCAGGTCGCTGTCGGTACTACAAGCGGGACATTCTACCGCCAACCCATCCTCGACGACTTCTGAAAGTCCCAAGATATTCTCTAACACCACCGAATCAATCTCCTTCTCATTCAGGAGGACGCCACTGCACATGTCGCATCTATGGTATTTCTTATTTGGCACGTACCACAACTTCTGACCGTCATCCGGGCAGTGATAGACATCGTGTTGCAGGTTGATTATTTTCTCATTCTCTTCCTGCGGTCTGCACGCGAAGCAGAAGTCGGAGTCACCGCCGGCCGGTCTCTGGCACGGACGGCCGGTATTATTTCTCACTCCGATGCATTTCTTGGCCATACCATCACTTCGGTTGGTGCATGTAGCAGTACTGAGTGCCGCGATAGGTGACCCTGCGGCATTTCTTGTCCGTCAAGTCGTCTATATGCAGGCAATTTGTAGTCGCGTGACTTCCAATGGCAATATTTCTCTCAGCACTCTCTGCCTTCCTCCGGGCTATCTCCTCCTTTCCATCTTCGACCGAAGTGCTTTGTTTGACAGTATTCATTTCCTTTGCATCGAACCAGAATGTGCCACAATCTCGACACCCATCGATTACCATTAGTTTTCCTTTTTTCGATTTGGAGGACTCAGCATTTGATGCTACCACCGCGAGCACGGCAATACCCAGCAGGAGTCCAGCAGCACCACCACCGCCAAAACCACCGCCGATGTTTACACCGCCACCTCCCTCAGGGAGTTTGTAGGCCACTCTAATTTCTAGCATTAGAGCCTCACACCTAGGGCACTTCAGCGAGCATTCTTTGCCATTCTTAAGGAGATCAGTGAGGGTTCCAGCGTGCTCTGAAAGCTTATTCTCCAGCGACTTGGCATCAAGCATCGTACCCTTGCATTTTTGGCAAGCGTAGTACCCATTATTGTATTCTGATCGGTAGGTGAGTTGGCCGCAGCCCCGAGGGCACTGGAGCTTCTCGATGTCCCCAAGCTGGGTCCTGTGTCCCCTGCAGAAGAGTGCCCCAGTCATTGCCTCTCTGAAGCAGGGCTTACCACTCCCCATCTTACCCATGCAGATCTTCACGGATGGGTCCTGAGCCCTGTGTTTCTTGCAGTAATCGGATTGGTACATCGATGGGCGCCCACAAACCGATCCATCCTCGTTGGAACCCTTGCACTTGGTCATTCAATCACCCGGTTTCGTTCCGTCAGCCAGCCTAATGCACTTAGCAGGTAATCCGCCCCAGACCTCGCCCGGAGGGATGTTGGTCCACTTCGGGACGACCGCCCTAGAGGCAATCACCGCTCCCTCACCGATTACACAGCCGGGCTGGACGATGCTTCCCGTACCTAGCAAGGCACCGTCACCGACCTTGACCGGGGAGAGTACCAGCTCGCCCTTCTCAGTGAGGTGCGCGTTGATGGTGGCATGACCTCCCATCACCACTCCTTCTCCAAGCGTCACCATACCGGCATCGTTGATGTTGTCCGTATTCAATTGGGCTCCTTTACCGATTTTGGCCCCCATCAGCCGATAGTATATGTTCCCTAGGAACGAAGGCACTAGCACCCACAGGAAGAGCAGGGCTGAACGATGGAATATCATAGACCAAGCCCACTGGATGGTCGTGAACGATTCCAAGGGCACCCTGCCCTCATCGAGCCTAGGCCGTAACAGCCCACCCAGCAACCCACAGAGCAGGACCATGCAGATGCCCCAGCAGAGGTAGCCTAGACCGAGTCCAATGCCGGTTCCGACAGCTTCCATAAGCAGACCCTCGCCGACCACACGGTCTCTGATCCACATTACGATGAGATAACCGGGAGCAGCCGAAATTCCCCAGATTACTGCAATGAACAGCATCACCAGCACAGACAGAACGTTCTGTATCAGGTGGAAGCCCCGCATGTCACCACTTCTCGCAAACCTGTCACCTAACTACGACCCTAAAGCATCGTCTACGGCATCCTCAAGTCGTCGTCGCCAACGGCAGGTCCATGGCACAGGCATCAGGGATGCTGGGCGACGGCTCGAAGGCCGTCAAAGTACACCATCTAGTCAAGGCCCCCGAGAACACCCCCGGTTCGGTGAGGAAACGGGAGTCATGGGACGCCAGCGAGCCGGCAACGGTGTACAAGACCCCCGAGATTCTACCTGACGGTACTCATTGCATCGCTGCCACGGTGATTTTCAGGACCCGCGGGTGCGTCTGGTGGTGGAAGTCCGGCTGCACCTTCTGCGGCTACTTCAATGACGTCCGCGATGATGTGACAGCCGACGATCTGTTCGCGCAGTGGGATGAGGCCAAGCGCAGACTCGACGATTTTGAAGGTTGCAGTATGATCAAGGTGTATACCTCTGGGACTTTCTTCGAGGACCGCGAGAATCCCCCAGAGTGGCAGGAGGCTATTCTGAGGGAGACACACGAGAGGGGACTGGACCTAGTCATCGAGGCTCAGGCGCAGATGTGCACACCTGAGAAAATCGCTTGGGTTGCCGAGCGACATCCCGGCTGTACCGTGGCTGTCGGATTGGAGGCCTACGACGACGCAGTCCTTCGATTTCATGTCAACAAGGGCTTCTCAACTAAGCAGTGGCATCGCTCCGTTGACATGCTCAAGGAGAACGACCTTCGGGTCAAGACCTACCTTCTGTTCAAGCCCCCGTTCATGTCAGAGGGCGACGCGCTCGAACTCACAAGTAAGTGGATCAGTGAGGTCGCTCCGTACTCGGACGACATCTCGGTCAACCCAATGAACATCCAACGACGAACCATCGTCGACCGACTCTACCGCAACCGCGAGTACCGCACTCCATGGCTGTGGTCCCTAGTGGAGATGCTCGAGCGTACCCACGTCGACATCACTGAGTCGAAGGCACGCATCATCGTCCATCCGACTGCGGGCGGCAAACTCAGGGGTGCTCACAACTGCGGTTCCTGCGATACTGAGGTGGTCGCTGCGATAGAGCGCTACTCGGTCTCTGCCGACATCCGTGAGTTCGCAGGTCTGGACTGTGAGTGCAAAGGGGTCTGGAGGGCTGAGATTGACAGCGACCTCTGGCTACCGGCCCCAATGGGAACTGGTGGTTACAGACGTGGCTCAGCGGTGGACCTTGCTCGCGCACCCTAGACGAGGGACAGAGTCCCTCGCCCAATGCTTAAGGGGCAATCTTCGGTGGTAGATGCGTCCCGATTGGTTGGGGCAGAGGGAGTGAGATGTCTGAGGGCGGCTCCGGTACAGTCGGAGAGTTCATCCAAGGAGAGGATGAACCGTCGTCATCATGGGTTGTCCTCGCATTCGGGCTGGTGACTTCACTGGCCCTGCTCATGCTCCACGGTATCCTCTATCCCAGCAGGGACCTGCCGGTGATTTCCGAGATTCTGCCGATGTTTGACGGAGTTTTCGACTCCGGTATCTGGTTCTTCATCCTAGGAGTCATGGGGGGCGTGTTTGCAATCATAGCCACCATGCTGACGGAAGCGACTAGCGAGTGAGGTGTTTGAATGGGCGATGTTCTGACTTCTCTGGTGCTTTTCTGGGGGCTAATGCTGCTTACCTACTTCTTGATGCAGAACGGACTCTCGATCTTCAACGATGTCACCAAGGCGATGTCACACTTCATGCTCGAGAAGGCCCTAGGGCCGGGAATCGACCTAGTCGAAGGCAGGGAGGGATCCGCTTCCAAGGCGTGGTTCATTCAGGGCATGCTCTGGCTCATCGCAGCATCGACACTGGTCTTTGAGGGTCTGTGGCTGAAGCAAGATCCAACCGCTCTGCACAGTCTTTCAGCATGGGGTTACGACCCGACCGCGAACTCACTCATCTACGCATCCAACTACGCGGCGCTGTATGGTGGGATTGGGATGCTACTGATTGGTTCCAGCCTGCACATCATGCCTCGCCTCGCCGACACCAAACTCGCCAGTGAGAGGAATGCGACACTAGTATCGTTCCTCTGGACACTGTCAGTCCTTGTCCTAGTCGTCGCCGCCCATGACTCCGAGATACTGGGTGTGAATATCTTCCTAATCGGCACCGGCATGCACGTCCTCGGCTTCATTGCCATCGTCATCAACCTGCTTCTGACTATCTCTGAGAGACAGAGAACCCTGCCAATTCCGGGCTGGCTCATCATCATGGGGATGCTAGCAGATCCGATATCCACAGTTGCCACCATCATCACGGGCAGCATCCAAGTCGGAGCAGGGCAGTGGCTACTGGCTCACATGATTGGAGGCACCTTCTTCTTCGCCACAGCTGCAGGAGTCGCTCTGTACGTTTCGTCCAGCGCCTCGGGTAATCCGCTGTGGTCGAGGTCGCTGGGAGCGGCTACACTGGTCGGTGTTCTGGCAACGATAAATCCGATAGGAGATAGCAATGGGATGATGGCTGCTGACATGCTGGGAGTCACTTTTGAGCAACTCCAGCCCTCATCTCAGGACAGCATAGTCATGGCCTTCCTGATGGCTCTGGCGATAATTCCCATAATGGCTCTTGCAGCCAATGTCATGATGACCCTCAGGGGTGGTGACGCCTTCATTGAAAACTCCGACTCAGCGGGTATTGCCGAGTTGAATCTGGGTGCCTCTATGCTGCTGCCACTGGCCGCAGCTTCGCTGTTCGTGCAGTCCGATGCCCTAGCAGCGGCACCCGAACTCTCTGGTATAGCGCCAACGCTGCTGCTGCTGGGAATATGGCTGGTCCTAGTGCCAATTTCACTTGGAGCCGCACTACATCTGTTCCCCACAGTCACGGGCAGGAACCTTCTGTCGCGCAATCGCGCCCGCTGGGCCTACTGGATGATGGGAGGTGGCGCCTTCCTCGGCCTCACGGTGTCAATGATGTCGGATTTGATCGACATGGCTCTGATTGAGGCCGCAGTGGATGACTCAAGCGCCTTGGCTGCAGATGTTCAGGCAGTGGGGGCGATTCTGTTCTACGGCGCTGTAGTTGGTGCCATCATGCACACCCTCAATGCAGTCAGCGGTTTGTTCCGGGGTGCTCGGGTTGACACCGATAGAGCCACGTCCAGTTCGATAACCACAGAAGCTTACTCTCTGGCCTCGCCTACTTCGGTGAGGAAGATCCTAGCAGGCGGGGCAAGCCTCGATACCACAGTGGTGCCTGTTGGGGAGAGTGACGATGCCGGCAGTGCCACCGAGTTGTGAACATCGGCATACAACCGTCACCTTGAGAGCGAGAGCCCCACTTCACTTCTGGGGGATGGCATGCGTATAGGGCTCGTCGGCAAGCCGAACGTGGGTAAATCCACTACATTCTCTGCCATGACGCAGACCCCGGTGGAAATCGCCAACTACCCGTTCACAACCATTGACCCGAACGTAGGCGTGGCATGGTTGCCTCTGCCCTCTGTGTGTGCTTGCTCCGAGTTGCGTAGAAGGAGAGAGCAGGCGGGCAGGCTCGAGGCGAACACCGAAGACGATCCGAGATGTGGCAGCATCTGCACACCGAACTCCGGCTCTTGCACTAATCACCGCCGACTAGTCCCGGTAACCCTCGTAGACGTCGCCGGACTGGTTCCCGGAGCCCATGAGGGCAAGGGCCGGGGTAATCAGTTCCTTTCCGACCTCGCGAGGTGCGACGCCCTGATTCAGGTCGTGGACGTTTCCGGATCTACTGACCTCGACGGGAATCCTGTCGGCAGCGGCGGCTCAGACCCAATTGAGGAACATAACTTCCTCATCGAGGAGCTTGAGGCGTGGATAGCCGGAATACTCAGCATCGGCTGGAAGCGCGGCGCCAGACGGGTACAAGCTGAGGGCGATAGGGCTCTGATTGACTACGCTGTAGACCAACTCACCGGCATCGGCGCCTCCGAGCAGCACGTTGTAGCTGGATTCAACGCCGTGCACTCTGAACACCCCAATGCCGATGTGCCCTGGAACTGGGGAAATGCTGAGATGAAGTCGATGTCATCGGCAATTCGCAGCGAGCTATTCCCGATTTCGGTCGCCGCGAACAAGGCAGACCTAGCGATGTCCGGTTCATGGACTCCTCTCGCAGAGATGATTCGGAGTGAGGGTGGTGTACTCGTTGCGACCAGCGCCGAGGCGGAACTGGCACTCAGTAGGGCCTCGGCGGCAGGGCTAATCGAGCATAACATCGGAGAGTCGGACTTCAAAATCACCCCTGAAGGGGAGGCGAGGCTATCGCAAACTCAGAGGGAGGCACTGACATCGATTACTGAATCTCTGGTTTGGGAAGGGGATGGACTCGTCGGTCTGTTGTCTGAAGTTGTCTTCGGCACACTCTCGCGTAGGGTGGCGTACCCGGTTCAGGACGAGACTCACTGGGTCGATGGTGACGGTAACATCCTCCCCGACGCATTACTGGTCGCCGAGGGAACTACAGCGAAAGGACTCGCTTACGCGGTCCACTCTGATCTCGGTGATGGCTTCATCAGGGCGGTTGATGCCAGATCATCGAGAGTCATTGGCGCCGAGCACGAAGTGCAGGATGGGGACGTAATCAGTATCTACGCTAGGACCTGATTAGGTCTCTACGTCGATGACGGGTTGCAGTACCAACTCATAGGTCATAGCGGTCCAAGTGATATCGTATTCCTCGTCAGAATCAACGATGGAACCCAGAGGAGATGGAGGGGAGTTGATTTCAGCTGTAATCGTGGCAGCCCAAGTGCCTCTACCCATGCCACCATCCACCCACATGTTGCGCAATTCTGATTCGCTCATCTCGGTAGCTGTGTAGTTCGCTCCAGTATAGTTCTGAGTGACATCCCATCGAAGTGTGAAACCCGAATCACCTCCTGAACAGGGCCCGTCATCGTGTAGATCTTCGAACACACCCTCGACCTGACTGACATCGCTGTTGCCCTCTGCACTGTCAGTGAAACCCGGTCCGGGATCGTCGTTGTCATTGCACTCTACATTTAACGCGACATATCCGATATTCAACTCAGACATGACGTCGAAGAAGGTATCATGGGTATCTCCATCTCCCAACATTTGGGATTCCTGTATGATTATCGGAGTCTCAGCGAATCCGACCTCCCAATCACCCGAGGGGCCCGAAGAACCTCCTCCAATCATGTCATCATCAAGCAAGGAAGGCATCAACTGGAAGTACAACGGGAAGGCCAGCATGAAAGCCACACTTATCCCGAGGATTCTCATCTTCCTTGGCGTGTTGACTAGATCATCGAAGTCCATGTTGCTCCCGTAACGCCGTTAGCACGCCCCCTATCAAACACTCTCATTCTGCGTTCGTTACAAGTTCTTTCACAAACCCGCATTAATTTCAGATGAAGATTGTAGGGCCTAGTGATTGTGTTCACTGCCGCCTTCACCCATCGCCTCATCCCAGCACGAGTCTTCGGGGTCGCTGACCGCTCCCTCTTCTTTCAGACACGGGTGGTGGTTGGTGAAGACGTCGAATTCGGTTAGCCAAGGCTCGATAATCCATGCATGCGTCATCCAGTAGTCGTCCAGATGCACATTGGTTCCATCTCGATAATGGCAGTCCTCATCGCTGATGTCCTCGCCGACCACTTGGAAGCTGGAGTTAGTGAAACAGAGTGTTTCGTGGACGTGCCACCAGTCGTTGTCACCAGGGAATCCTGAGGGGGGGTTCACTGGATCTGTCCGCACATACCATGCGAACCCAACGAGCTCCGCATTCTGTGCGCTGCTGGCGTACATCAGGAACTCCGGACGCTCGAAATCAAAATCACTGTCCATTCTAGTGCCTGAGAAATCGGGGTCGAGGGGGTCAAAACCATCATCCTCCATTGAGAAGTCACCTAGTCGGACGTGATGCGTGCCCATGCCCATGACGTAGTCCACCGCCATGTGGAATCCGTCCGCCTCGGCATCGGCGAGTGTGGGCCATTGCATCGCCCACGCAATCGCGGCTTCGAACTGCTCTGAGACATCGATACAGTCCTGCCATGTCAGCATCCCCTTCGTCATCTCGTGATAGGCGGGAGCGAGGTGGTCGCCGTGGTCCTGGTCATCGCCGTGTCCGGTGCCCGTAGAGTGGCACCACCACGGGCGCATCGACATGTCAACCTCAGAATCCGCACAGCCGTCGCTGGCCGCGGGCTCGTTGGCAGGCGTGGAGGGACATGAGTCGTCAGCATCGACGAGGCCGTCACCGTCACCGTCCCTCTCAGTCGCACTGCATCCGTTATTGTCCGTATCCTCACCAATCGGGGTCTGCACACACAAATCATTCGCGTCTGAGACACCATCCTCATCACCATCCTTCTGGCTTGCCGAACAACCGCTCTCGTCCACCACTTCGTCGATAGGGGTAAAAGAACACAAGTCCAGCTCGTCGGAAACGCCATCGACATCCTCGTCGACAGATCCCATGCATCCGGAGAGCGAACCGCCTAGCAGTAGCAGGACCATCAGCGAGGCTTTGAGGTTCACACCCCGAAGAACGTACAATGGATGATAAATCCATCATTCATCTGAATCACTTCCATTCCAGTCATTGGTATCGACTCTCTCGCCTTGGAACAGCACCCTTGAGCGCTTGAATTCAGGGAGGAAGTACCCTATCATGGAACGCTCGCCAAAACTCCACTTCCAAGGGCAGCGAGGGAGTGAACCGGCCCACTGCTTCAACAACGAGGACCAAACCTCACCCTCCATCTGGCGAGGAACCTCAAATGACACCGTGGACAGTCTCCCAGCCGAACCTGGAACGTAGGACCATGAGCGTATGGATAGACCTGCAGCCTCGCCGTCTTCCACGACCAGACCGATTACCCTCGCCTGCCTCGATATTGGGACGATGATGGCCCATCTGTGGACCATTCGCGACTCTTGGATCCTCCTCATCCCCCATCCGCGTGCCTCTCCGATCTCGCGTAGAGCACGGATGGCATCAGTAGGGGCGATGCTGACCGGAATCTCAAGCAGCCGGCTAGACGCCATCACCTCGGCCTCTAGGCTCTCGCCCATAGCGGCTTCGCGTCAAGTTGCGTCCTGCGGGATTAGCCGAAGAGTGAGCCGAGGCCTTCGAAGCCAGCGCCCTCTTCCTCAGGCTCTTCCTCTGCAGCCTCTTCCTCGGCCGGAGCCGCCTCAGCGCCACCGCCGCCAGAGGCAGCAGGTGCGGCTGAAGCAACCGGAGCTGCCACGGCGGTAGCCATGGCCTCACCAATATCGACGGAGCCCAAGGATGCGACTAGAGCCTTAACACGGGCTCCGTCGGCATCCACTCCAGCAGCGGTCAAAACCGCGCTTACAGCGTCTTCGTCAATATTCTTTTCAGCAGAGTGCAGTAGCATTGCAGCATATACATATTCCATTTTTTTCACCTTTTTTTATTTGAGGAATCACCCGGGCCGTTAAACTCGGCTTATTCCTCTTCCCCCTCTTCCACCCCGACTGGTGCCTCAGCACCAGAATCCGAGTCAGCCGCATCGGAGGCAACGGCGTCAGCGCTCTCAAGCGCTGAGGAATCTAATTGGCCAGAGATGGCCATAGCATGCGCGTTCGCGCGCGTGATGAACAGTGAAACAGTGTCGTCGTTGACGACCCCTGCTTCTATGGCGACGGACATCGCTTCGCTGCTGGCCTTGGACAGCAGTGTGGGCATAGTGATAGTCGAGAACCACCGTGTGTTGCATGCCAAGTTGAAGGCGCCCGAGGTTGCTGAGATAACATCGCTCTTGAAACCGTCCAAATCGAGATCCAGGGATGAGGCAGGGAACACAACTCCATCCTCTATGGCTCCAGTCAGGATTAGCCCAATCTCTATCGGGGTTATTCCTAGCTTGGCCAGCATAATCCCGAGGTCACCGGAGATGGTTTCGCCCTCGTTGACGACGGTAACTGTCTTCTGGATAGCGACCTTGCCCTTGTCTATCTTGGCTGGTATGCCTACTGCGTTGAACTCGCCCACGATAGGTCCCGGCCCGAACTCGGTCGGACCCTTCTCAACCACAATGTCTGAGGGCGCCTTTTCACCCTCCTTAGCCGCGCGGCCCTGACGGGTTTTGTCAAGTTCAGCAAACAGCCCGAAGGAGTTCAGGCTCTCGGAATGTACTATGCAGGGCTGGACAGCTCCATCGAGCAACTGGTCGAGACCATCTTCAGGCAGACCTGCCTGTTCCCAAGCGATTCTAATCAGCGTCTTCTTTGCCATTGTCATCGTCATCCGATCGCGCAGCGAGTTGCGCATGCCCAGCATATTCCCGGCGGGCACTCCTCCGATGTCTACAATCCCGACGATACCATCGTTGGAGAGCAACTCTGCGAGTTCGGACACCCGGCCCTTCTTCCAAGGTGCTACCTTGGCCATCATTCAATCACCTTCACCTTGATAGAGGGTCCCATCGAGGTCTTGATGTAGCATGAACGGATGTTCCCAGCTCCCCGTTCCAGTTTGCCAGTGACCCGGTTCCAGATTGCCATCGCGTTAACGGTAAGGTCGTCGACCCCTTGCTCACGCGAGCCCATTGCGGTGTGGAAGGTGATACGATCTCGTGACCTGACAATCGCAGTATCCTTGAGTCCTGCGGCAATCATTCCAGGGTCCAGATTAGGAGGGACTGGGCGAGGCATCTTGCCACGCGGCCCTAGTACGACACCGAGGAATCGTCCAACGGTCCCCATGTGAGGTATCTCGGACAGGAAGAAGTCACTCTTGTTGGCCATCTTGCGGGCTTGTTGCCGGTTGCCACCTAGATCCTCAATGGTGGATGGATCTATGACATCAATTCCGGCGGCCTTGGCCTTGGTGGCCATCTCACCACCAGCAAACATCGTGATGCGTATCGGTTTGCCCCTTCCGGTGGGCAGGCGAACCTCTTCCTGGATTCTGTTCGTCGGATTCTTCAGATCAACGTCCCTGAGGGTGAAAGCCATCTCGACTGACTCGACGAACTTGCGCTCTGGTGACTCATCGAGAGCCTGTTGAATCGCGCTCTGAATATTTTCCTGCATTTTTTCCCACCTCCGCGGTCAACGAGGTCACCCTCTCCCGCAATTCGTGATTCTCAACTGAAATGTTCGCTAAACCTACCCTCACTCATCGCTTGCAAAGCATCCTTCGGTGCCATACCCTCGACATTCACTCTCATAGAGACACAAGTACCCATAATCTCACGGCTGCGGGCGTACAGATTGGCGCCCGTGAGCCGGTCCTTCTGGTCCTCTGCCAGCTTCTTGACCTGATCCATAGTCAGGTTCTCAGAAGACTCCTCCCAGGAGCCGTTGCACTTCTTCTGTCCGAGCATCTGAATCACCTTGTGCGGCGTTTCATTACGTGCAGACATCTGTTATAGCCTCCTGTTAGTGCGCCCCGCCGACCTGCTTTCCCTATTTGATAGTGATGCAACGCCCGTAGGGCGGGCCTCCAGCACTACTCAACGCGTTGGGTGACTCTAACTTGGTCAGCGCGCACTGTGAGGGCCACCGGCACTGCTGCCTCGAAGAGTTCGACGGTGACCTCTTCTTTCGACTCTGTCACACGGGTCACACGGGCCGCTTGACCTCGGAAAGCGCCGCCGTGAATCTCCACGATGCTACCCTCTTCAATGCCGGCAGTCGCCGCCTTGGGCTCAAGATAGGGAAGCACGTCGCCCAACGGCGACTCCCCACCGAGTACTTTGCGACAGTTCTTCATCGGCGTTGTGGAGACACCGACTCGTCCGATAAGCTTCTCGACGTGATGTAGGGCCGAGGCTTCGACGAAGATGTAGCCACGCATGAAGTGAGGGCTGAGGACGCCAAAGATCTCGTCTTGGATGTCCTCGAGCGAACCAGTACCGGAGAGCCTGGCTCGGACCTCCCTAGCCACGTTTTGCTCTTGACCAATGGAGGTCTTGAGGATGTAGAGATAGGAAGCGACGTCACCGTACATCTCGCGCAGTTGGGGGGTGGAGTACTCTCTCTCCTGAATGGTTCCCGGGTCAACCCACTCATAGCCCTTGTACAGGCCACGAGCATCGACCTCCTCGACCGAGCTGATGAAGAGAAGTGGTGTGACTTCGTTGAGTCGGTTCTCATAGGCTAGGCCGCGCGCGCCTCCCGAGCGCACGTATTGTAAGTTGTCAGCCTCGATACCGGTGACCTCAGTTATCCGAGCCACCACTGTATCTAGGTCCTCGGGGTCACCGATGCCGTAGATACCATCCCAGGCGCCAGGAAGAGCGTCGTCTGCGAGTCCATCAGCGCGCTGCATGAGCAGCACTCTCTCTCCGTTTCGAATGTAGACTGTGAACGTATCTGACATTTTTTTAACCTCACTCGGTTAGCCAATTGAAGAAGGACGGGAAGGCACTATCCATCAGCCACAGCATCACGAATCCGATTGCGCCGAGGATGAACATCCCAATGCCACAGACGATTATGGTCTGGCGAAATTCCTGCTTGGATGGCTTCCTCGCCATCTTCAGGATGCGGGCGTAGGGGCCGGTTTGAAGGCTACGAACACGCCCTTCAATATCGTCCTGCCAACTCTGAACAGTCTCCTCGATGGGGCCCACATTGGAACTCTCGATAGCCATCACTAATCCTCGAAGCGACCCGGCGACCGACAGACTCCATTTAAGCACGCCGGGCGAGCCCTAAGGGGCTCGAAATAAAATCAGAGTAAAAATCAATTCACGAACTCAACGGTACGGTCCCTGAGGTTGCGTATCTGAGTGTGTCGCGAAGCTCCGTCTATCTGCTCGCTCTTCACGCCAGTTAACACGAGCAGGACCCTGATATTGTCCCCCATGGTCTCATCAGTAGTAGCGCCCCAGATGATTCGAGCATAGGGATTCACCTTTTCGCGAATCAGTTTGGCGCACTGCTCGGCATCCCCAAGTGACAGAGTAGGCCCGCCGACCACATTTACCAGCGCTCCGCGGGCATCGGAAATGTCTATGTCGAGCAGGGGTGATTCTAGAGCCTCTTCGGTGGCCCTCTCAGCCTTGCCCTCGCCGTGAGCCTCACCGAGTCCGATGACCGCCACTCCTCCGCCATCATCCCCTGCCATCACGGAGCGCAGGTCCTGGAAGTCGAGGTTGACGACACCCTCCTTTGAAAGCATCTCGGAAACCCCTGAAATACTCCTCATCAACAATTCGTCTGCGACGCGGAATGCAGCGTCGAGCGGAAGGTCACGAACCCCCTCAACCTCGAGAAGACGCTCGTTGGGCAGTACGACCACTGTGTCGCACACCTCTCGCAGTCTTTCCAAGCCCCATTCTGCATTCTGCTTCCGCAGAGCCCCCTCCGACATGAAGGGGGAACTCACCACAGCGATGGTCAGAGCTCCGACCGATTTGGCCAGTCGAGCAACTACATGCGCACTCCCTGTCCCAGTGCCACCTCCCAGTCCCGCTGTGATGAATGCAAGATCGCAGTCTTCGATCTCCGTCTTGAGTGCGCGCTCAGATTCGAATGCGGCTTGCTCTCCCTTTTCTGGGTCACCGCCGGCGCCTCTGCCTCTGGCAGAGCGCCCAATCAGCACCTTGTCCCGGACATTGACTCTCAACAGGTGTTGGGCGTCGGTGTTCACCGCCAACCCTCTGACATATGTCCCGTCAAACACACCTTCAAGTTCTAGCCTCGCCACGGTGTTGGAACCGCATCCTCCACAGCCGAACACACGTATCTTAGGCTGCAGTGATTTGAGCAGACTCTTCAGTTCCGCATCGTTCTTTTTGTCGCTCAGGTCGTGAGGTGCGACATTGTCATCTCTGTCAGCCAGAGCCCTCTCGACGATGAAGTCCATGAGGCCGAGGCGAGTCGTAGAGAGGATAACCGTTACCCCCCGCCTTCGGCGGGCAAGGCGTGTTTCATCGGGGCTGCTACAAGGCCACTATCCCAGCAACTGGTTCCGTGTACTGACGAAGCGAGAGAGGAATGTGTATACCCCTCCCCAAGCGGAGATGGCGAGAGTGACCGTCATGCCGTTGAGGTTGTTATTGCCCAGCATGATACAGCTGGCGTAGCCTGTGTCGGAGAGATCAATACCGACTCCTCCAGAGTAAGCTTGCCAAGAAGCGGCGACCAAGCAGGCCACCGTCAGTACCATGCGGTCGGCGCGGCCGAAGCCGCCGTAGATTCTGTCGAGTCCTACTGATTGGGCCTGAGTCCCCATGTAGGAGCCAAACAAGGTCAGCACTGCTGCCACAGCCCCCGAGCTCGGATCGCTGACAAAGGTCGCGTTCATCCCTATCGCAATGAGTAGACCCACGTCGACAACCCTGTCGATGGTGTGGTCGAGGAAGTCTCCGTACGGTCCAGCCACTCCCTGATGACGGGCCAGAGCACCGTCGAGCGCGTCGAGCACACCAGCCAGCAGTATCAGCAGGACGGAGACCCCAATCATGATTGCACCGTTATTGTCGAGGGCAGCCTCCGAAATCAGCCAGAAGGCGCCGAGAGCGAGGATTAGACTGGTCCAAGTCAGGACACTAGGGTCAAGATTCCCCATTTTCAGGACCAGCGGTTCAATTGCCTTGGTCCAGATTCCCCTCATCCTCTCAAACATCGTCACCCCTCCATGCTGGCTACCCAGTCGATTAACGAGCCCGGGCTAGCCGGCTTGAAACCATCTGCTATCCAGTCGGAAAGCGAGGCGACGACTGAGTCGACGCTGCCATGCGAAGTATCGAACTCACACCAGGGGGCATTGCCCTCGCGCTCGTTCCAAGCCCCCCCTAGCAACTCCCACTCGCAATTTGCCTGCACCTTCTCGGCCGTGTACCCCCTACCTGTGAGTCTGGATTCTAGAATCTCGGGCGAGCAGCGCAGTACGGCCACCGCATCGCAAGGCAGGTGATGGGAGAGGTGACCGTCCACCACTACGGCCCCGTCAGGAGGAGATTTCCACTCAGGAACGAGCGCATCATGCAATGCGTCGGTGTCGATGACCTTCGCCCCGTCGGCTGGATCGACCTCACCTAACAAACTGTTCTGCTCGGCTAGCGATTCTACTGAAACTACAACGCATCCGCCATCGGAGAGCATCTGCGCTACCGTGCTCTTGCCAGTCCCAGGTGTACCGCTCAGCGCTAGTCGAAAACCATCACTCACATTCCGGCCGGCTGGTCAAGAAGCCATGAACACTACGTGTCGCCGGCGCAATATTGACCATCCCTCGGGGCCGCGCAAGGTCTGAGAGACATGGCCGAGGGCGAAATCAACTGGATTAAAGCGATGGATCCTCGTTATTCTAAATTGAATTTACTTCTCTTAGCCGTGCCCATTACATTCTACTTCGCCTACGTGTCACATGATCAGACAGCAGCATTCTTTGCCTCTATGGTTGCTATAATGCCGCTCGCTTTCCTGATGGGCCATGCCACTGAGGAGATTGCATTGCGGACTTCGGATTCCATAGGAGGACTCCTCAACGCCACCTTCGGAAACGCCGCAGAGCTAATCATCGCGGCTTTCGCAATCTGGGCAGCCTACAAGGCTGGCGCGGGCAGTGAGACTGCAACAGTCATGGTGCACATCGTACAAGCCAGTCTGATAGGCAGTATCCTTGGAAATCTCCTGTTGGTGATGGGCCTAGCATTCGTCTGGGGAGGGATACATCACAAGGTTCAGACGTTTAATGAGACGCAGTTCGTTGCAAACAGTTCACTCCTTCTTCTCGCCGTCATCACCCTAGTCGTACCAACAGTGTATCACCTCACCGTGGGAGGTGATGAGGGAACAGAGGGAGTGGAAAGCCTGTCGAGGGCAGCCGCAATAATCCTTCTCGGGATGTACATCCTTTTCTTGTTATTCCAATTGGGAACGCACTCCGATTTATTCGCCACCGATGGCTCTCACGATGAGGAGCCGAAGATGACCAAGCGCGATTCGGTAATCCTGCTTGTAGTCGCGACACTGTTTGTCTCTTGGATGGCCGAGATTCTTGTGCACTCGTTGGAGGAGGCGGCCAGCGAGGTCGGCCTTTCACATCTGTTCATTGGAGTAATCTTGGTGCCTCTGTTCGGTAACGCTGCCGAGCACTTCACCGCTGTGACTGTGGCAGGCAAGGACAAGATGGACCTCTCGTTCGCCATAGCAATCGGCTCGAGCACCCAAATCGCTGTGTTCGTGGCTCCCTTGATGGTGGTCTTCGCCTGGATGCTAGGGGTCGGACTGACCTTCGAGTTCGGTACTCTGGAGACGGTCGCTGCCTTCCTCGCTGTGTTGATTGTCAACGCCATCGCAGCAGACGGCAAGAGCAACTGGCTCGAAGGGGCTATGCTGTTGGGAGCCTATGCTGTGCTGGGACTAGCTTTCTGGTTCCATCCCTGAATATATTTTAGGGGATGCCATATGGTGGACCTACGAAGACTCAAGGAGTAGGAGTCGAGAAGCCCATGAGCCTAGACAATTCCACCAGCCCGCAACAGCGAGCACTCGCCATGTCCATACATCTGGGCACGGCGTCCGGCGCGCTTTGGGCACTACTTTCGTTGGAAGCGATTTTCGTCGAGGACTACCGGACAGCCTTCTTCTGGATGTTCCTCGCGATGGTGGTTGATTCAGTGGACGGACCGCTGGCTAGGAAGGTCAATGTCAAGCGTCATGCGCCACAGATTGATGGAGCACGACTCGACGACATCATCGACTACATCAACTACACTTTCGTCCCCGTTGTCCTTCTAATCCACGCCGGATGGATTCCCGACCCAGCCTCGCTTTGGGCAGCCGTCCCACTCGTCGCGAGCGCCCTAGCGTTCACCAACACCGAGTCCAAAGATACCGAGGAAGGCTTCTTCCTCGGCTTTCCGTCCTATTGGAACGTCTTCGCCTTCTACGTCGTAGTCGCAGCCCCCTCCGGCAGCGAGTGGTATGTGCTCCTGCTGATATTGGCGTTCAGCGCGCTGAGCGTGATGCCAGTCCGCTTTGTCTACCCGAATCGGTTCGACCGATTGCGCTGGTTTTTCATCGGTGGCGGCATTGTTTGGATTGCATCAATTCTACTCGTCGCTATGCTATACCCGGACGCTCCTCGACTACTGGTGATTGCTTCGATGGCTTATCCAGTGATGTACCTCGTTCTATCGCTGTGGCTGGATAGAGGTTGAATTGTTTGGCGGCCTTCGCAGCCGTCCCCAACCTGGGAGTCCACAATAGAGGTCAGTGGACGGTGCGAAGACACGCGCTTGGTTGCAGCACTGAGTTCTTCCAGAGAAGTCTCAGTGTATAGTAGCGGCTAGCTGACTAGCAGCGCTCACACTGACCACCCCATAGGTGATCTGCGAGCATCACTAGATCGAGCACGTTTACCGCGTGGTCGCCGTTGATGTCGGCACCCTGCATCGAGACAGGTGCATCTCCATAACCGAGGATATACTGCACCATTACGATGAAGTCGCCGATATCTACGCTCCCGTCGTCGTTAGCGTCACCACGAAGGGAACGCGCGTCGATGAGGGCAGCCTCAACTGACTCACCATCTATGTCATTCGTTGTTTCAACGCTTCCGATGTCCTCACCGGAAACGAGGCCTGCTGTGCCTGCCAAAAAGATCAGCGCAGCGATTGTTAGGTCCACTGTTCGGTCCATGAACAGGGTCCATCGATGTGCCAGACATAAGTAACTTGGTTCAGTGATTGGACATTCTTCAACGCGGCAAGAGGTGAAAATAACACTCCTCTTTCATAGAATGTAATCTCCTTCGGTTCTGATTAGACCCTCTATTATGCGGGCATAAGCAAGGGTAATGCCACCCAATCATTTATTTTCGAAACATTTGAGGGTCGTTCCATGGGAGGAAAAGGAAAAATCACTCCATTCTGGCTCCTTGTAGCTATTATGCAGCCATTACTTTATTTCATTTCACTGGAGTATTTTGGTCAAATTGTCGCCGTGGCTATTCCTTGGTCGATTCTGATTTTGTATTTCATCTGGCTTTGGGCTTCTGGGAAGTTTCCCTTTGCAAGTGATGAAGAAGAGTAAACGACATCATAATCCCTACCCATCTACCCGTACGAGCCGAAGGGTTATCAAAGGGATAATTTCAATAAAAAGCGATTAAGACAAGAAGACCAATTCCACACAAATATAGAGTGAATTTATCTCCATTTTTCTTTCTTTGTTCTATGTTTTCAACTATCTGGTTATATTTTTCAGGATCGCCTTCAGCCTCTTTAAGTTTCTTTTTATCTGAGTTTTTTTTAACTTTTGCACCGGCTCCATCGAGCGCCATCGACGAGAAGAGTTCCAATACCATGGGTGGCTTTAGTTACACCTTGAGATAAATGATTTGCCTGCATTGACTATTGCTAACCCATTGAAACCCCTATGAGTCGCCCGCGAGTCAATGGGTACCCTCTGTGTCCTATACGAGTCAATGGGTTAGAGGGGTCCCCCTTTGCAACTGTCACTTTATTCAGCAAGCAAATCGAAGCAGTCATCCCTACAACCATGGCAGTTGTCAACTGAACAACTTACTGGGTCTAAAACTCCTCCATAAACAGGTTCTTCACTAAATCTCTCTTTGTACAATCTACACATGTCTTTCCATGCCTTGCCATCATCGAATGAGATGCCATCCTTTTGATGAGGCCCAAAATTAGGAACATGATGCAAGAATCTTCCGAGTATCTCCTCACAATCTTCAGCATAACTCATTGTGTCGAGGATATGGGCATGCCAAAACAGATCCATTAGGGGAGTGGGGGTAAGTCTGACACCAGGATTTTCGGCCTTTAGAGTCAAAAATCTCCTATACTCCTTCTCAGAAATTTCGACCATCTCTTGAGAGATGCCTTCGATTCTATTCATACTATCGGCGTTCAGAATTTTCCACGCTATTCTATCCAAGTCAATTCCCGCTACGGCGGGGTCAATTTCTGCTCGCGTTCTGCTTAGCATGGTACTCCAGAAGGGTTTGTAGAATCAATATTTCCCCGAACATAGAGTACTTTCTGCTTAGCTCAAGCAGAAACTAGGCTATGCCCGAGTTCAGTTAGTAGTAAGACCCCTACTTAAATACCCAAATGTGGATGTTAATGTATGGTAGAAGTAACAACCAACCCAAACTGGAACGACAGATATGCCGACATGAATCAGACTGACGATGAGATAATGGCGACATTTATTGAGATTGGAGAGAGCTTGTGCCCCTACTTAGTGTGGAGCATAACCCACGATGACATCGAACGATTGAGACGCGCCGAGGTATGTTACGAGGAATTAGCTAAGGAGCACATTTTCGAGTGTGTTCGAATCCATCGCGAATCCGGTGACTTTCTAGGGGCCGTTGAGATACTATTGAGTTTGGTTAAATCAATTCAGATCATTGAGACTCGGGATCCGAGATAGCCCGTCTGCTGAACGAGATTGAGAGGGGCCTCCTAAGCAGAACATCTGCTTGAAATAGCCCCCGAACATTCCCTAGCGAATGAGTCACATTGAAGTTTGCGAGCCCTATCCAGATTCATGACACAATGGGAGTATAGAATTGTAGAAAATTCAGATGCAGCGTATAGCCAGATTGCTGAAATGTTGAATGATTTAGGCAGTCAGGGTTGGGAATTAGTTTCAGTGAGAGGCAAAAAGCCGGGAAAACTCAAGGTGTTCTACTTCAAGAGACCCCTTTGAAACCCCAGTGACTTATCACCGAGTCATAGGGTAGCCTGTGTTCGGGAATATGTCAGAACAAGAATGGCCCTACAACCAACCAAATCCCAAACACCAATCCGGCTATTACGTGTAACTTGAATACAAATTGATTTTCCTCTCTAGTTCC
>Ga0206680_10000120_pt1 | contig 31268 bp, 26 predicted proteins | sample M115012015metaG_FD_160124 | JGI IMG/M metagenome (GOLD analysis project Ga0206680, IMG submission 160124) | Ammonia-oxidizing marine archaeal communities from Monterey Bay, California, United States - M1 150m 12015 | ecosystem: Environmental > Aquatic > Marine > Intertidal zone | place: USA...
GGATCTGAAGTGCATGACCCCGGAGCAGGCTGGAGAGAGCGGGGACACCGCTTTCGACCCTCATGGTGAAGAAGTGGAGTTCTTTGGGGTGCACATCCGCAGACCGGACAAGGAGTGATGATATGGCTGAATTCAACTGGTCTCCGGAGGAGTTGCAAGAGATAGTCGACAACAACAAGCTAGTACTCTTCATGAAGGGGACGCCGGAGCAGCCGCAGTGCGGGTTCTCCAACCGCGCCTCGATGGTGCTGCAGCAGCTTGAACAGCCATTCGTCACCGTCAACATACTCTCCGACCACCGAGCAATCCCCTCGGTCTGTGCTTGGTCTGACTTCCCCACAATGCCCCAGATATTCGTTTACGGCGAGCTCATCGGAGGCTCTGACATAGCTCTGGAGATGTACGAGAGCGGCGAGCTCCAGCAGATGCTCGTGGACGGCGAATCAGAGTAGGTGGCCGGCTATGTCGGCCGACTCAGACCGTCGAACCATGCTGATAGCGCTGGCTGGCGCTGTGGCTATCTCGTTCTCCCCTGTGTTCTACATCTACTCGGACACCAATCCATCTACCGGGGCGTTCTTCCGGATGCTGTACGCACTCCCAGCGCTTGCATTGCTAGCGTATCTTGTCCGCAAGTCAGACACACGCTCCTCGCGCACGCGATGGACAGCGTTTGGTGCTGGATTGATTCTCGCTCCAGATATGCTATCCTATCACAGTTCGATGATTTTCATCGGCATCGGCATCGCTACACTGATTGGCAATTCACAAGTTATCATAGTCACCCTAGCATCTTGGAAACTGTTCGGAGAGAAGCCGAACCAAGCCATTCTGATATCCCTTCCAGTAGTAATCATCGGATTGGCACTGATCTCAGGCATTGCCGATACCGATCCATACGGCGAAGACCCCATCAAAGGCGTCATTTTCGGTACGATGGCGGCATTCTTCTACTCCTCATTCCTAATCTTGTTCCGATATTCTAACAGGGAACTGGCACCATCCTCTTCAGTGCAATTGGACGCTACTGCTGGCGCCGCTCTAGGACTACTAGTTCTCGGCTTGCTGCCTCTAAGCAGCATGGCCATAGAGCCAATGGAATTACAACCAACCTGGCCCGGCCACGGATGGCTCATCGTTCTAGCAATACTTTGCCAGGTAGCTGGCTGGCTGGCCATTGCCCACGCTCTTCCACGTCTACCAGCGGCACACACTTCCTTCGCCATCCTACTACAGCCTGTACTAACACTCGTTTGGGGTTATGTCATACTGCATCAGGAGGGCCATTCTCAGAATCAAGCCATCGGCATCTTCCTTGTACTGGCTGCTATCATAGCAGTGACTCTGTACGGTTCAACGAGCAGCGCGGAAGCGAACTGATCACTCGGTGGAGTCCGGTGGTGCGACCTTCGCCATACTTACTGTGTACTCAATGTAAGAGATGGTCAGCCTGACCTCCTCACCGTCCTCGCAGTCGCACACTGTGCCCCAGAGTGTGTAGACATCTACGCTAACGTCGATACGCCATTCCCCTGTACCAATTCCGTTGTATTGCTCCCACAGAGCGAGCGCCTCCTCTTGTGTACCTTCGAAACCAGTCATGTTGGGAAGGTCAAGTGTGTACTGATACCAGATCTTGTCCCATGGCTCTGTCTTATCGGCATCACAGTCCTGACTCATGGCATCAGTGCTCGACAGCGAGTACTGGTTCGACTTGTTGACTGAGGAATCGTAGACCTCCACCGTCACCTTGTCGCATCCCACTATACCTCCTGGCTGTTCGTCCTCCTCTCCCCAGTAGGCCCCGATATAGACGCTAGATATGTTACGTGGAAGTGGGATACTTAGGACTACATTCTCGGTGGCATCGTCATTCACGAAGAAGGACTGGACATCGGTCTGGTTTCGCTCCTCGAGGGGGAACTCCCACACATTCACCTCGGGTTCGGCCTTCTTATCCGGCATGAGCATGTCAAGTACGGCTGGCCCAGCCACTACGACTGCTGCAACCAGCATGGCTACACCGAGCACTGCTGCGATGGCTACACGGTTCCTAAGAACAGCTCCTGTGAGTGAGGCCACCATTTCAGATGCATCGAACCCCGAATCTTCCTCATCCCAATCATCTTCGTCCCACTCCTCTTCTTCCTCATATTCGAGCAGACGATTGTACAACTCCTCCTTGTTCCCACCGTTTGAGGCCCCAAGGTCCTTGAGCTCGGTCTTGAGCTCGGCCACCGTCCATTCGTCTATGGGCTCCACGCTGTGAGATGACGGTGGTACGAATGGAACTTTTGCTTATCAGAAAGTCCTTCGGTTCTTTGCATAGCCTCGCAGCAGCCCGATTGAGGTGTACAGGGCGAGAGATAAAAGCGAGGGGATGGGATGCACTCAGCGAGAACCTGTCGTCCCTGTACGGAGGCTCATCGGAGCCGGCGATTGATAATCGTTGTGAGAAATTTTCGCAATATAGTGAAAAACGATGTATTGCAAGCCTGTTAGTGTACAGTGAGGACTTCCGGCCCGCCCTCGGTCACGAGCACTGTATGCTCGAACTGTCCGACGTCCCCACCGTCTGCGTCACGCAATGCGGTATAGACCTCCATGAAACGAATCTCAGTGAGTTTCTTGACCAATGCGTCCCACTTACGCCGCAGCGATTCCGCATCCTCCTCGGGAAATGGCTTCTCCAGAAGAGGGTAGGCCCATCTCTCTGCGAATGGGAGGGTGCTGTAACGCTCTTCGATGTATCTGGCCATGGTCGCACCGAGCGGCTTGAGTTTGCCCTTAGACAGGGCCTTGCGGATCTTGACATCACCTGTAACCCTCAGGATGTTCGACGAGTTGGATGGAGGAACGTCTTCCACCATTCCTGAACTACCAGTCGTGTTGAAGGGTTCAATTGCGTATATCCCCCCGACTTCGCAAGAGCCCTTGAATCCCGATCGAGCTCCGCATGCGTATGATGGAATTGAAGTCCCGGCGTGTAGATTCCAACGCTCTAGTTGATGTCCACTGAGGTTCTTGATAGGCTCGAAGCCGGAATCCCTTGCAACTTGTCCTGCAGCCGCTCCTATCTTGTGCCAGGGAGTACCGGGATGCATCATCTCAATGGCGGCGTCACGCGCTTCCTCAGCTGCACGAATCTGCTCGGTATGATTGCCGCCCCCGCCTACTTCGACAGTTAGAGCGTTATCACCAATGGCGCCCTTGATGTGGACCCCAACATCGAGTTTCACCAAGTCCCCCTTCTCAAAAATCATCTCGCCTTCGAACCCTTCGGGTGGATTCAACAGGCTGTTAGTCGTGTAGTGTGCGGCCATGTCGTTGACTGAGATGGTGACTGGGAACGCGGCATGGCCACCGTGCCTCCTGATGAAGCGCTCCGCGGAATCAATAACCTCGTTCCAATGCTTTCCAGCGGTAATCTCTCCCTTGATTCCATCCAAAGTCCTACGCGCAACATGGCCGGCGTCTCGCCAATGCTTCAAGTCCTCTTCCTCAACCATGATCTGACCTCTAATTCGCTAACTATTCCTTCTCTGAGAACGTCGATATCCCTTGACTCGGTTGAATCACAGACTGAATACCACACTATCAATGTACTGGGCCTTCCACCCGAACAGGTTCCAGACACGCATCTGATAGCACCACCGTCGTCTGAAAGGAGCCGTGCAGCCTCGTCGCAATCAGTCAAGGGGGACTCACCACTCCTGTTTGCACTGGTCGCTGTCAGCGGACCGGTAGCTTCCAGCAGACGCTTGGCGAGCGGATGAGCCACCACTCGGATGGCAACGCTGTCGCCACCGAGACGGGAATCTAGTGTATTGTGGGCCCTGAGAATCACTGTCAATGAGCCTTCAGGGAAGTTACCGAGTAGTTCCCTAACTCCATCCGGGACCTCGACAAGCGTTTCGGCCTGAGTCAGACTAGCGACACCGATGCTTACGGGCATGTCAGACGCCCGTCCCTTCAATCGGTACAACCGATCGAGACAGGTGGGTTCTGGCAGGCAGCCGAGAGCAGGTTGAGTAGTAGTTGGATAGACGATGCAGTCTCCTGCGAGGGCGCACCGCACCGCTTCTTCCATACTCTTCCCTACCTGATGTGTTTTCTGCTCGCCGGTGGTAGCGAGTCGGCGTGCACCACGATTGAACCGACGATTAGGTCGATGTTGGATTGATGCGTGTGTCGTTGCGATATTCTAGCCAGATCATAGGCTCCGAAGTACAAGTTCAGTACAGGTATGAGGTAGAGCAGTTTGCGCAGGGCCCTTGAGTCCCACATCTGACTAGTCATGCCCGAACCATCCTCGACAACCACCGCGAGACCGAGCATGCGCTGACCCAGAGAACGTGAGTAGGTGACGCCAGTAAGCCGCCAGTACAGCCAATGGGCCACCAGCACCACGAAGGCCTGAGCGAGAGCGTAGTGGAAATCCGCAGAGGACCACAGTGTGAGGTTCCAGGCATCGATGATTCTCCCTCCAGTGACAACCATAAGTATCGTTGTGACTATCACTACATCCACGGTGAAAGATGCGGTCCTCCTGACTCCTGAAGCCAGAATCGCACCATCTGGTATCGACCAGTGACCCTGTTCGGATGAGACAATCTGCTGGGCCAGCGTACCGCCGCCAGAATTCATCTGTATTGGCGAGTCATGGTCCGTCATAGGCGCCCTCAGGCCATTCCGAGCAAGTGCCATGCCTCAAGGTTGCGACTCCGCACGTGTTCCAACCAGGCCGCCCAATCTTCGTCGCACCGCAGTGTTTCAGGGTCTCCGATGACGATAAGCCCGCGCCTGGCTCGAGTCAGGGCGACATTGAGCCGACGAGAGTCTGAGAGGAAGCCGACGTTGCCCTCGCTGTTCGAGCGCACGCATGAAAACAGGACGACCTCTTTTTCCCGGCCCTGGTAACCGTCCACGGTACGGACCTCGACCCCGTCGTATCTGGGGGGAACACTATCTCGAATTGCCCTGACTTGTCCGGCGTAAGGCGTGATGATGCCGATATCGTCTTGTCCAAGTTCGCCACCGTCCATCAACCCCTCAAGCAGTTGAGCTACCCAGGAAGCCTCAGTCGGATTCTCCTTCGAGGTACCGTCAGGAGATCTGACCTCCCCTCCTTTGATTGGCAGGAAAGCTATCGGACATTCCCAGTCTGGCCACAACAGTCCTGCAGGGGTGATTCTGTCTGAGGCCTCGACGCCGTCCTCGAGCCTACCATTGTAGAAACGCTCGTTTGGAAACGCGGAGATTGCCGGGTGCATCCTATATTGAATACGCAGTAGATGGGGGCTGATTCCGACCTCCACCATGCGCTCGAATAGCGAGCGACTTAACCCACCATTTTTCGCGCGCTGAGAGATGACAGTAGGGGGGAGTTGCCGATGATCTCCAACCAGCACAATCTGACGTGCTCCGCGGACCAGCGGCACCAATGCGGCGGGTTCGGTGGCCTGCGTGGCCTCGTCTATGAGGACTCGCGAGAATCTACGACCATCAAGGAGCTCGTGACCCGAGCCGATACAGGTGCAACACAGCACCTGCGCCCGGTCTAGAATGTCGTCACGCATCTGCGACTCTATCTTGCGGACCTCCTTCCAGCCCCTGCTAATATCACGATGTGTCAACCCCTTCTCCTTACCTTTCATCCCCTTGACACGGCGAGAGAGTTTCTCATTAGACTCCAGCAAGTGATCAAGGTCCCGACGAAGCGGATGCTCCTCCATCCGAGCATCCATGGTGGCCTCGCGCAGGCTCTCCCGCACTTTGACTGGCTGTCCTAGACGAACGGCTCGTACACCGAGAGAGAGCAGCCCCTCCAGTAGATTGTCCACAGCTACGTTGGAGTCAGCAACAGCCAGAATGGTCCCGATGTCCTGCTTGGCCCATGCTTCGAGTATCCGCACTGCGGTGTGGGTCTTACCTGTCCCAGGTGGCCCCTGTATCAGAGTCATGCGACTGTCCATGGCTGCCTGAGCGGCTTCGCGTTGCACCTTGTTTAGATCGGAAGCCAGAGAGACTGGGCGCGCCCGGGCACCCCCGAGTTGAGGGGCCAGTGAGGCAGTGCCGAGTGGGTCGTGGACCCCACCGAGCAAGAGGTCTCGTAGTGGAGCACCACCGTCCTCCTCGAATAACGAGTTTAGAGCGTCGCGCATCCTGTCGTGGGCAATCCTGTTGGCCCCCCTATCTATCCTCCAGGTGTCCTTTCGCAGGTCAGTTGGGGTCTCCGGGAGGACGATGCGGATGAAGTGTCTGGAACGGTTGCTGACTATTGCGTCGACAGGCTTCTCGGAGAGTGGATTCCGACGACTTAGCATGACGATGTCACCCTGTCTGAAGCGATGCATCCCGAAGGCCTGTCGATCTCGTCGCTGCAGTTTGACGATGCGCTGACCGAACAGCCAACCATCGGTCTTCGCCACTAGGTCGAACAGGGCGATACCGTTTGCAGCGAGCCTGCCGTCAGTCCACTCTCGCAACCTCTTCTCTGTAATCGACAACTCGTCCTCCAACTCCCACCCTATCAGATTCAGATAGGCTTCATGATGGTCCTGACTACGACTGAAGCGCGCAGGCAACTCCTCGGACTCGTCTGTCACACCTCTGCGGCACACACTCCATCACATCACGATTCCCTAGATTGCCCCAACCACCATCTGTGACGGCGAGCGACCAACTTCGGGTGAAGATTATACGGAACGTTTCGGCGAGATTGGTCATCCAAGGGGCTTCAGGGTGTTCGACCGATTCAAATCATGGCGAAAGCGAGAGAACGAGGGGACCGAGTGTCCGCTTTGCCAGCAGCGCAACCATGAGGACGCTGAGTCCTGTTCACGCTGCTCCTATCAGTTGCAAAAACCCTCTCACCAACAAGATGCGTCGGTGGGTGACAAAATCACCACCGACCTCTTCGATGAGCTTCTAGAGGAAATTGAAGAAGACGATGACGCCGACATCATCGATTGGAGCAATGCGGCCTTTACCATGGATGATGTTACTATAGATGTCAAGCAATACGGTAAGGATGACTCAGTTGTCACGAAGCAGAAGCCCAGCTTCGCGCTCACCGATTTGCCGGGGCCTAGCGACGTTGTGGAGGAGGAATACGAACTCAAGCCCGAGGACGCCCCCGAATTCGTCACCAAGTTTGAGGTTCCAGAGGCTGAGGACAAACCACTTGAGGTCATCGAGGCTCAACCGATAGAGTTGATTCAGCCTACCGCAAAAGCTCCTGAGAATGTTGAGGTCATCTCCGCGAGCGAGGTGCCTGACACCAACGGAATTACAACGGAATCTGTGAGCGAGCCAGAACCAGAATCCGAGCCAGAACCGGAGAAGCCAAGCCTCTCTGATTTTACAGTCGAACAATTGAAGGCGATGGCCAGTGAGCGTGGCCTTTCAGGCTATTCAAAGCTCAAGAAATCCGAAATCATAACACTACTTGAGACCGAGCCTGAGATCGAGGAAAAGGTTGAGCCTGAGGTCGAAATCCCACCCCCTCCAACTGACTTACCTAGCCCCCCAACTCCTCCAACACTACCGCCTCCACCTGAGGTTGAGGTGGACCAAGAGCCGATGCCCATCCCACCTCCTCCTGTTATATCCACAATCCCACAAATCCCAGAGCCTACAGAGACTCCGAACTACTGGCCGTGGTCGCAGCAGGAGAAATGGTCGGATCGCAAGGTTGCCGGGCAGGTCAAGGCCGCTATGATGGTGGCCCGTTCAAGGGACATAGCACAGGCGACCGTACTCATCGACGAGGTAGGGCCACACCTCGGCGACCGCTCCAAACTGATATATCCGATCGGTGCCCTGCTGCAGCGGATAGGGCGCGGCAAAGCCGTCGATAAATTACTCGTATCCGCCCTCAAGGCATTGCCGAATGACCCCAATGTGGCCTCCGCCAAGGCGAAACTGCGACCCTGAAGCGTCCGTAGCCCTGATTGGTCATGACTCAGCCGCGGGGTGTGTGTTGAGGCGTGCGACTACAACCATCCGGGTCGATGAAAGAATGGTCCTGAGACCGGCGTCGAGCGAATTCCATTCAGATTTGGTAGAGGCATTCGAGGAAACCTGGCCCGAGGTTAGCAGGGCGATGCCATGGATTAACCCAGACCTACCCTTCGACACCCAGATTGAAGATTTCCTGGCCGAGACCGAACGAATGGGCAGATCTGGCCTACTGCACCACTGGGTGATGGTCAGACCATGGGACGGAGCCCTTCTTGGTTTGATAGGGTTTGACCGGGTGACTCGTTCGGACAAGGCTGTTTGGAATCTTGGATACTGGGTACGCAGTTCCGAGCAGCAGCATGGTTTCGCACGCCGGGCTATCGACGCAACCCTTCGCTGGCTCGGAGAGGCCGAGGAATCGTCAATAGAGCTCAAGGTTGACCCCCACAATCCCGCAGGAAGAAGCACTGTGATGCGCACTGTCAGAGAGTGGGGAGGGGAGCGATGCGTGGACGGGGACTCGGCGATAACTGTCGCTGGAGTTAGAACCTCCCACGAGTGCCACTTGGTAACCATCGGACCGGGTCTAGGACCGCAATGAGGGGCTAATTGAGTGCGACCCATTGAAAAAACCCCTGCGGCTCCGAATTCTGCCCCAACGGGGCAGGTAGAGTGAGAATGTCCCCCTCTGAACCGCGCCAGCGCCTGCCGGACAGCGATCCGGAGGAGACCGACGAGTGGATGGAGGCCCTGCGCTCGGTTGTAGCCTCACAGGGCGTCGAAAGAGCACGCATACTGCTACACGAACTAATGGCTGAGGCGAACGCCTTGTCCATCCCAATCCGGCCGTCTTCGCAGACGCCGTATGTCAATTCAATCTCGCTTGAGCAGCAGCCGCCCTATCCGGGCAACCTCACACTCGAGTCTTCTATCCAGAACACAATCCTTTGGAACGCAGCGGTGACGGTTTCCGACGCCAACCGCCGACTCGATGGAATCGGTGGCCACATCTCCACCTACGCCTCAAGTTCGACGCTCTATGAGGTAGGCTTCAATCATGTATTCAGGGGCAAGCAGCACAACGGTATCGGCGATGCCATCTATGTCCAGGGCCATGCCAGTCCGGGAATCTACGCTAGGGCCTTCCTCGAGGGCAGACTGAGCGAGGAGCAGTTACGCAACTTCAGACAGGAGGCCTATGGAGTCGGATTGTCTTCATACCCTCACCCTAGGTTGATGCCAGAGTTCTGGGAGTATCCAACCGTCTCAATGGGTCTTGGCCCGCTCGGCGCAGTCATGCATGCCAGATTCTGGAAGTACCTGCATCAGCGCGGACTCGCCGACACCTCAGAGAGCCGTGTCTTCGCCTTCCTCGGAGACGGCGAAATGGACGAGCCCGAATCTATTGCCTCGATTGCTGTGGCAGGCCGCGAGCAACTTGACAATCTCATCGTCGTGGTGAACTGCAACCTGCAGCGACTCGACGGCCCTGTCAGGGGCAACGCCAAGATTATCCAGGAGCTCGAAGGTCTCTATCGGGGTGCCGGATGGACCGTCATCAAGGTGCTGTGGGGCTCCAGTTGGGACCGTGTGTTGCAAGGGGGCCAGAATGGAGAGTTGTTGACTAGGTTCGAGGAGATTACAGACGGCGACTGGCAACGGATGAGCACGCTTACTTCCGCTGAGTTCCGTGCCGAGTTGTTTTCGGGCAGCCCGAGTCTTGAGGCCTTGGGTACTTCACTATCTGATGAGGACATTGAGGGACTTACTCGCGGAGGCCACGACCCACTCAAGGTCTACGCCGCCTACGAGGCAGCTCTGGCAGCCGACGGCCCGGCAGTGATTCTCGCCCACACCGTCAAGGGCTGGGGGATCGACTCCTTCGAGGGAAGGAACACAACTCACCAGAAGAAGAAGTTGGAGCTCAATGACCTGATTGCCTACAGGGACGCGCTCGGCCTAACGATAGCGAACTCAGACCTTGAGGACAATCCATTCTACAGCCTCGACGATGAGTCTGATGAGGCGGAATATCTGATGCAGCGGAGGTCCGCACTAGGCGGCCCACTGCCATCTCGAAACTCCCCCAAGATCGACTTTGATCTCCCCGGTCAGGAAGTCTACGCCGCCTTCGATGAAGGCACTCCAGAGGGTCAGGAGGTATCCACTACCATGGCGTTTGTCAGACTGCTACGCAATCTGATGAAGTCAGACATCGGTGAGAGGATTGTACCAATCATTCCCGATGAGGGCAGGACGTTTGGGATGGACCCGCTGTTCAGCGAGTTCGGAATCTTCGCATCACAGGGGCAAAAGTACACCCCAGTAGATCATACGATGCTGCTGAATTACAGGGAGTCCGAGTCTGGCCAAGTCCTCCAAGAGGGAATCTCAGAGGCCGGAGCCATCGCATCGTGGATTGCAAGCGCCACCTCATACTCCAACGCTGACTCGCCCACACTCCCGTTCTACACCTTCTACTCGATGTTCGGCTTCCAGCGCGTCGGTGACCAGATCTGGAGCGCTGCCGACGCAAGATCTCGAGGATTCCTGATGGGAGCGACTGCCGGGCGCACCACGCTCAACGGTGAGGGCCTGCAGCACCAAGACGGCCACAGTCTGCTGATGGCCTCAGCGGTGCCGTACTGCAGGGCTTGGGACCCGGCCTACGCCTACGAGGTCGCGACCATCATTCGACACGGCATAGATGAGATGTGGGGCCAGAACCTTGACGTCTTCCACTATGTGATGCTCTATAATGAGAATCAGCAGCAGGTGCCCAAGCCGGAGGGTGCGGACGAAGGCATAGTGCGCGGCGCCTACCTACTCGACGATGCCAAGGGCAAGGGAACTAGAATACGACTCCTCGGCTCGGGACCAATCCTGAAGCACGTCAGGGAGGCAGCAGACATCCTCAGTTCCGATTATGAGATATCTCCGGAGGTCTGGTCTGTCACATCCTACAGCGAGATGCGCCAAGACGGCCTAGCCGCGGAGCGCCACGCCCGTCTACACCCACAGGACACTCAGACGCCCTACGCCACGCAATGTTTCGGTGACGACACCCCCACTGTCGCATCTTCAGACCACATCGCAGCAATCCCTGAGATGATCCAGCGTTGGGTCGGCGGTCGCTATGTGGTACTGGGTACCGATGGCTTCGGTCGCTCGGACTCCCGCGAGGCGCTTCGCTCGTTCTTTGAGATAGACACCAACAGCATCGTGCTTGCAGCGCTCTCGGCCCTAGAACAGGACGGCGCTATGCCGGCCGGTACCGTTGACGATGCTGCAGTTAAGCTCGGTGTAGAGCGTGAGAGATACGACAAGACAAGCGGATAGATTTACTTTTCCTCGTCTGTATCTTCATCCATGCCCTGCCCTGCTTCGGCCCACTCTTCTTCGGATACGTACCCGTCTCCATCTGTATCCAAAACCACTGCCTTGCCCAGGAGCTTCCTTCTACGTGCGTGCGCCGCTGCAGCCAAGAAAAATACAAGAATCCCTATTATGATTAGAAGACCTTCAGCCTCCGAATACGACATCCCCATGGACATTAGAATTTGTATGCCTAATTCCCATAGCACAGCGATAATAATCCAGCAACATATTTCGAAGATGATTTCGAAGCAGGCGTCCTCAACCATGTTGAAATCTCCTTAGAAGCCACCGCCACCGCCACCGCCACCGCCGCCGCCGCCACCGCCGCCACCGCCGCCGCCACCGCCGCCGCCGCCACGGCCGCCGCCACTGCTCCTAATCTCACTCCTAGTACTACCAGAGCTAGATTTGAAAGAATCATTCATTCCTCCATAATTCCACACATAGTCATCATAATTATCATCTCTATGATTTATTCTTGATTCCCTTCTCATTATAGGTAATCCTAGTATCAATGCCATTTCTCTTTCCAATGGTTTTACACCAAATAAAATACCCATAAAACTCCCTCCGAACCCTCTGAACATCATCCCAAATGGTAATGCAATACCACCAATGAATACCATTACAAATATTCCTACCAGTATATCCTCAGCATTCACTCCTCGGGATTCCATAATCCATGACGATTCCGAATAACTTACTGCCAGCATAATTGCTATAGGAAACGAGATTATTATTAAGAAAATTGTCACATAATCTGATCTAGTATTTTGCAGATTATAAATTTCTTTTATCGTTTTTAATTCCATTTCATATTTTTCTAGACCAATATTTACCTGTTCAGTTTTAAGTTTTTTATCGAGTTTTCTAAAAGATTTAATTTCCGAATCCTTCATATTTCTAAATACCCCATTCCACTCTCTTCTGGCATTAGAATCTCCTGCTAAATTACTCATTATTGCCCTATTAATTATTGCAGTATTTTCGAATGCTTCCCCTTTTCTTCTTCGAAATTTAAATTTATTAGGTAAAGAATAAACAAACAACCCAATTCCAAGAAATAAGATTGTAGAAGATAATAAAATAGGCAATAGATTAATTTTCATCCATTCCTCAACTTTGAAACCATCATCCTTAATCGCCTTTTCAGCGTATTCAGTCATATCAGTAGTTACCTGAATCAAACTCCTTCCCTCAGAATACCCCATTTGACCGTAATACAAACTATCTTCCATTTGCCAAGTTTGATCTCGAAGATATCTGTCCCAGTCTCCATTGTATTGTTCTCCTGATGATACAGTAATTTGATACCAATATTCATTCGACCATGGATCCTTTTCCCTCATTATACCCCATATTATGCCACAGTCAGGCATCTCATATTCATCAAACACCTTGTCTATATACGAATCAAATGATAGCGTAGAAGCATTTTTTTCTCCAAGACTATTTATTGTAAGGATGATAATTGGGCAACTAGTTTCTAACTCAATTTCATTGATTATTGAGTTAAGTTGTGGCTCATCAAAACTGGTTAATATATTTCCATCATCAACTATCCAATTCTTATCGCTCCAAACAAAATCTGGAATGATTATTTCGCCTTCTACGAGAATAGATCTCATTCCTTCAACTGCTGCATTCAATCCATCAAACCATCGGTCTTCTCCCAAAAAAGGCCTTACCTCATTATCGAAGACAGACTGGACGTAATCATCCCTATTCTCACCGGCATAGCCGCCTCCCAGCTCCGTCCAGAAACGCCGATCATCTTCAGACATGAACACCAGGATGGCTTTGTCTTGGCCCGCATCGTCTATTATTCCGTATTCATCGAACGCGAAATTAGCGTATTCTTCCTCACCCCAGCCATCTGCATACTGGCTCGCGAACGATTCTATCGTCAGCACTAAGATTGGCCTGCCCGTTTCGAGATACAGGTCGTTACAGAGGGCATTCAACGAGTCGAACTCCGAGGAGGACAGGACGTTAGCCGCGTCGATGACCCAGATCCCGTCCTCATCGGGTGCTGGTGGAACTGTGGCAGCCGCTTGGACCGATAGAGGAGAAAACAGAACTACTAGGAGTATGGCAATTACAATACCACGGGATTTCATGTCCGAGGATTAGATGTCCGACTAATTAATTCTCTCCCGGCATCGTGATATGCGCTAAGAAATAGTTGTGCTGTAGGGCATCTTTCAGGCTGACCCAATCGGGAACCTCGCCCCTGAAGTTGTCGTATCTGTGCCCGGGAATCAGCCTCCAGTCAGCAGGCAGCCCACTCAGTATTTCCTTGGCCCTGATCAGGCTCCTCTGCTGTGCTTGCGGATTCCCTCCTGGTAGGTCGACCCTGCCTGCACTCCTGACGAAAAGCAAGTCTCCGGCGTGGTAGACGCCGTGCCCGTGCATGGTGACGTGACCGGGAGCGTGACCGGGCGAGTGTGTCATAATCAGGCTTATCGAGCCGGCTGACCACTCAACCGAATCTCCCGGTTCGCAGTTCCAAGTATTGGTGAAATCGACCTTCTTGAAAACGACATTACCAAGCAAGCTGGGAACTCTTGCTTCTTCATGACCCCAGACCTCTAAATCGGGGAATCTCTTCATCATCCCCGGATAGCCGGCGGTGTGGTCTCTGTGAGTGTGCGTGTAGAGTAGGTGTGTGGGCTTCAGACCCTCCTTCTCTAGAGCATCAGTCCAACGAGCTGCATCGTAAGGGTCGATTATCGCGACTACTCCGTTCTCCCTGTCAATGAATGCTGTGTTCATGTTCATCAGAGTGCCCATCTGGGTGACCCAGACCTCTACCCCGTCATCCCAGACGGATACATGGAACTCCCCGTCTCCGAGCATTGTTGCTCGCACCCTGACCCGCCGCATAGGTGTGGCGGCAGCGCTGTCTCAGGGTAGGCTTCAAAGCGTGGCCTCCGAGTCGCGGTGCGTGGCACGAATGCCTGCTTCCAACACCCTGCTAGGCGGGCTCGCGCCCGGTCTACTGCTTCTGCAGGGAGTCTAATGACTCCCTCCGAAGCCCGTTGGGAGTGAAGAAATGGCATACGACGCTCAAGAAGTAGAGACTCGTTGGCAGAAGGCGTGGGCTAAAGCGGGGGCCTTCGAAGTCGAAGTCGACCACTCTAAGCCGAAGTTCTACTGCCTCGAGATGTTTCCATACCCATCCGGCAGCATGCACATGGGACACGTCCGTAACTACTCGATCGGCGACGCCATGGCCCGCTTCCATCGTCTGATGGGCAGCAATGTGCTCTACCCGATGGGCTACGATTCGTTTGGGATGCCCGCCGAGAATGCCGCCAAGAAGGAGGGCGGACATCCACACACTGTAACTCATCGCAATATCGCTAGCATTCGTGCTGACCAAGAGCGGATGGGATATTCATACGACTGGCGACGCTTCCTTGCGACCTCTGATGTTGATTACTACCACTGGAATCAGGAGATGTTCCTGATGTTGAATGAGCGCGGGCTGGTCGAGCGTAGGATGGCACCGGTCAATTGGTGCGTGGACTGCGATACCGTGCTGGCCAACGAGCAAGTCAAGAACAACCGCTGCTGGCGTTGCGGACTCGAGGTCGTACAGCGCGACATGGAACAGTGGTTCGTGCGTATGACAGAGTATTCCGACGAACTACTCGACGAGATTGACAACATCGCTTTCCCGGAAAACGTCAAGGCGATGCAGCGCAACTGGATTGGGCGCTCCCACGGCGCTCACATTGACTTCCCGGTGGCTGGCTCCGATGCGGTCATAGGCGCTTTTACTACAAGGCCGGATACCATCTTCGGCGTGACCTTCGTCACCCTATCTCCCGAGCACCCGCTGTGTGAGGAACTGTGTACGGGCACCGAGTGGGAGGATGACTGGCGCGAGCTGCGCGACGAGTGCTTGCGAATGTCCGAGTTTGAGCGAATCAACATGCTGAAGGAGAAGAAAGGCGTCTTCCTAGGTCGTCACGCTATCAATCCTCTGAATGGGGAGGAGGTACCAATCTATGCGGGCAACTTCGTGGTTGCTTCCTATGGCACCGGCGCTGTGATGGCAGTACCCGGCCATGACCAGCGTGACTACGACTTTGCCGAGAGATACGGCATAGAGATTCGAAGAGTCCTCACTGAGGAGGAGGGTGGCGACCCCGCAACCCATCTGACCGCAGCCTTCGAGGGCTACGGCCCCATGGTTAACTCGGGTATAGGTGGATTCGACGGCCTTGCCGGTGAATCCGCCAAGGACGCGGTTATCTCCGCGCTCGAGGCCGCCAGCGCCGGTCACGGAACTGTCGAGTACAGACTGAAGGATTGGCTGCTCAGCCGCCAACGCTTCTGGGGGACGCCAATTCCAATGATCCACTGCGAGGCCTGTGGCGTCGTCCCCGTACCATCCTCGGACCTACCTGTTGAATTACCTCTCGATGTCACCTTCAGCGAGGAACAGAGTGGAAACCCTCTGGCCGCACACGACTCTTTCGTCAACACCTCTTGTCCATCCTGTGGAGAGGCCGCCAAACGCGAGACCGACACCATGGACACCTTCTATGACTCATCGTGGTACTTCATGCGCTTCTGCGACGCCAACAACAACTCCGCTCCATTCTCCCGCGAAACGGTCGATTACTGGATGGACGGAGGTGTCGATCTCTACATCGGCGGCATCGAGCACGCCGTCATGCACCTGCTGTATGCCCGCTTCTTCACCAAAGCTACTCGCGATGCTGGGATGAACAAGGTCGGTGAGCCGTTCGGCACACTGGTTTGCCAAGGCATGCTCAACGCACCCGCTCCGTTCTGTGCTGACTGCAACGCCGAGTACCATGTCGACAACTTCGATGCTGACTGCCCAACCTGCGGTAAGTCCCTCGGGATTCGTTCGGTCAAGATGGGCAAGTCGCTGGGCAACACAGTTAGTCCCGAGGACATGGTTGGACGATATGGTGCAGACACGGTCCGATTGTTCATGCTCTTCGGCGCTAACCCAGAGGCAGGCATGGACTGGTCTGACAATGCCGTCGAAGCTAATCACCGTCAGATGTTCTCAATTATCGACGCTGTCGATTCCGCCTTGACTATGGATAACTCTCCCGGGCCTATGGACGAGTGGCTGAACGCAAGACTGCGAGCCAACCAGAGTGCTTGGCACCAAGCAATGTCAAATGTCAGCCTACGCGAGGGTGTGATGATTAGTCACTTCGAGATACTGACCGACTGGAATTGGTACTGCCGCCGAGGAGGGTGCGACCAAGCCACCGCCAAGGCATTCCTGCAGCAATGGATTCCTATGCTCGCACCTGCGACCCCTCACATCGCAGAGGAGTTCTGGCAGCGTATAGGAGGAGAAGGACTCCTTGCGACCTACGTCCTACCCGAGTCCGACGACTCTTCGGAGGACACGCCTATACTGGCTCGTGAGGCATATCTGCGAAACCTCATTGCCAGCGGGCGCAATCTGCGTGAACTCGCTGAGCGCCACACGGAGGGAGAAATTAGTCGAATTGTCATCCAAACGACAGCATCTTGGAAGTCCGAGCTCGCGCGTGACGCGCTCCGACTCCACTCAGAAGGATTCGACTTCAAGACCGGAGGCCAAGCGTACATCCAATCGCTCGAGATATTCGAGAACGAGACATTGAGGGGAGAGATTTTCCAGATCTGGATGGCCTTGACAACTGGCAGCAAGAAGAAGCGTGGACGAGTTCATTCGTGGTCAGTCGCTGAGAGGACGCTGATATCAGGAGGCCTCGATGAGACTGCAGTCATAGAGGCCAACTCCGCCTTTATCGCCGCAGAACTCGGAGTCTCATCCCTCGAGACCTATCCGGCCGGAGAGGGGGAGGACGTAGCTGGAAAGGCCGGCTTGGCATTCCCGTTAGAGCCGGGCATCGCGTTCCTGTAGGTGAGAAGATGACTCAGTCCATCGTACTCTTTGACGACGCCTGTAGCAAGTGCAGTCGCTGGGCTGCCTTCATCGCCAAGCGCAACCCCGGCGACAGACTCCGCATAATGGGCCAAGAGACCGACGAGGGACGCGAACTACTTGGAACCAGATCGCCCAGTTTGAAGGGTGTGGACTCGGTGTTCATCATCACTGAAAACGGACAGTGGTACGCTAGGAGTGCGGCTGTCTGGAGAATTGCATCCAGAATGAGTTTACCTTGGTCATTTGGAGCCATAATCTGGTTCGTTCCCGGGCCCATCAGGGACTTGTTCTATGACCTCTACGCACGCCATCGCTGACCACTCGTACTCGGTGGGTTCATGGGGCACCTGTTGTTGGCCCGAGCGTTGAGTGAAGAGAAGAGCGGTAACCGACGGCGGGGACGCCGCCGGCGCCGCCGGCGCTCTGGGGGCGGTCAAAACGCTCCCAAGGAGAAAAGCCCGGTGGCTGAATCAGAAGCCGTCGAGCGAGCGCTGTCGCGTTTCTCAGCAAAACCTCGGCCGATGGGCCTCCCTAAGGAGATAGATCCTCCTCCTCGGAGAGTGGAAGTCTCCTGGAAGACAAACGCAGTGGCCAAGGACGTGCAGCGTAAGGCCGGAAATATCGCCTGCATACCCGGCGAGTTCGGCTTCTTGCCAGAGGAGAGGGTGCAGGAGATAGCCGCGAAGCTCGGCAACCTCCCAATCACTCTCGAACAAGCACTCTCGCTTCGCAGTGCATTGAATCAGGAGAAGAGCGTGTACTCTCACTCGAAACTAATGCGTCGAGCCAACGAGCTCAGCCGCCGCTACAACTCCGGCGAGAGCGTACTGGCTCTGTCCAAGCGATTTGACGCACCCCCCGTCAACACCTTCCGTGCTATTCTGACCGGCAGAGGGTGGACCAAAACCAGAATCAAGGACACCCTGAACAAGAACCCCTCTAAACTCAACAAGCGCGACCTTGAGCAGTTCAAACTGGCTGAGTCAGTGGACAGAGTGAGTTCAGTCGATCAAAGTGACACCCAGAGTGCAGCCGAAGTATTCGAGGATATTCTGTGTGATTACTTCGACTCCATTGGAGTGAGGTTCCGCCGTCAAGAGGAACTGCTCGCAGAACAGAAGGTGAGTGAGGGGAGGGCAATCATCACCCCTGACCTGCTGATGCTCGACGATGTCAGAATCAACGGGGTGCCATGCGCGTGGATAGACGCCAAACACTTCTTCGGCGCCGACCTCAAGTTTCCTCGGAAGAAGACCCAGAAGCAGGTTGACCGGTACGTTGCCGAGTACGGGCAAGGAGCCATAGTCTACCGGCACGGTTTCTGCGGCACCCTTCGTCTTAACGGGGCTATGCAACTCGATTCCAGCCCGTTGAACTTGACTCCTCTGGCTGAGTTCCACGAGAAGGCTAGGAACAACTCATGAGGTCTCTCCGACCTTAGTCATAATCGTCTGTAGCCCAGCCTTCTCCAACTCTGAGACCAGGGGGCTAGACCAATCTGCTTCGCTCGCTGCGTCACTGGGAACAATCGCTACACTCTCTCCTAGCATGCAGAGCAGAGCGGCCGCCTCCTCGCCGATATCACATTCCTGCATCGCAACATCCACCACAGAGAGTAAATCAATTCGCGACGAATCTGCCTGTAGACCACTTTCCTCTGCAAAACACTTCGCTGAAACGAGCAGTTCGGTCCACCTGTCGATATTCCATTTTCCTTCAGACAGCGTCTGCATCTGCTTCGCACCAGCCCGACTAATCGCCTCCTTCCAATCAGGGTCGTCGATGTAGCTCGAAGTGTGCTTGCCAGCATCGGGACGCCATGCCAGAACTACTGGTGTACCGCAACTCCATCCCTCTGCTAGCCCCGGTCCTCCATGCAGCAGTGGGCCGTGATACGGCGCTCCTGCTTCGAGTCTACGCTCGCATCCACCAGCGGCCAGCGCAGTCACATCTCCGAGCCCAGTCGAACGATTACGCTCTACTTGGTGTGATATCAAGTAGGAACGCCTCAGACTCTCCTCGTGTGGAAGCCCCATCGCTCTCTGAAATGCCAGAGCTGCGGCCACTGCTCCTGAGGCTGACATACCGAAGCCCTGTGATACCGGCAGAGCCAGCCTGACACCAATCTCCCAAGCGATTTCTTTTGCCTCGGGTATTTCCTCAACCAAGAGGTCGAGGACACTATCATACAGACTCGGATCACCCTCAGTACCTTCGAACGAGACCTTGAGCCCAAATTCTCCTTGTTCTCCATATGCAATGACTTCTACTCCATCATCGACGCACAACCCGGCCCCTAGACTACCCTGGCCGACTGGATCCAGAACTTCGTCACTCACCGTGAACAGCAGGGTGACGTGACCCCCGCACTCACCACGGCCGAGTAACCCGGTCATAGTGACTCATCCGGCCTACCAGCCAAGAATCCTCGGCCGACTCACACGACTGCCGCAAAGTCTTCTTCGAGTTCGCCAAACCGCCCGGAGAGTTCCTGAATGGCCTTTTGGAAGGCGACCCTAGGTGTCATTGAACCATCGGTCTCGAACGACAGAATGAATTCGCCGGGAACATCCTCCAGAGTGATGGCGTCCTTGAAATCCACCGACTCCTCAGTACCATCGCCGACGTGGTGCAGATCTTCTATCAGTTGGGCTACCTTGCCTATGTCCTCCAAGCGGCCATTGCTGTCGAAGTCCTTGGCAGTGATAGTGAGTTTGAGTCCCCATAGAATCTTCGCCTTCGTCTTGTTGTTGAGGACTCCAACCTGACGAGGTGAGAATGTTATGCCACAGACAGGAGACCACTTTGCGTGATCGCGACCGAGTCCCATAATTGCAGTGGCGTAGAACTCAATCATTTGGCCCCGAGAGAGTTTGGTAATCGGGATGCTGTGATACTTCTCTGAGATGTTGCCACCCACTCCGATAAAAATCATGTCGCCAGCGGTCACAGTCTGACCATCTTCGCTGCCAAACGCCTTGCAGGTGTAGATCATCGTGCAGAGGGGGCATCCTCTGTCTTCGACGACCATATCAGCGCAGGACGGACAACTGTCTTGGAAGTGAAACTCGTCGTGCTTGGTTGGTATTGGAATCATGGCCAGCCGCTGAGCCACAACCTCGTCGGGCAGCGGGCCATTGGTCTCCCATACCTCGCCGTCCTGTTCGATTGTGCCCATTTCGAAGCGAACGGTATCGATAGCCATCTTAGGAGTGTCAGACATTAGTGTACGCCGAATGGCATTGACGAAAGCACGTTCCACATCGCTCAACAGTATGGAAATCTTCTCATCATTCTCTTCGATAACCTTTGCCTTGACCATAAATTCACCTCATACTCGGCGCCCACGGCGCCCTCCCTTACTCTTCGTCCCGTCAGTTGCGACAGGAGTAACGTCCTCGATGCGGGTTATTGAGACTCCGGCTCGGGTCAGCGCCCGAATCGCAGAGGTTGCGCCCGGTGCACTGTGAGAGCGATTCCCTCCAGCGCCGCGATACTTCACTATGACTTGGTTAAATTCCTTCTCGGCTAGTATCTCAGCCATCCTTTCGGCGGCCCTGGTCGAGGCGAACTGGCCACCTGAGTCGCTGCCGCCCTTGGTCACCATTCCGCCCGAGACCTTGCAGATGGTCTCGGCTCCGGTGAGGTCGGTGGCTGTCATCAGCACGTTATTGTGTGTGGTGAAGATATGCAGAATTGCCTTCCGCGACATCAACTTTCACTCTCCTCAGTGGATTTACTTTCCGTGGAAACGGTGTCCTCGGTGTCGGGCGAGGCCGCTGCGTCGCGCTTGACCTGCTCGATGAATTCTGGATCCACCACTCGGATCGGCTCGACATCATCATCATCGTCGGATACGAGGGTCAGACGCAACTCTTCCATGTCTTTGCGAAACTGGTGCTCCGAATCGGCGAAGGGAGAGTTAGTGGAGTACTGGATTACATCCTCCTCTTGTTTGAGCACGTGATACCCGGGAACCGTCATCTTCTGGTTCCCTATGCTGATATGACCATGGACAATGAGATTTCTAGAGGAGCGCATAGTCGGAGCCAGCCCCCTATAATAGACAACTGACTGCAGCCTCCTCGAGAGCATGTGCTCGGCAGTGATCTGAAGCACATCGTCAATCCCTGCACCCTCAGGGAGCAGCCCCTTGCGGAGTAAAGATTCGACCATGTCAGTCTTCTCGCGAGCGAAGTGACCCTCGGAGGTATCCACCTTCCCAATCAGCTTCATCGCCTGGTTCCTGTGGCGGCGCAGAGCCGACTTCTCGCGCCAAATTTCTTTCATACCGCCGACCTTCTTCAGGCCGTACTTTTCTTTGAGGGCGTGCTCCTCGTCAATCCTGGCTTGCTTCCAGGGGTGAGAGGGCGTGCGAATCTTGGCCCTTGCGAACTTTGGATCTCCCATCTACTCACCTCACTTCTTCCTCTCGACCCCGAGCGTGGAGCCCTTGCGGCCGTTTGATCTGAGCCTCTGCCCACGTACCTTGTGACCGGTTCGGTGTCTCATTCCACGGTATGCCTTGACCCCAGCGATACGGGAGACATCATCATCACGGGTCAGCTTGACCTCAGTGGCGACGATGTGAGCATCTTCATTGGTCTCAAGGTCACGCTGGCGGTTTACTAGCCACCAAGGGACCGTCGTAGCGTAATCGTCTATGGAGTTGCGCAGGCTGTCCTGTTCATCATCTGACAGGTGACCTCCCAGTTTCTTGCCATTGATATCAGCCAAGCGGCAGATTTGCTGAGAAGTCCTCATTCCTATGCCCTTGATTGAGGTTAGACCGATGGCAATGGGGCGCAGCCCGTCGATGTCACTGTCAGCCATCCGCAGGATGTAGGAGAAATCATCTCCGAGTTCAGTATCTTCAGGCATTGTACGGTTCCCCCGTGTTCACCGGTTACCCGGTGGCCCATTGGGCATCTCGGCGACCTACCATCCCTATTTGAACCGATTGGACGCCCCTTCGGGGCGGTTCAAACTACTCCTTGCATACGACATACAGGGTCTGTCTGCCAGAGTCGCGCTCAATTTCTAAGTCCACCATGAAGCCACTAGCCCCTTCAATCTCTTTCAATTCCCGATTCAACCTGCGCTGTAGGGTTGGATGAACACCCGGGTCCAGATTACAGCGCAGCGTAATCTTGCCAATACCGTTCCTCGCTACTGATGCCGCGACTTGGTCGATGGTGTGTAGTTCGGGGGAACTGAGCCTGTGCTGGACTATTTCGCCGGTAGCCACGACGAAGCCCTCGATATCCTCCGATTTGATGAGGGGGTCGGTGTGTATGAGGAGGGGCCTACGACCTTCTAGACGCAGCCAGGAGTGGCCGCAGTCCTTGGGCAACGCCCGCTCTAACCAAACCTCCTGAAGACCGCTCTGGACTAGAGCGGAATCTACTATTGTCATATGGGCGCCGTAGGGAGGGGGCTTACTCATATCAGAAACCTCGGATATCGAGGGAAGGCCTTCGATTGAGGCGATGACGTGCTTCGTCCCCATCCTCACGCACCTATGGCTCGCGCTCGAAGAGAGAGCACCAACCCACAGCGATAACCTATCCACTCTGCCTCCACCTTGGCTCAACCACTCCCATGTACGACCCACCCCCGGGAAGGCAGTCTCGATGTTGGCTTCTACGATGGACTGCTGCATCTCTCCAAGCCTCGGAGAAAGGTCGAGCAGCACAGCCGGACCCCTTGGTCCACTCTGCAGATGATCGGCCCAGCTACTCAGGACTGACCCGACGGGAGGTTCCATCTCATCCACATCGTGATTCTGAGCATCACTCGGCCGAGCAGGGTCCAGATGTAGCATGGCGATAGGAGGATGAGCACGCGTCCCAGCCTCACGCAAACTGTTCCAATACTCGGCAATGGCTCCCTCGGCGTCTGACCCATCGCCAATGATGACACGATCCATCGAGCGCTGCAGGTCACCCTCCTCAGAGTTGATGTGCATGTTTGCCGCACACAGCACTGCGATGTTTCCATCCATCTCGATTCCCAATGAGGGCCGCTTCAACACCTGCGAATAGGCGACAAGTTGCAGACCGGACCCCGCGGCCGCATCGAGAATAACTCCAGCTGGAAGCATGTTGGGATCTATGCTGTTTGCCCGAGAGAGTGCTACGAACCATGGTGTGGAGAGCCTTCGCATGCCCTCAGTCATGTGGAAGGCAGGCTCTCCGCGCCGTGCAGATTCGGCTTTGGCCCGCTTCCTCGCTTCCTCGACAATCTGCGCCGACGGGTTCAGCGCGGTGTGCCGGCTACCCTCTTCCATGCTGGCGCCTCCAAGAACTTGGTCAAGTCACTTTCGCGTCCTAAGTGATGGGACCTCTGTTGATGCTCAGTTCGAATCGTAGCCAGGAATTCTGCAGTTCGTGACCGTCGCTGTTGCCATAGGCGATGGGAGGGGGGAGTAATGTGGTGTGAGAGGTGCCGGTATTGATTCCAGGAATCAGCCCCCTGTCGTTATCTATGTCCAAGCCAATGGCAGACCAGCCGAAACCGTCGATGTAAGATGGATCCTCTCCTGCTGTGACGGGCAGGTCGCCCTCATCCAATTGTTCTCCGGTATCGGCATCCCATACAATGTAGTGAACTTCTATCCTATCGTTGTCATTGATATGCATCTCACGCTCCTCAGTGCCCTTGAACAAGTTCACGTCGAGCAGCACCTCGGCATCCACCACTGTGAGGTGGCTGACTGCTACTGTTATGCTACCCTCGGTGATGTCTTCGGTTAGTTCAAGTTCGACAATCCCGTTTTCGTTGCCCTCTAGGGTCATCAGGTCGCTGGTGTTGTCTGAGCCTGAGAACAAGACCCCCGAACCCCTGATTTCCAGCACTAGGTCAACCGTGGCGTTGCCGCGGTTGTACACAGCCACACTGGCGCGGTCATCATCGCCCTGATGCTCCCAGTCGCAGCGCAACTCTCCGGGATAGAGAAACACATTGTCCTGATCCGAGAGGATCTCCGGCCAGACCCAATCGCCTTCTCTTGGAGAGCAGGTGTTGAACAACAGATCGACCTCCCAAGCCAGCCTCCCGTCGATGGCCGGTGCCTCGACGGACGGCCCAAAGGAATCCTCAAGGTCGGCGCTGAAGTTCCAGGCTGCCCAGCCAACCCAGATTGCCGATAGAAGCAGCACCAGTGCGGTGCCAAGTGAGAGCATCAAGGTGACTCTGGGTACCGCCATCTCGTTGATGCCTAATGGGACGGGCGGGTGCTCGACCTCGTCGGGCGTGTCCGATATCCAAGACCTTGTCACGATTACTTGTCGCTACCGTGTGCCATCAACGTTGGCCCGCTCGGTATTGTCGAAGTATTCATTTCTAAGGCTAAGAAATGCCTCGTAGTACCACATTTCAACTTCAGTCCTTGACCATTTGAGACTCGTTACGCAGACCCAGCCAAGACACCACTCCTAATTCTGCGGCCACCACCATCAATGCAATCAGCATCGTCGTCGGTCCGAATATATCGGGCACGAAAATCAGTGCGCTCAGAATCGCCACCACTAAATCGACCAGTCCCCATACCCTCAGGGTCCGTCGTAATTGCAATATTCCCACTACCCATAGTGTGGTCGAAAGCGCAATCAGCAGCACGGGAAGCAGCATCGAGGTAGCGTGGTGAGTAATGGCGACGATGATGAGCAGCAGGTGCGAGTCGACGGCCAGCATCATGGACCAACTCTCTCCCTTCAGAGGAACGGTCAGTGCCAACAGTGCAAGCAACAGCAATCCAATACCCATCGTGGTCTCTGGAAACACACTTAGGGCTGGCTCGTACCAGTTCCCTATGGCAAAAAGCGCCATCAGGCCAGCTGGAATCGCCAGACCGATGGCCCAAGGTTGGCGGTATCTCCAACCCTGTTCAACGGCACTTGCCACAGCCAGTATACCGGCCGGGCCAAACGATAACATCACTACGAACAGACTGCGAGAACCACGCCCAGAGGAACCCTTCCAGTCATCTCTACCTAGTTGACCCCTCTTCCTATCAACCCATACATCCACCAGAACGACGAGTACCAGCACCGACTCTAGCAGCATCCATGGAATCTCCCATTCGAGCATATCTCCCCCGAACGGGTTGATTGTCAGAGGATAGGGGAGCGCCTCGACCATCACAGCCCCCAGAATCCTCCCAGCCAGCAGCGGCATGACAATCCAGTCAAGCGCAATTGGTATCCTGTCCAGCAACCTGTCTTGGCCAATCAGTGATATCGCCACCAATTCCACCAATAGGACAACCAGCACGGCCATGTCGAGGAGGTCCTCGTTGCTGCTGCCTGGCCCGATGTGGGATACAACGTGAATCGCAACCAACCCTGTGATTGCCATTGCGATTGGCATCTCCAATCCCATGATGTGAGGAAGTTCCAGTTCGAGACTCTTGGTGCGTGACCTAGCAAGGGCAATCAGAGCGGTCGCGAAGATGCCTATGGCCACCAGCATGAGCGGATTTGTTCCATTGAGCAGACCTAGAATGATTCCCGCACCAAGTATCAGTGAGAGCACTGCTAGTACAACTATCGGTTTGTGACTCACGTCAGTTGTGTAGAGCTCCTCACGACTGTCAGTATCAGACTTCTCCCTCCGCTTGCTACGCTCGGCCTCCAGTTCGGCCAGACGCGGGTCGTAGGTCACAACACCGCCTTCAGGACCTCCCTCCATCCCACTCACTTCTTCAGCCATCTCGATGCGTGCATCTCGCTTGGACACCGACTTCAATTCAGCTCGCAGTTCACCCCTAGCGACCAGCCAAAGGGAGCTGACCACGAACATCGCTAGCGAGACAATCTCCGCTGTCTTGTTCTCCAACTCGAAGGAGAGGGCGATGGTGATTACCAGCAACCACAGGGCTGCCAACGCGGGGTTGAGCAGTTTCTCTATGCTTCCCGCGCGAGGCAGGTAGGTTGCGAGCACTGCAGCCGAGCACATCACCGCAGCGATGCCGACATCGATTTCGGGTAGTGAACCCATCGATTCAAGCAGATTAACTGGCTGCCTTCCTGAGAGGGCCAACAGCAATGGCAGACTCATCAGCCCCAATCCGTTGGTGTACAGTTTCTCATCTCTAGGGGCTCTAATCACCATCAGAGAAACCAGAGATAAGCATAGCAGCACCGTCAGAGGTACAAACATCCCGTGCTTCCATTGGATTGCGAGTACGGCGACAGCAAGAATCGCAGTCATGCTGCCGGCCTCGCCGACTCTTACTCCGGCAATCTCCGAGCCGACGTGAAGGGCTGTTAGAAGAAACAGTACCAGTAGGAGTGAGATGGCAGTGAAACCGCCGAAATGAGACATGAATATCAACGTGAACAATGGCAACCACCAACCCAACGACCAGAGCTGCAAAGCCCCTGAGTCACGGATCGAAGCAGAGATCTCAGACACACCGAGGAAGCGGGCGGCGAGGTTGACACCAGATTCTCCCAATTTGACGTTGACTATGACCATCAGAACGCAGGACAGAGCGAGATATGATCCTAGAGGCACTGGCTCGAGATCAAGCATGCTGCCTGGATCGAGCACGTCATTTGCAATCAGTAGTGTCCTGACAGTCTCCTCCATCACTTCCTCGAGGAGCACCCAACTCCACGGCAGCAGAACTGTTACCCCAGCAAGCGAAGGCGACTCCCGTCGCACCGCGAGCACGGCGGTCCCGACGTGCAACAAACCCAGTAGGCCAAGCAACAGCATCCCTCCGTCGCCACCTATGGCGTTGGAATCGACCGGGACCAGTATGACAAGCAGAGTAAGTACGGCGACAGAGCCTAGCCACAACACCCTGTCAGTCACCCTATCCTGATCACGCAGCATTACGAAACCGGTGATGATGGTGGCGAGGACGGTGAAGAGTTCGTAAGCCCCAAGAGTTCCGATTAAGTCACCTGAATCATTCCCTAAAATCAGCATGCCTACCAGAGGGAAGGCAGAAGCTCCGAGAGGACCCACCACCCGTTTCGTATCGACCCCTCTGACTGAGAGGTATGAGCCACCGAAGGCCGCGCCGAGGAAAGCCACCATCCCAAGCGCGTATCCGGTGTCCTCGCGGCTGCTGGCAACGGCTAGAAGCGCTCCAACCATCCCCATGGAGACTGAGACACCCCAGAGTCCCGGCTTGCCGAGACCGAGTGCCTTGAAAGCCTGCGAGAACCAATTCTCTCCCTGTGCAAAGCGCGCTGCCATGGTTGCATTAATGCCTGTGACAGTCATCAGGAGAAGAAACAGAAGCAAAGGGTCATTGAGAGCGAGTATCCTCAGCGAACCGAACTCGAATCCGCCGGTTATCGCGTGCATCCCAATCCACAGGTTGGACGCCGCCACGCCGAGAGCAGCGAGGTTACCTGACTGTCGGTGCAGCGCAAGTCCGTGCACCAACAGGGTCGCGAGCAGTATCATACCCGCGACGCCACTCTCTCCCAGAATCGATCCGGCCGTCGAGGCGATGGCCAATAGTACGAGAGTCGACTGAGCGGCGATGGCATCATGGTCGTGCCTGTAAGCGACCAGTACGTTCACTCCGACGAGCAGCAGAAGCAGAACACCAAGAGCCTCCATCCCGATGATTTCCCAGCGGTTCAGTTCAATGGCGAGGCCATACATGACCTTCATTGAGATGATTACCCAGGTGACTCCGAGAAGTTTCATCGTTGGATCTGGGACCCAGCGCTCTCCGAACGCGAAACCAATCCCTGCGAGCAGCACTAGGATAACAATCGCCAGAAGCGGCGACAGTGCTAGACCGGCTTGCACCCCGATGGCGCTGTAGATGACAATCATCGAGATCATCAGGACCCAGTTGACACCCCTTTCACCCCTGACTGCGATATCTGTCACGATGTCGCGCTCGGGAGCGAGCGGGACACTGCCATCCTGCTGCACCGCCCCCGGTTCGTCGCCGCTGGGCTGTTCAAACGGATCGTAAAACTCCCCAAGAGCCTCGTCCACGGCCTTAGCGAGCTCCTCACGCCGCTCCTCTTCGTCACCGCTCCTAGGGAGGATATCGATGTCACTGAGATCGATGTTGATGTCCCGGCGAAACTCACGCTCCCGGATGATTCTGTCATCCCGGTCACCGTCAACCATCACTCTCCGGCCGCGGCCGCTCCCGCATAATCGCATCCCCGCCAGAGACGACTGAAATACTCGCTTTCGCCTTGTTCGGTTAGAAATGGGCCATCCGCAATGCTTGAAGGGGAAATCTCAACGTCATGCGTCATGGAGTCTTCCTCTATGCCCGGCGACTCCCGAAACTTCGCTACGCCCCTGGCCTCGCACGGCCTCGACCCCAAGGGCGCAGTGCACTGGAATATCGATTGGGAGATCCTGCACGAGATCGCTGTCGAGCGAGGTGAGGCGAAACTTACTGCTCACGACGTGTTGCTGGCTACTACCGGAGAGCGCACTGGTAGATCACCTAACGACCGATTCATCGTCGACGAACCTGGACTGGCCGACGACGTGTGGTGGGGCGACCACAACAGACCAACCACTCCAGAGGTCTTCGAGGGCCTGCTGGAGAAGACGATAAACCATCTTAACGACTCCGAGAAACTGTTCGTCAAGGACGCTTTTTGCGGAGCTGATCCGGATTACAGAATGCCAGTTAGAATCGTCACTGAGAAGGCGTGGCACGCCGCCTTCATGCACAACATGTTCGTGCGTGCGTCGAAGGACGAAATAATCTCTCATATCCCACAGTACACCATCCTGCACGCACCGGACCTGCTTTCCAGCCCTACATCTGACGGTGTCAATTCCGACGCCTTCGTCATCATCGCTCTCGATAGAGGGTTGGTGATAATCGGAGGCACCAACTACGCGGGCGAGATCAAGAAAGCCATCTTCACCATCATGAATCACATCCTTCCGGCCAAGGGACTCCTACCCATGCATTGCTCGGCGAATACCGACGGAGAGAAATCCGCTCTGTTCTTTGGACTCTCGGGCACCGGCAAAACCACTCTCTCTGCAGATCCTAACAGGGCTCTGGTTGGAGACGACGAGCACGGATGGTCTGACAATGGCGTGTTCAACTTCGAGGGGGGCTGCTACGCAAAACTCATCAGACTTTCAAAGGAGGACGAACCGGCGATTTACGCTACTACGCAGATGCCCGGATCTATACTCGAGAATGTTATACTCAACGCCGATGGTACTCCCGACTTCAACAACTCTTCTCTAACTCAGAACACCCGCGGATCATACCCCATTGAGTCGATAGAGAACCGCACACCTGACTCGATGGCCGGGAATCCAAAGAATGTCGTCTTTCTGACTTGCGATGCGTTCGGAGTTCTGCCTCCACTCTCCAAACTTAGTCCCGAGCAGGCCGCCTACCACTTCATCTCAGGCTATACCGCCAAAGTCGCTGGGACAGAGGTCGGTGTCAAGGAGCCCCAACCCGCGTTCTCCGCCTGCTTCGGCGCTCCGTTCATGCCCCGCCATCCTAGTGTATATGCCGACCTGCTTTCGAAGAAGATTCGCGACAACGACGCCAAGTGCTGGTTGATCAACACCGGTTGGGTGGCCGGTGGAGCCGACGCCAGCAGCCGTATCAAAATCCGTTGGACTCGCGCTCTACTAAACGCGGCCCTAGACGGCGATCTAGACGACGTACTGTTCGTAGAGGACGAGCGCTTTGGCTTCCTAGTACCTACCACCTGCCAAGGAGTTCCCGACAACATTCTACAGCCCAGAGACACCTGGCACGACAAGAAGAGGTACGACAATGTCGCCGACCTGCTGGCCCAAATGTTCGAGGACAATTTTGATCAGTTCAGAGGTGGCTGCAACAAGGAAGTCCTCGCATCATCTCCTAAGGTTCTCGGTTGATTTCATTCTACGTTGCAATCCTTACGTGTTTAGAATACAATCTAAATCGGTGTATACGAGGGTAACGCTTCCCATGCGATTGGACGAAAGAAACAGTCGATTAAACCCTCTCTTTTATATAGTATGACCACAAAGTATAAATACTTGTTGCCCCTCCTCTAATGTTATGCAAACCGAGAATGAATATTTTAACTTGACAATGCCTGATAACGAACGCCCTATTTCAGGATTCTACAGGGGTTGGTGCAGCCAATATGGAACTGATTTTAGTTGGCAGGGAACTTATGACCAATATACTCCCCTAGATGTATGCCCCTGGTGTCATGGAGATCATACTTGTGACGTAGGTAGAGTTGTTCCTCTTCTAGACCCGGAGGAAATAGAACACGACTTAGACGAAAATGGACACCACCCCGACGAAGTGAATGTTTACCCTGGGGTCCCTGGAGATTTTCGCCCTGTTGTTTATATTTATCTTGATGAACTTCCATCCGGCCGAAGTTGGGCCGATATAATTAGGAATAGACAGATGCGTCATATTACAATGCGCCAACACACAACCGAAGTCCACTTCTTCGCCCGTACCCGTGAGAGTATGTCTTGGCAGCTAAGTGATACACGCAATGTAATGACACAAAGTATCACAAATTGGTTGCGCTTTACAGATCCCAGTTTTGCTGGAGTAATTACGTTCCGTACGCGCGATGGTCAAATCAACAGGAGATATTGAGGTGAATATATGCACATGTGTCGTGGATGTAGGATGCCAACAGCCGGATCAATTTGTCACCGTTGCAGAGAGAGGCGAGACAACACCTGTCGCCGCTGCTCTAGACGTTTGAGGCCTTCAAACACATCTCGAGCTAACCGTTTTCATTGTGTTTGGTGTGAGGGAGAACAATGATTCGTCGTTGTAGAGGTTCAAGACGTCCTCCTTGGGGTGTGGATTTTGGTCTACTAAGGGAGTGATACTATGGAGATGATTGAATGATACCAAACAGAGATGAAGAGCGACTGACTGTCGTAAACGTGGTCGCCTCCACCAGAGTGGCGGAGGAACTCGACCTACCTGACATAGCCATCCAACTGAACTGCGAGTACGAGCCCGAGCAATTCCCGGGCGTCGTCT
>Ga0206680_10000123_pt1 | contig 30078 bp, 30 predicted proteins | sample M115012015metaG_FD_160124 | JGI IMG/M metagenome (GOLD analysis project Ga0206680, IMG submission 160124) | Ammonia-oxidizing marine archaeal communities from Monterey Bay, California, United States - M1 150m 12015 | ecosystem: Environmental > Aquatic > Marine > Intertidal zone | place: USA...
TCGGCGGTCTCAAAGAGGCCCATAAAGCCAAATCGACGGGGGTCCGAGAACACCGCCCTTCCTCCGTTTTCTAGGTGCACGACAACCCAGTCATGTTTCTCGTCATCGCTCTGGGTGCTATCTGCTCCCAGCAGAGTCCAGCGCCCAGTCATTCCCAGATGGCACATCCAGGTGAGTCCGGCGTCGAGTCTAATCAAGAGGTATTTCGCACGCCTATCTATGTGCTCGACCTGTCTACCCATCAACCTAGATGAGAACCCCTCTGGGAACGGAAAACGGAGGTCGGGTCGGCGCAGCTCGACATTTACTATGCACTGACCGTTGAGATGATTCTCGAGGCCTCTCCTGACAGTCTCGACCTCCGGCAACTCTGGCATGACCCGCTGAACCCATTCAACTCCATGATACTGACGACAAGATAGGTTCAATTGCACTATCAGTATCGAGAGCCATGGAAGATTCTCCGGAGACGGTGGTACTCTCGGGCACGCCGAGTACCGAATCTGGTGGTTCTCAGGAGTTCAATCCGTACGCAGGAGGCGGGGCCTACCAACAGCCAATGATGCCGGTTCTACAGACGAACGATTCCGCCACATATTCGATGTGGCTGGGAATCGCAACTTGGGTTTGCCACATAACCGCCGGTTTCGTATGCTTTACAGCGTGCCTCGCTCCTCTGACGACCATTGCTGGAATCGTGTTTGGCCATATGGGTTTCAAAGCCTCAAAGGAAATGAATGGGCTCTCTCGTAATGAGGCCATTGCTGGTCTAGTGCTGAATTATTTGTCGCTGGCTATGTATGTAATCGGTGTGGTTTTTGGCGCGGCTTTACTCGGCGTTGGATTATCTGAATTAGGCTGAATTGGCTGTCTTTCTAACTAGGAAAACAACGTGCTGTTCTTCTAGCCCCTTCAGGTCGATTCTCTCGATTACCTCGAGGTCAGACTCTCGGAGTATCTTCGCGGCCTTCGCGAACCTGCTGTCGTCGTCACCGTCTGATGACCTCTCGCTCGCCGCCTTCAGTGACAACAAACCAGTGCCACCAGGCCTAAGGAACGAACCGGCCATTCTAACGAAGGTCTCGGCCTGATCTGCGATACTGAGGTCCTGATGTATCCAGTCCGCCTCACTACGGATGTAGGGGGCTACTGTCTGCGGCTTCCTAGCATCGCCGAGAACAGGGACAAGTCCGGGCCTACGGCAAGATAGTTTCGATAGGTCGCGCATCGCCCGAGGAGCTATCTCCACTGCCACGACCTGTCCTCCATGGTGATTTTGAGATCCACAGACTTGGTCGTGTATATGAGAAACCGTAGAACCGAACGATGCACCCAGATAGAGGCACGTCGAGCCTACTTCTGGAAGTAGCCTCGAGGGGTCGTCGTTGGTTCGTAGCAGGGCTGCTGCAACCTTGGAGCGCGTGGGATCCCAAGCCCTCCATTCTATTCGAGAATCCGTCTTCCTGCGCTCGCCTCTGACTGAGACTCCGCGGACGGCGTTCCTAGTCCACAGAGAACGACCTTCACGTCTTACTCCCCAAGCGAGTTTTACTGGCTTACGCGCCAATCAATCACCTCCTCGGTGGCTTTGGGAACCTCTCGCGGATGTTCTTGCACTCTTGGTTGATCTCTGCTATCTTTTCCTCTCCCCACGGCTCGCCGTCGAAGTGATCGACGCGGACCGCAATCGAACACTTGCCTGCCATGTAGCGAGCGATCTTTCCCCTGACCCATCGAGGAGACCTCGAGATCTGTGGCAGAGAAAACAGGACGGGTGAATGCTTGGGAGGAGGAGCACCCCTACGATGGGCGGCCATGGCACCGCTAGCCCCCAGAACCTGTAGGCTACCGCTCGGCATTCTGGCCAGTCTCTCGCGACCTCCTGCTAGCACCACCAACCTAGCAGCTCCCAGAGGGCCGACTAGCATACTCAGAGTGGGTACGTACTGACGCGCGAGTTCACTCGTGGCCGTCTCGGCCACTCCCAGTCTCTCTGTTAGAGCAACAACACCAGCTGCATGGCCATTCAAGGCCACCCACTCGACCTGTTCGGGTTGGTGTGCGGGAGACGCGACACCGAGCGCGAAAGCAGCTGCGTCGATCGATTCTGCCTCAGCTACAGCTGCGGGAATTTCTCGCCTCTGACCATCTAAATCCACCTCGGTCAAAAACAGCCCTGTCCATTCGATACATCTCGCCTCACTGGTGGTCCACGAGGACCTCAATTCAATCGCCGCTGAAGACAGCATGTCGAGTCGTCGGTCGAGGTCAGCAGCGGCATCGGCCACTCCTCGCTTGGCCAGTATAGCCGCTGCCTCAGAGAGCATCTCCTGCTCCTCATCCTCAAGCTCGGGCCAGCCGGGGTCCGACATCGCCGCCATTCCATCCACCTCGGCATCTGGGAATCTCTTACTGAGGGCTCTCGCCTCAGGGCTCATCCTGCCCGATTGCAGGTCTGACAGTCGATCCGCCAAAGCGCGGACGGACCTCTTGGGTGCCCACCCCGACTCGTCGAAGACTTCGCCTTCAGAATCGACGACCCTAGCAAGCCTCCAATCGTAGTGAATACGCATGAGTGCCCCGTAGCGCCGCTTCGCTTCAACGGTGCGGTCCCAGTCCAGTCACTCAACAGAGGCTGGGTTCAGACTTTTTCACTGGCGCGCATAAGCGATACTTCAATAGACGGCTTGAATGTCGCTGTTCGGTTGGCGTTAAACCGGCTAGGCGTTTGATAGCGATGTTTTGTCCTGAATGCGGTGCACTGTCATACGCTGATTCTTCTGGGAACATCCGATGCGATAACTACCAGTGCAAATACGAGGGACCCCTGACTGGCAGAGATGGTTCAGGGGGCACTTTCACCGACCCGATGACTGGAGAGACTGTGGATTTAACCAGCGCCACTGCCTCAGGCGATGAAAAATCACTGAAGCATTTGACGGAGGTCGTTGAACCGGAAGTTGCTCGAGGGACCCTTAGGGTAGGGGATATTCGCTGCCCTGCGTGCGATTGCAACGAGATATACGTCGAACTCAAGCAGACCCGTTCTAGTGATGAACCGGAAACGAAGATATGCAAATGTTCCAACGTAGAGTGTGGTAAAGCGTTCAGGGAGTACCAGTGACGGCCCGTAGGGCCGACTACGAAGTATGAAAGACCCCCGAGTCAGGAGATGCTCAACGAGGTGATTCCATGCTGAGAGTGACGGCAAATACTCAACTGATGCGGGAGATTGTCGATTTGCTCTCAGTCCTGACTGAGGAAGCGAAGATGAGCTGGGGTGAGAAGGGGCTGACAGTGAACGTTGTCGACGGTTCTCACGTCGCCCTCCTTAGCGCTACTATCTCAGACGCCTGCTTCGAAACCTACGAAGTCGAGCCAGTCGAAATTGGACTGGAGCTCGGCAAACTACGTGACCTCCTGACCCTCGCTGGCCCGGGCGACCTAGTCGAGATTGACTACGATGACGCGGTCGGAGCAGTCAATGTAAGAGTCGGTGAAGTGCACAGGATACTGCGTGGCCTCGACACCGGTTCCATGCAGGAGCCTAAGCTGCCAGTGCTCGATTTCGACTGCAGTGCCGCCATCGGGGCAGAGAAACTCTCCAGGGCGCTCAGGGCGGCTAAGTTCGTGGGCGAGTTAGTAGATCTGAGCCTTGATAGTAAGGAAATGAGAGTAAGCGTGACCGTTGAAGCTGGAGAAGGGGTCAATGTACGCTTCGAATCCGGAGAACTCAGCGAGTTGGTCTGCCCCTCGCCTACTCAAGGCACCTACAGCCTGCAATTCCTCGACCCTCTGACGAGAAAGCTCGCCGCTGGATTGACCCAAGATATTCGTGTGCAGTTTCAGGACAAGTACCCACTGAGGCTGGACTGGAACAGTAATGACGGCGGGGCGAGTTGGACATACTTCCTAGCACCCCGGGTGACTAACGACTGACCCGTGAACTCTTGAGGTCGAACTAGGGCGGCGGGCCATGGGCCGCTCTGTCTGCGTCGTAATCCCGAGCGTCGGTAATGCGGACGAACTTGGCATTGCGCTGGACGGTCTGATGGCCCAGACCTACTACGGCCCACTTGAGGTCGTAGTGGTCGGTCCGAGTGGAGATTCCGGCAGACAGCAGGCTGAATCCAGAGGCCTGCGATTCATTGACGATGCAGGCTCACGCACTCGCGCTGATGCCTGCAACATCGCACTTGATTCGACGGAATCAGATCTGGTGATGTTCACCGATGACGATGTCGTCGTCCCCAAGGAATGGGTAGGGAAACTAGCCCGCTGGTTCGAGAAGACCGAGGTAGCGGGCGTCGGTGGTCCGAACTACGCACCCCCAGAGAGTTCGACGCTGCAGCAGCAGATTATCGATGTCAGCTTCTGTAGCAAGATATTCACTGCTGGAACCAACTACGGCAGAAGAGGAGGAGGGGAACTCGAAGAGGTCGAGCAATTACCCGGGGTGAACTCGGCCTACCGGCGTTCTGTCCTTGCCGAGGTCGGCGGATTCCCAGATGGATGCATCGGTGCCGAAGATGTGATTCTCGACCACATGATAAGACAGTGCGGGCATCGACTTTGGACAGATCCGGAAGCAGTGATGTGGCACCGTAGACGCGATCTGTCGAGAGTCAAGAAGCAGATTGGAAACTACGGGCTGGTCAGAAGTCTGGCCAACCACGAGCATCGCGAACTGAGAGCGTGGAGCCATGTAACAGTAGCTATGTTCCCACCAATTGTGATAGCGGCATTTGTTGGGTTCTTCTGGGGACTGTCCAATGGCGGACTAGGCTCGCCTTGGTGGGACATCTCCCTTGATACCGTTCCAATGGGCTGGCCAAGATTTGGGGTTCATACCTTACCCACCCTGATCTTACTGTACAACCTCTTGGCTTGGTACGGTGCTGCTAAGGGCAGTTCGCCTTGCCGGACTCCCAAGACGGTGTTCCTATCCTCAATTACCACTTTTGTTCTACATTGGAATTATGGAATGGGTGTGCTAAGGGGCTGGTGGAGGATATTCACTGGGAACTCAGGCCTTCAGATAGACGACCGGACTAGAGATTAGGGGCCTGCCGTACCTAGCTCGCCAGTCTGAATCAGCCACTGCGATGCGTACACGTTATCATTGTCTAGGAGTTCTCGATGGGTACCGCGTTCGACAATCACACCATCGACCATAGCCACTATCTCATCGGCCTTGCGTATGGTCGCAAGTCGGTGGGCGACAGCGATAGTGATTCTATTCGAATCTCCGTTCGAGCCATCGAAGAGTGACATCTGTATGCGCTTCTCAGTCTCGGCGTCTAGAGCCGCTGAGGCCTCATCGAGGATAAGTAAGTCTGGGCTCTTGAGCAAGGCTCGGGCTAGGGCGATACGGGCCCTCTGCCCTCCGGATAGCATAACACCGCGGTCACCGACCAACGTGTCGACACCGTCGGAGAGTCGGGAGACGAAATCCCATGCACCTGCGGTCTCGAGTGCCTTCCTTATCTCCTCATCCGAGGCCTCGCGAGCATAGGAGACGTTGGATTTCACATCACCAAAGAACATGAAAGGGTCTTGGGATACGAAGCCGATCCTATCTCGAACTGACTCAATGGCGTAGTCGTTGATGTCTATGCCGTTAATCTTCACCGTGCCATGCTGGGGTTCGTAGAATCTTTCAACTAACTTTAGAATTGTACTTTTTCCAGCACCGGTGTGCCCCATCACTCCAAGGAACTCTCCCGATGATGCGGAGAACGAGATGCCATTGAGCACGTTGGCCTCCGATGTAGGGTAGGCGAAGGTGACGTCGTCGAACGAAATCGAACGAATCGGGCTGTCGAGAGGAATAGCGTCTGGCCTATCGAATATCGAGGGCTCGAGATCTATCAACGCGAACACCCGCTTGGAGGCTGCCTCTCCTCTCTGGAGTTGGTTCAGAAGCATCCCCAAAATGAACATGGGCATCGTCATACGTGTGCTGATGAGAAGGAAGGTCACAAACTGGCCAACCGAAATCTCTCCGGACTCCATGAGCCACCCTCCTGCGGAGACCAGTAGGCCGAACGACAAGCCTGCAACAACGTAGATTCCCGGGATGAATCGATTGCGTAGGTTGGCGGCGTGGATGGCCTGGTCGCGGTAGTCAGCACTCTCTCCCTCAACGCGGGAACGCTCGAAATCGCCTGCGTTGTAGGCCTGCACGGTGACGATACCTGCCAGCACGTTTTCGAGGATTGCGACTATTCCTCCTGTGCTCTCGCGCTGTTTCCGATAGCGTCGTTGCACGCGGGTACTGAACCAAATTACCATAGGAATCACCAAGACCAGTGGGATGAAGAGAATGAGCGCTAAAGTAGGGGACATCCAGTACATAATAGCGAAAGCCGTAGTGAAAGTAATTAAAATTCGAATTATCGAGGTCGATGAGTCGGATACTATGTCCTCTAACTGAGCCACGTCTGCAGAGAGAACAGCCATCAGATTCCCTGTCTGCCTAGTCTCAAAGTAGGATGCTTCCATTGCCATGAGACTGGTCGTCGCCTCCATCCGGATATCGTGCTGGACCTTGTAAGCAGTAGATTGCCAGAGGTACTCGCTGATTCCCTGAAAAACAGCAAGGAATGCGAATGACATTAGGATTAGCAGACCGAAGCCAAGCTCTATGGATCCAATAGGACCTAACGAAGGTAGGTGCTCTGAATTTACTAGGGACTTGAGAGTGGAATTTGTGAACGTCTCACTCTGGTACCAATCCGCTGCTGCCCCAATCATTACGAATGGAATCAAATCGAATGCTCGCGCCGCTGCGTTAGCAACAAAACCCCCGGTGGCACGCCTCCAATAGCGCTTGATATAGGGCACTATTCGCCATATCTTGCGGCCGACGACCTGTTTCTCGTCGAGGAGGTCGGATTCGTCCTTGCTGATTGCTATGCCTGGAGTGATGGTATCTTCGTCCTGTGACACGTCCCTCCGGTAGGAGGGACGCGTTTGAATGCTTCACTTAGGTAATTTCTCCACCGAATCGATTTAGTGGAAGTCTTGGCTCGGCAGGTCGACGCGCTCTTGATCTAGTCTGGTTATGATTACGGGTTTCCAACCCGTCCACGGGGATTCGAATTCCCCAGAGCGCACCATCAAATCCTCCTACGCTCAGTTCATCAACCGGACCTCTGTCGAACGTTCGTGCAGATGCGACAGAAGCTCGGAATCGTGCTGATGCTCCTTTTCATGCCAATCAATGGGCCCTTGTGGAGAATGGGACTTTCGGGACTTGGATACGAGCTTCCGTTGGGTGAATTCCAAGGTTTCGTGCTGACTCTCCTGCTGTTCGTGATAGGGGCGGCAATGGTGATTTCCCCTAGGCTTCAGTTGCCTACTGAGTAAAGTTGTGATGGCCAGTCATTGTGGATATTGTTCATCAGCTCGCTCACCTCGTCATCGTCCCAGCCGGCTGTCTGTAGAGCAGTACACAGTTGCTGCGTGCGCTTGGGTACGGTCTTGGGGCCGAGGACCGCGCCCGGTCTACGAGGGTCGTCGAGGAAGTCGGTCTCCATACCCCAAGGGGCACTGGCGCTGGTAGCGGTAGCAGTGATAGTCTCCACACTCTCTCTGCCAACGTTCACAGTGGCGGCGAGGTCGTGTGTGAAGTTAGCACTGACGTCAGCGGGAGCGTAGTGTCGAATCGCCCTGTTGCGAGCAAGTCCCGCTTCGTCACACAGAGTTGCGAGTTCTCGGCAGGTAGTCTCGCCGTTGTCCTCGACATGCAATTGTATCGAAGTTCCAACTCCGGCGGCCATGGCCATGATCTCTCTGAGCATCTCATTGGCAGCGCTCCAAATCTCATCCGAGACCTGGTAGTGTGGCCTCCCTACTTCTCCGAGGCAAACAGCGTCTCCTGCTTCTATGAGGTCGAGCGCGAGGCTTACTGCTTCGAGGTGAAGTTCTGTCGCCCTCTTGAGGCCAAGAGGTTCGATCTGGTGCTCCCAGACGACAGGGTGTGGGCCGAGTACGACTCCCACTTCGATCCCATATGCAGCCCTTACTTCCTCAGCCATCCTAAGGGTGCCCGAGTAGGCTGCCCGGTAGCCGTCTAAATCTGTAGGCAAGTCCGAAGAGAAACTGGGCTTGTGGACTAGCATAATCCCGGTACCACCGGCGAGGGTGAATTCCAAGACTGCGTCGAGGAACCTATTGGAGCGATCTAAGTGCATGTGCTGGTCGAGAATGGGGCCTGTCCAGCGCCCGTCCAGTAACATACTCTCACGCTAGGGCTCCCTCTTCATCGAGAAGGCCAGCCCAATGGCGCACGGCCATCTCGGCTATCTTCTTCGAGGACTGACCCAGTACGACGCCGTGGCCGTTGTTGAACATCAGGATCTGTGCGTTGTGTAGAGCGGCGTTGATTCTCAGGGCGCCTAGTCTGTCGTCGAACTCAATATCAGCGAATCTATCTACGGCGAGATCCAACATCACCGCCCTGCCAATTGAGAATCTGATTAGCATCCCTCCCAGCTCCATTGTCAGGTTCTCCTCCGACATTCCAAGAGTCAGCAATAGCTCCTGCATTGCGATCCTTGCGACTTCGGTCCTTGCGATGCCGTGCACAAGTACAGAGCCGTCAGGCTCGATGACGAAGGTGGCTCGGGGCTGCTCGTGACTGACCACGACATAGGGGCCGCTCACCGTCCCACCAGCTAGAGACACTGCATCTTGATGATTAATGGGCGAGGAAGGCGTGAACCTGAAGGTCTGGGTTTCGATTCCGACCACTATCCTCCCTTCCTCCATCATCGCTCCTCCTTGCTAACCGGTTCTGCATCCGGCCAAACTCTGACTGCTGCCTCCAAGGAGGGCAGCCAAGCTTGGTGGACCGGTACCAGTAGGGTGCAGTCAGATGCCTTTGCATCATCAACCCTGCTGTTCCTTAAATCTGCGAGGGCGCCACGCAAACGAGCCGCAAAGCGGCTATTACGCTCGGATATCAAACCGACAGTCAGTGCTCCCTGTTCTTCAATCCACCAAGTAGCACAAGATGCCGCTGCTGCACCCATGTCCGAGTTCGCACTCTTTGACATCTCGACCATTGTTACAGCCGCAGAACGAGTCTTGCGCCAACGTCGCGAGGTGGTCAGAGTTGAGAGAAGATTGGTCACACGCGACTGTTCGTCTGCACTCCTTTCGAACCAATTTACCCAATCGTCATCATCCAATTCCGGCTCGATTGCGTAGATCGGCATCCCGCCCCTCGCGTTGTCGGCGTGCAGCAGCAGTCGGACCTGCTCCGGATCGGGAATCTTCGGTCCATCGACCTCGTACTCTTGCAGGTCTTTCATCAACCGGCCGAGAACAGTGCCAGAGGCGATGGCCGCCTCGATGTGCACGCCCGGACTCTCTTTGTCCTGCTCCTCGTCCTGCCGCCATCCACTGAGATCACTCAGGCTGAACAGAAGCGCGAGCCCGTCCCACGTGCCCCTATACCTCAGTGAAGACGGCATGCGGACGCACGGCAGGTGCGGCCACAGCACTATGCGTCCGCCCTCCGGATCGTCTAGAACGGTTGAATTCCAACGTAGCTGAGGCACTTCCACGGCTCTGCGAGCGGCCTCCCTCGATTGAAGACAACGGTCGAAGAACCGATTCGGAGAAGATTGCTGAAATGTAGGATTGAAGGGGGGTGGGCTCTCGAGAGCGGATGAGAAAGATGTCTGAACCCCACTCCCTCGAGCCCGTCGTGCTTCTGAATGAGGTCTTTCCGGGGCATACCAACTCAATGGATACACTGTACGGAGGGCGTCTGATGTCAATCATGGACACCGCAGCTGGGATGGTCTCAAGCAAGTTCGCACACAGTGAGTTCGTAACCGTCTCCGTCGACTCCCTCAAGTTCCGCAGACCGGCTTACCAAGGGGATATCATCCGCACCACCTCCAGAGTGGTCTGGACCTCGCCCCACACTACTGGGGTTCACGTGGTGTCGTGCAGGCTGTCGCGCTCTGAGTGGGAGGGAGAGGAGATATGTTCGGGATTCTTCTTCATGGTGGCAGTCGACTCAGATATGCAGCCGACCGGAGTTCCTCAGTTCTCGCCTGTGACCGATGAGGAGAAAGAACTCTGGAACAGGGCTCAAGCCGCCCGCGACGCCATGGGATGATATTCGCAACCGTTCGGTTCAACAAGGTCAGTCCGTTCGCGGGCGCATGCCTGTCCTCAACGTTGGATACGTAGGTTCGGAGGAATTGGCTCGAAGCATCGCTAAGCTTGGAGACGTTCGCGATATCGAGTCGTACGTGTACAAGGAGATGATTGATGGTGAAACTCGCATCATCTCATTGCTCCGTCCCCTCAAGTTCCCCGATAGCATCCGCCCGCTGTTATCGGTGTTGAATGTCGCCAAGGCTGGATTAGTCGAGATTACTAAAGTGGATGCTGCTCTTGGGGAGGTTTTGGTATCCTTTGGATGCGCTGGCATCACAGATGGGATAGTAGTCATCAATCCAGAAGACGGTGGTTGGGTGGATCCAGATCAGGTCAGGATGATATTATCCCAAGCAGGTTTGCCCTGGGCTGTCTTAGAAGGGACTCCCGATTCTCACGATCTCAGAGAGACTCTACTCAAATTCTTGAGCGTTGAGAGAGACTCAGTTTCAGAGGCACTGGTGATTCCTATCGATCAGCACTTTGTCGTTCAAGGAATAGGCCTGGTGGGCATTGGATACGTACAGTCCGGTTCAGTCAACAAGCACGATGCTATCGAATCTCATCCCGCAGGAGATTTCGGTATAGTCAGAAGTCTACAAGTGATGGACGATGATGTAGACACTGCGGTTACCGGCGATAGGGTCGGCCTAGCATTACGGAACCTCAAAGAAGAGTCGCTACACAAGGGCTGCATGATAGTGCACCAAGATTCGGAGACCATCGAAAGTCATGAATCGTCCCGTTTCAGATTAGTCAAGGCCCCGTTTCAGAAGCGTGGATTATCACTGGACGATGTAGTCCACGCAGCCGTCAACCTACAGTTCAATGTCGGAAGAGTTAGAGAGATTGAGGAAGACTCTGTATTGATTGACTGGGAGACTCCTCTTTTACTAAGAAAACGAGGCACTGAGCCAATTTTGATAGTTCATCTCGATGCTTTGCCGATGCGTATCATGGGTATAGTCTCAGAAATGACTTCGGTATGAGTCTCTCGTGCGCGTAAGGGGCGCGCGCGAGCAGTCAGCACCCCGAGCAGTTATAGCCAATCGGAGTTGCTGACGCATTGGGATGTATTCAGTCGGGCTAACGCCCGACCGAGATGAGGAGAAGTCGGAACTGTTCGGCAATCTGAGTCTGGTCGGGTCTGGAGGTAGGTTCGTAGCGGTCCTCACCAAGCGTCAGCTGACGCTGGAGAGGTTTGACGGACATGGCATCCGACTATCTCTGGGTTCGATTTCAAGAATGAGACACATGAAGGTCCCAATGTTTCCCTCGGGCACCGTTCCCATTGGGCTATTGGCAATCTATCTCGGCATGAGTGTCCTGGTTAATCCCTATGCCCTGGTGACATTGGCAGGAGGATCTCTGACACTCCTAGGATATGTGCTATCTAGGACCTCGGTCCTTGCCATCGAGACAGAGGCAGGAGACCGACATATCGTATCTGGTAGCGAAGGAATACTACTCAGGCTGTGTCTGATGGTCGATAGAGTCCGCCACGGCAGTTCGATAGATGAAGCCCGCAGAGGGCTTGAGCACATCGATGCGGAACTGTCGAACTACCCCGCTTTCAGAGACGCCGGAGGCGGGCTGCCAGAACCAAAGGGTCTGCTGGCCGCACCTGAGGAAGAGTTGCTGCTCGGTGCCGAGACAGAGGCGGTAGAAGAATCGTTGTTCGATGGCTTCGCTACCCCACTGTCACATACTCCTCCAGTACCTGCGATGGCTGAGGCTGAGTCGCTCTTCTCGCGGGAAGACAAGATTCCTACAGAATCGTTTCCAAGTTACGAGCCGCCCCCATCTCCTCAGGAGGATACTCGCTCGGCTTACGAGAGGGCATGGGGGAAGGATGAGGCTCCACCGTGGTACGAAGAAAAGCCGGCTGGCAGCAGGATAGACTCGGCGCTGGGAGAGGCTGCTGTCGGTATGGACATGTTCGGAGAGGGCGGCATGTTCGATGCTGAACCTGCGACCAGTTACTCGCCGCCCACAACCCCTCCTCCCTCGGGCTCCGTCACACCTACGACAAACTACGCTCCTTCTGAGACCTACATCAACGCTGCAGGTCCTCCTGCTTTCGAACGCGAGCCGACCAGTTCGCAGTTAATTAGACGGGCTCAAAATAGGTTCGGGACCTCAGGCCCCTATGCCGGACCCGGTCTGCCGGCCCCCACTGAGGCAGCGATACGGGAGGAATGCCGGCCCGGCGTCGTCAAGCAGGCACGAGCCAAGCAGGCGTTGCTGACTAGCGGCGAGATGTCCCAGCCTGCACTCGATGCCTCGAATCTCGAGGAATTCCCGGGACTGTCCAGAATCGTCAGCTCGATGAATTCGGGGAGAGTCAAAACCAGTAGTAGAAAGGTACCCCGTAGAAAGGGCAGTTGGATTGGTGCTCTACTGGGTTCGACGGCTCGGGCGGCTGGCAGAACCACCGACTCTTACGCTTCTGAGTACGGAGACGGAGACGGAGGGGAAGTGCAGTCAGGAGCTAGGTTCCAGTCCTCACAGCACATCCGTCTTCGCAGTGATCAGGATCATCAAGCGGATGTGGCTGGCAGAGCGAGAGAGGTGCAAGCACCCCACCCTCATTCAGCACAGGACGCATTAGACCATCTCGTGAACAGGGTATCGAGCGGAGGAGAGAAGGGGCCCACTCAACTTCCTGATCAGGAAGGTGGACTCAGGTTCTCACAACTCAGGAGAACATCATCCAAGGGAGACCCGCATCCGCTTCCCGGAATCAAGCGGCTCGAGTGATTACAGGCCGACCATTCTCCGATACTTGTCCGCCCTCGCGTGGTACCTTCCTCTCTCGAGACCGTACAGAGCGGAAGCCCCGAGTCCCTCTATGGTGAAAGAAGCAGTCACTGTCGCGTGTACTAGCGCGTTACGCATGGTCTCTGTCTGGTTCAAGGCGCCCTTCCTGCCGACTATGTTGGCCAGCAAGGCCCCGGCAAACGAGTCGCCGGCACCAGTAGGGTCGACTAGGTCGTCAGTTGGAAAGGCGGGTAGGGTGATAGTGCCGCATGGTAGGTAGGCTACTGAGCCGCTGCCACCTCGCTTGATGACCATGCTCCGAGGCCCGGGGCCGGCTTCCTGTCCCCCATACAGCGCTGCGCCCGAACGAATTGCCTCGACTGCACGATGAAGCACCTCCTCACCGGCTAGAGAGCATACCTCCTCTTCGTTAAGAATGGCCATGTCCACCTTGCGCAGAGCTTCCGACAGCAACTCAAACTCTGTGTCTATCCAAAGCATGAACGTATCTAGGGCAGTTACCACCGCACCCGGGCACTGATCTAGTACCGAAACCTGAGTGCGCGGGTGCGTGTTGGCGCAGAGCAAGACTCCTGGAGTGCGCCACGACGGCGGAATCTCGGGCCTGAAATCCTCGAGCACGTTGACCTCTGTCGATATGGTCTGCACATCTTCCATAGAACCCTCGTAACGTCCTGCCCAACGGAACGTGCGTCCATCTCTTCGAACCACTCCTGCAAGGTTCAGTCCTGAGTCCTCGAGTATCTCTTGAGCTCCCTCTGGGAAGTCAGTGCCGACCGCGCTGACCAGTCCGATTCTCGGTGGCTTGCGTGGCGTAGGAGGTAGGTGGAATCCAGAAGCTATACCTGCATGTGTGGCGGCACCTCCTAGAAGATCAGAGCCACTCGCCTCGGGAGTGTCGATGTCATCGAAACCGATGCTTCCGACAATCACCATCTCCACGCAATCACGCTCCATCCAGTAGTCCCGGGTGCTCATCGAGGTAACTGATTGTGACTTCTCTATTTCGGAAGTCAGCATCACTGAGGATTGCGCGGTGAAGCGGTATCAGGGTATCAACTCCAATGATTAGTGTCTCTTTCAAGGCCGAATCCATCTTGGCTATGGCTTCGCTGCGGGTGGGCGCCCACACGATCACCTTGGCCAACAAGGAGTCGAAGGAGGGTGGCATGTCATACCCCGTGTGCGCGTGCGTATCTACGCGAACGCCCGGGCCGCCTGGCCAGTGGCACTCCCAAATGCGTCCGGGCGAAGGTTCGAGAGTGAACGGGTTCTCCGCGTTTATCCTAGTCTGGATGGCATGGCCTGAGATGTTGACCTCGGACTGTGTGAGAGGGAGTGCCTCTCCTGCTGCTACTCTGATGCCAAGAGAAACTAGGTCGACACCGGCGATCATCTCTGTGACCGTGTGCTCGACCTGCACCCTCGGATTCACCTCGAGGAAGTAGAACTCACCGTCGGCATCTCGCAGGAACTCGAAGGTGGCTAACCCCTTGTAGCCCACCGCTTCGGCACCAGCTACCACCTTGGCACCAAGTTCCTCACGTACTTCTTCAGATAGCCATGGACCTTCCTCGATGATTTTCTGATGCCTCCGCTGGATGGAGCAGAACCTCTCACCGAAGTGAATAGCCTTGGAACCGTCGCCGAGCACTTGGAATTCGATGTGCTGGGCCCCTTCGATGTATTTCTCCACGAACACCCTATCGTCCCCGAAAGCCGACAGTGCGCGACCTTGGCACAACCTCAGTGCAGTTTCGAAGTCGTCGGCAGACTCTACAATCTGCATGCCTATTCCTCCGCCGCCAGCTGCCGCCTTGATCATCACTGGATAGCCGATGCCCTCAGCCATGACCCGAGCTTCCTCCTCGTTCGATATCGGCTTGCCAGAACCTTGAGCAACGGGCAGGCCTGCCCTCACCATCGCATCTCTGGCAGATAGCTTGTCTCCAAGCAGCCTGAGGACCTCGGGGCTTGGTCCGATGAAGGCTATATCTTCCTCAGCCAACCTCTCGGCTAGAGTCGGATTCTCGGCTAGGAACCCGTATCCAGGATGTACTGCATCTGCACCGACCTCCTTGGCAGCGGATACGACGGCTTCGATGTCTAAGTAGGAGGCCAAGGGATCATCGCGCGCGATAAACACGCCCTCATCGGCCAGTCGGACCGGGAGTGTCAGTCTGTCGTCGCGCCCATGAGTGACTACAGCTTCGATGCCCAGTGAACGTAGAGAGCGGAGTATACGAAGTGCAATTTCGCCGCGATTGGCGATGAGCACTCGGCGGAACATGGTGAACCGCTCCTAGCGCGCGCCGTATGAGCAATGCGGAGCAGTAAAGGTCAGTAGACATCTCTGAGATACCGCTTCTCGGTCTTCATCAAGCCGGTCTCGACGTACTCCTTGGCCTGATCTTCTGACATACCACCGAACTCTGAGCAGATCTCGATGAGAGTAGTGTGGACATCTTTGGCCATGTAGTTCTTGTCACCGCAGACGTAGAAATATCCGCCGCCGTCAATCCAATTCCAAATCTGCTCACCGTTCTGCTTCATTAGGTGCTGGACGTAGACCTTCTCTGAGCCTGCGCGGGACCATGCTAAGTCGTGGCGATCGATGAGTCCGCTATCCTTCCATGCCTCCATCTCCTCACGATACAGGTACTCTCCCTCTTCGGTCCAGTCGCCGAAGAACAGCCAGTTGCGCCCGCTTGCGCCGTCGATCTCACGCTGCTGCAGGAAGGCCCTGAATGGAGCGATTCCCGTTCCCGGACCTACCATTATGACGTCTGTCGTGCCGTCCTCGGGCAGGACGAATGACCGAGTCGGAGACATGAATACACCAATCTCGGTTTCGTCGATCTCGCAGTGGTCCGCCATGAATCCGGTGCAAAGCCCAGCCCGATCGCGCTCGTGGTGATTATAACGGACGATTGCGACTGTGAGGTGAACTGTGCCCGGCTCAAAGTCGGGGCTGCTAGCAATAGAGTAGAGTCTTGGCTTGAGCCTGTCCATGCCCTCGACGAGCTGCTGAGGAGTGAAGCCGATGTGACCGAAGTCTGTGAGGCCGTCGATGTAGTCACGCGACCAGATGTAGTCCTCCATTGCCTTGGGATCCTCTGTCAATTCAGCCCAGAGTGCCTCGGCTGGATCGCTGGCTGAGCCGATTTCGACATAGCCATCTGGAAGGTCATCCTCGACACCGCTCCCTCTCCAGTCCATCACTACTGAGCCATCTTGTGATGAGGTTCGCTGCCGATGAACGATTCGGATCTCGATGCTGCCCGATCCGGACGACAGTCTCGATCCGAGTCCCTCAATCCACTTCTTCGAAATCCTGTGAATCTCGTATCGGTTAGTGAGCGCCTCACGCAAACTGCAAGCCCCTAGATGAGTCTCGACCTCTTCCTCACCTGAGAAGCCACAGGCGATCAGAATCTTCCCTACTAGTTCAGGCGGACAGCGTGGAATCACCCCAAGTGCATCGCCGGCCTTGTACTGCAGACCGGAGTCGCCAAGATCGAAGACAATATGCCGGGTCTCCTTGCGCGATCCCTCGCCATTGAGAATGAAGTTCTCATTCAGATTAGAGGAGTATGGATTCTTTGCGCTCCAATCCGACATGTCAAGCCTCCTGAATGCTCGCTCCCCGCGAGACACGGCCTGTTTATGAAGAAATGCTGGACGGGTACTGCGAGCGCTGAGAGAGGTGGGGCGATGAGGTCAAGTCATGATGCCCTCATCGCAGGTCGTGGCGCGCATCGACTTCCTCGGCACAGGGAATGCCTTCTCTCCCCCGGGGAGGATGCATGCGCTAGCACTGCTGGACGGCAGTGTGCTAGTAGACGCGCCACCGACTGCTCTGGTCCAGCTGCGGAGAGTCGATATCTCGCCCGCTAATCTCAAGCACCTCATGATTACTCACTGGCACGCCGATCACATCTTCGGCTTCCCCTTCATACTGCTCGAGAGGAAGTACATCTCAGACCCTGGATCTGAGAACGCATTGGGAGTCCACCTCAGACCAGGTGGCAGGGAACTACTCAGCGACTTGTGCAGAACGGGATTCCCAGGGAGTCTAGATGACGCTCTAGGGAGTGGGGTCGAGTGGTCAGAGTCGGAGTCAGGTGAACTGACAGGAACGGACTGGAGTTTCGAGAGGTTTCCGGTGAGTCACACTCCGGAGACCGACCCGCATGGCTACGAGTTCGTTCACTCGAGTGGATTCAGACTTCTCCACTGCGGAGACTCGGGTCCTTGCGAAGGCATCGAGCAGCGAGCCCCGAATGCCGATGTCGTGCTGCTTGAAATGGGGATACCAGACTTCGTGGACAGCCCCAACCACCACACTCCATCGGATGCAATTACATTCGCTCAGAGGCATCCTCACGCGCTAGTCTTGGTAACTCATAACTTCGCAAGTGCCACTGGAGTGGAGGCGGGTTTTAGGATGCCTGATCTGCCCGATTCGATCATCCAACTCGAGGATGGCGACTACCTGGATATAGGCAATGATGGTCAACTATCTCTGCAAAGAAAGTAGTGAATAATTTATCTTGTTTTATATTAGCTTTCATCGGGGCCCTGAGTAGTTCCCATGGATAGTGCCGAATGTCGCTGTCGGGAAGGCCTCGGCAGGCTCGATCGCCTGCCATAGGTGCAGGAGGGGATGAAATACCTGAATGAAAGAATTAGATGCAATAAATACACTGAAACTATATTGATAAAAAAGCCTGACTGAGTACAACTAAGCGAGTTCTTAGACGGATGCTTGGAGGACATGGCACTGAGGCATTAGAGGGCATGATAATCACGCAAAATTTCGTTCTTCTCGGACAGTCTTATTACCTCCTGCACCCTCGCTGAGAATCCGCGTTCGCCGACACCTACTCAACCAGAGTAAGAGGGGGCTGGATACGTGACTGGACCCCGGGTGAAAGAAAATGGAAGGAAACATTTTCGAAAAGATTCTCGGCCAAGACAGTCTCTTCGTCGACAGGCGAGCATTCGATCACGCCTTCGAGCCATCTACCCTACCTCACAGAGACCACGAAGTGGATGCTCTGGTACGCAATATGGTTGATGCCCTGAATGGCCACATCCCTTCGAATATGCTGCTCTATGGAGTACCCGGGTCAGGCAAAACTGTGGTCACGAGATTCGTCTTAGGGCAGCTTCTCGACAAGGGCAAGGAGATGGGGCAGAGCGTTGAGACCTACGAGATTAACTGCCGTGTCGTGGACACCAAGTACCGCGTCGTTCAGAGCATCGCCTCCCAACTCGCTCGACGAGGGGACACTCCAATCCCATTCACCGGTTGGCCCACCGACAGGGTCCTCGATGTCCTGATTGAGAGGATGGATCGAGCAGGGGGGGTGCACATTCTAGTGCTGGACGAGATAGACAATCTCGTGGCCAGAGCTGGAGATGGTTTACTGTACAACCTAACTAGCTTGAACACCTCTCTGAAAAACGCCCGTTGCTGCCTCATTGGAATCAGCAACGATTTGCACTTCACTCAGCAACTCGGTCCTCGGGTCAGTTCAAGGCTCAGTCAGGAGGACGTAGTCTTCCACCCTTATGGGGCTCCGGAGATTCAGGACATCCTAGCCGAGCGTGTTAGCACCGGTCTTCGCGAAGGAGTCCTCGATTCTGGCGTGCTCGAACTCTGTTCGGCACTGGCCGCACAGGAGCACGGGGACGCGCGCAGGGCGCTCGACCTGTTACGCATCTCAGTGCAGAAGGCGGAGCAACGGGCTCAGAAGGTTGTAGACCCAAGACATGTCAGACTGGCGCAGAGTCAATTAGAGTACGACCAAGTGACTCCTGTACTGAAGACTCTGCCACTGCACCAGAAGTTGTTGCTATTCTCAATCAGGCTGAACGAAGATAATGGCCTGAGGAACATCTCCACTGGGGAGACTTACCGGACCTATACCGAAGCATGTATGAAGATCAGTATCGAGCCGCTCACCCCTAGAAGGATATCTTCACTACTCAACGAACTCGATACGCTCGGGCTGATTATGGCTAGGAACGTCAGCAAGGGCCGCGGAGGTAGGAGCAAACAAGTCAACTCGGCCATACCCAAGGCGGTGGACGCCATTACCACAATGAGTGAGAGTGAGCCTATGATTGCTGAGGCCGCTCTCGGCAGATACAACCTACAGGGTCAACTCTGAGAGGCTGTTCTTCCCTCAGACAATCGTTAAACCGAAGGGCAAGGTCGCCGGCTCGATGTCACTGCAGGAATCCGAGTGGGGCAGTGCCCTGACCAGACCCAGTAGCACTGCGTCCAGCGCCGCCGTCTTGCTCGGTGCTTGGGTGCTATTGCTGACCACAGTGAACCTCTTCTCAGGAGCCTACTCCTCAGGATTGAAGGTTCTGTGGATTGGATTCATCACTGGTGACAGCGCTGCTTCGAACATTGCCCATGACGGGTTTGAAGTGGTCGCAGATGACATCGTCTTCGGAATGATAGGCGTAGCCCTACTAGGTCTAGGTGCCATGGGAATGGGCAAGGCTGTTGAAGGTGGATTCTCGGCTTGGGTCAGTGGCATCCCCCAAGGGGCAATTGTATCTAGTCTGTTCTCCCCTGACGGAGGCTTCAACCGCACCATCGCAAGTTGGCTCATCGCCCTCGGTGTTGGATTCTACCTCTATTGGAGTTTGATGAACACGACCTGGGTCGATCCCGGAGTTTACGCTGTAATGATCGTGATGGTGAGCTTCGGCTTCGCTATCCACACGATGGCTGATTCCGAGTCCTAATCATTCGGCAGTAACGAATTCACTAAGCAATCTACGACAACGCTGTTTGGCATCCTCTCCACTCCATCTGACTACGACTCCTTTCCCTGGTTGGCCATATAGCACAACAGCACCCAATGGAGCCAGTGGGTGCAAGATAAGTGGGGCTAGATCTTCCTCGCCTTCGACCTGAATTAGGTGGGTTAACCGCCCTTCCTTCCAGGATTTCATTGCCCGCTCACAGGCCTCCAACAGCGAAGGCGTTAGGGAACCAGCAGGGCTGGAACACTGTAGGATCCTGTCATACAGCGACGAATCGATTCCATCTGCGCCCTCCCAAGGTTCCCTCCTAGTGAGTCCATCGATGAGGGCGATGTCGGCTGGCCGATCGAGGTCCTGCAGAGTGCGGACTGTCACATCGCCGACAGCGATGACCGGCCCCGGCCCCCCTTCGATATGGGTGAGGACTTCTGTCATCGCAACAGAGGGATTGTCCTCCGGGCCAGTAACTAACTGACCGAAGGGTTCCTTGAGTTCTGCTTCGATTTGGGATGTCAGGACTGCCCTGCCCGCCCTAATTGAATTTGGAATCCATGGTTTTCCGTTACGGTCGATCTCCCCTGCTCTGATCCTAGAGCTAGATATCGGCTCGCCGTCCCATGCGAGTACGTGTCCTACGCTGATGATGTGTAGCGGCGACAGGTCGCTTCCTTCCCTCAGTCGGTTAATCTCCTCGCACTCGGCGTGAGTCTCTTCGGTGCAGATAATCGCTGTGGCATCAGCATGCGCCGGTGCGGGTCCGTGGTGATCCTCGAGGGTATGGAATCTAACTCTGCCAGCATCGTCCCCCAACGCCTCCTTCATCTCCAGAGCCCTTGTATCCCATGGATTCACCCGCGAGTCTTTTGAGTGGGCAAGGCGATCTGCGGTGAGCCATGCCTCGATGGAGGAGCACTTGGACAGGCCAGCTTTCATCAGCGATAGATGCCCGGCATGGAAGCGGTCGAAGGTGCCGCCGATTAGGCCGACGTTGTGCATCAAATTCCCGCCTTTTTTAGACAAATAGAGTGTGTGCCCCGGGGCGTAACGGCGGCCTTCACAGCAAGGCTCAGGCGCCTGACCCACCCCGGGACGTCTGTCGAACTGTGGGGTAGTCCCTTGAGTCATTCCTTTCGGTCATCGGGGGACCTAACACAATCCGGCCACTTGATTTGCTCCAGTGATCATTCCGTTGCAGCTGGTCACACTGGTCTTCGGCAAGTGGTGACCCGAACTTGGTACCGTGATTCATCCTATTCCTCCAGCGGGGGGCTTCGTCGCCACGGTGTTGCAGCTCGGGCAAACATCGGCCATAGAGGGTGGTCAAGAACCCCTCGGTCAGAAATTAACTGGCTTTCAGTCCGAAATAGAGGTCGAAGGGATGATTTTTGGATGATACCCTGAACTCTTCAAGAGTAGTCTCTCAGCGATGTGCGAATCGCCGTCCATGATCTCGGCCGAGGAGAACTCCGGCCATTTCTCCAGCGGCTGGGCGAGCCACCCCGATAAGGGATGGGTCCTTCCCGGCGAAGGGGATTTGTTATCATTCACCGCGTCTAGGGCGTCGAGTAAATCGAGCAGTGGTTCAGCGGTATCGGGCATGCCCTGACGCTCACGCCTGCCCCTCAACCTCCGAGAGAGGCGAGAGTATAATTCTGAGTCACATCCGGGATGCTCGTAGGAACGGAGTCCGGGTGCTTGACAGCGATCGCCCATTGGGCGCAGCACTGCCGCGCACCATGGGACGGTTTTGGCGATGACCCAATCTGTAGAATCCTCCTTATCCAATAACCCAGAGAGTATCTTGACGGAAACCGGTGCCCACCAGCCGGGAGGTAGTTCCAGTATCCTCTCTAATTCATCGAGATTCGTCTTTGAGTCGTCCAACATCATGTCTGCTAGGCTGGCCCAAGTGTGCAGGTCATGGCCAGAGGGAGATTCTCTTCCCTTGGTCCTAATCCCCTCGAGTATTGGTCTGAAACTGGATTCATCGCTGCGGCCCTGAGAATAAAGCCACGCGACTCCTTGTAGTGCAGGCATCGAATCGCTTGGGGGTTTGGAGAGCCAAGCCTCCAGTGCCCAATGGAGCAAGTCCGAGTGCATGTGCTCCGGTAGCCAGGGGGCGTTTGACAGCAGTTGGGCTGCTACCCAAGCAGCTCCACGGGTTGCTTGCTTCGGATCCGTCGCTGGCCTCGTTCTGAGTGCTGCGTCGGAATCCTGTCTGAGTCTGTTGGTAATCTTCTTGGAGAATTCTTCCAAGACCGAATCGGGTGCCTCGTCGGCGACCTCTGACAGCCTCTCCAGCGGGAGATCGTCCAGATTCATGAGTGCTAGCCACTCCGGATTGAGTCGTTTCCTGAGTCTCTGCCAGCGTGGCCATCTAGTCCTAGCGGGAGATGCTATCCAAGCTGCAATTGGGTATCTGGCTTCCATTTGGTTGGCCCACTCCTCATTACCTGTGGGATGTTGAACTACAGCCGAATTGATGACTGAGAGGTGGCCCTCTTCGATATCTCCTGCTAACTCGATGTCGATGCCTAGAGATCCCCACTCTATTACGGCCGGTTCATCGGAGTCTGAAAACTCAGGGACCTGAGCTGGATCGGTCAGTCGCATTGGCAATATCATCCCCCCTCTAGTTGTCAGGCGCAACCAAGGCAGCGGTCTCAGAGGGTCGGCATCCAGTATGTCGAAGCTGGAGAATGCGGCTGCTTCACCCTCGAGGAGAGCCATTCGGAGATTGGAGTGAGAAGCAATCGAAGAGACAAGTTCCTTGGGCATATCAGCCCCGACTTCAACAGTTAGCGGGCGTTTGCCGTCGTCATTGACTGCCCATCTCACTAATGCCTCGGCCGCCGTGTTACCCAGTCCCCTTAGGTCAAGAATCCTGATTGAATCGCCTTCCTCGGTGAATACCGACTCACCCCAATCCTGTCTGAATCGTCGCCATGTGGAATCCTCGGTCCTAACTTTTCTTTCCTTGCTGACCCTGTCCTTCAGGGCACCTAGTCTCCGTCTCCTCTCAGCATCACTCAGACGCGGGTGAGCCCTTTCGATCCATGGATCAAGGGCTGCCAAGGGATACGGGTCACCCTCGGTATCCAGTCCTCCAAGATCCGCGATGACTAGGGAGTTATTCCTCGCTGTCCTGAGCAGCATGGAGCGGGGGAGTCTGTCTTCCATCACAGCGACCACTGGCTCCTTCGGCCTGATCTCTGGTGACATCTCGTGGCACTCACCAAGTACCCACGGCCCCCGATGATAGCCCCTCTCAGGCAACGGGGGCGCGGGCCGGAAGTCCGGAGCCCCGAACCACTGGCCCGGCGCTATGGCAATCGGTCGCCCGGCGTCGAGTAGCCTAGCGCGGATTATCCCGACTACAGTGCGCTGTCCTGAGTAAGCCGCTATGTTCTCTGGATCAGAGGGAGGTGGTGGGCTTGACTTGGGCTCCATTGACGAGAGGTCAAACCACCGAGGATCTCTCTCCCTGAGTACCGCCCAACTCCAAGGAACCCCCTCGCTTCCAGTGGAACCATGATTGCCCGGAATCGCGACGGGGGGGCGATCCGGAATCAGCAGCAATGGGGAGTCGCGAGGCTCCATAACTCCAAGCAAGAGGTTTGGACCATCGCGGGACAGCAGGCAGCACATGCTGGAGTCTCCGGGCAGGGGAGAGGCCTCGGATGCCCTGGCCCACTCATCAGCACTCACTGACTCCCAGCCCAATTCGGTCAGATGGATCCTAGCTCCACGGCTCCCAGCAGATAGGTCACTGGAGACCAGTCCATCGTTTCTCAATCGTTTTATCTCTGCTGAGGCATGCGGAACCCTGAGTTCAACATCCCTAGCCAGCACACTGACGGTGGCACCACCCTCAGTTAACCGATCAAGGAGCCTTCTGCGATGCTTGCTCCTGATTTTCCAAGCACTGTCTGAATAATCGGGTTTCAGTGGCTCAGGGGATTCATTTGACACCACTCGCCACCTCTCAATACATCTTACTAAAGTTGATGTATTAAATTATATTGTTTAGTTACAGTTGATTACATATTTCCTATGGAGAATATATCAGTTTCATTTCCACACTTGGTTCAAACCTGAAAACACCCCTGTTTCTAGCAACTATCTGTAACGAAAAAGTATGATTTCGTGCAGAACGGTTATATCAGCGCCCGCTATCCTATGCGCATCGGGCCGACTGCCGGGTCCGAGAGTATGCTTGAGGGAGACAGATGGAAGCGGAAAAAATCCGACTTATCATTCGCAAATACCTCTCTGAGCATCCTAGGAACAGTGCTGAGATCGCAACCTGGCTGAGTAGTCAGGAGGGCTACTCTGGAAGCTCTGATCTAGCATTACTGATGGAGACCGACACGAGTATCGTCCGCATTGGAACGGTTCGCAAGAGCGGAATGGCCGGCAGTACCCCCCCACTCTCGGAATGGGCGACCAAGGAGTGGGTGCAGCACCATGAGCGTGCTAAGCCCGAAAACAAATAGGAGGATTTAGATGAGAACAACAAGACTACGACAGAAGATAAAAAAATTCTTGGATGACAGAGGAGAAGCCAACACGACAGAGATTCTTGAGCACGTGAACTCCACTATGCGCCATGGGACTACTCCTCAGCAACTGGGGAATGTCCTGTCCAAAGACAAGGATATCATGAAGGTCGCAACGACAAAGCGTGGCGGTGCCCTCTCCGGTCGCTACGAAATCTGCGTCTGGCAACTGAGGCCTGGGGCCTTGGACGAAATCTGATCAGACCTCTAGGTCGGGATCCCAGTCGCCACTTCGAGCTAGGCTGTTCATGCTAGCGCGATGAGCGAACATCCGCTGACTGGCGGCTGCAGACTCGGGACCCCCTTTGGCCCAAGTCGTGAGAGCGTGTGCCTGCAGTGCCCGGCCGTAGGAGTAGGAAAGTTGCCAAGGGTGCTTGACATCCATCTGGTTCATCAGATTGAGGTGGGCTGTCGCATCCTCGTCAGACTGGCCTCCTGACAGGAAAACTATGCCCGGCAGGTCTTTTGGGACGTGATTACTCAGGCAGTCGATCGTCATCCTAGCCACTTCTTCCCTCGATATCTGGTTGGGGCAGTCGTTGCCAGCGATGATCATGTTGGGTTTGAGTAGTGCTCCCGGGATGTGGATGCCCTGCTCAGCGCAGGCGGCGAAGGTCGCATCGAGAATCTTGGCTGTGACGTCATAGCAGCACTGCGCGTCATGGGAGCCATCCATCAGTACCTCTGGCTCGATGATGGGGACCAATCCCTGCTCCTGGCAAATTGCAGCGTATCGAGCTAGTGCGTGCGCGTTGGTCGATATACAGGCAGGACTGGGTATCCCTTCAGAGATACGGATGACAGCTCGCCACTTGGCGAAACGCGCGCCCATCTCGAAATACTCGACGCAGCGCTCCCTGAGTCCATCGAGACCCTCTGTAATCTTCTCACCGGGGTGATTGGCGAGATCCTTTGCCCCTGTGTCGACCTTGATTCCAGGGTGGATTCCTCTGGAACTAAGTGCCTCAGCTATGAGAGAGCCGTCGTCCATGTTTTGTCTGATTGTCTCATCGAACAATATGACGCCTCCGACAGCGGATTCGTATCCTGCTGTATCAAGCAGGTTTGCTCGATACGAGCGTCGAGACTCAGACGAGGGTTCGACTCCAGCAGCAGCCAAGCGCTTCGACATTGTCCCGTTGCTCTCATCAGCAGCGAGTATTCCCTTGCCTGGAGCCACTAGTTCGCTTGCGGTCTTCTCAAGGAGTTCGGTGTCCATCCAATGACCTCGTGAGCACGTGCGGGCAGTAGGAGAAGAACTCATCGCACTGAGGACACGAAGTAATGCTCGCCGGATTTAACGTCAATCACTTCTGAGTGAATTGAGTGCTTTCCGTCATCGGTTTCCTCGACGCCGCGGGTCCGTCCTGGGCAGACCCCAGAGCCAATGAATACTGAATCGTCCGACGAGCATAACTCGTCGCGACTCCAGATCCTGTCTACATCGCCCTCGATCATACTCTCAGCGCGCTCGCGATGACCCTCGTTCTTGAACACGAGTCGCCCCTCAAAGGGAGCCTTCAGTCCCCTGAGAGCTGTCGCCGTGATTACTCCCTCGGGTGCTGCCCCTATCCCCATCAGCATGTCAATGTCCGAATCAGGGTCAGCAGCGTTCAGAGCCGCGGCAATGTCGCCGTCGCCAATGAGAATGGGGTTGACATCGTGCTGCTTCAGCTCGCGTATCAGCTGTTCGTGTCTCGGCCTGTCCATCACCACCACACGGAGTTGTGAAGTGGTTTTTTCGAGAGCGGCGCATGCGGCCTCGACGTTGTAAGAAGTGTCAGCCTCGAGGCTGACCTCTCCTGCGAGGGCGGCCGGACCGGCTATTTTGTCCATGTAGCAGTCAGGGGCGTGCAGCAAATTACCGCGAGGAGCTGCGGCGAGAACGGCCATCGCATTGGGCAGGTCGAGGGCGACGTGGTTAGTACACTCCAGAGGATCGACGGCTATGTCAATTGCAGGTGCCCCGATGATACCTTGCATCGAACCTAGGGGTTCGCCAATCCAAAGCATTGGTGCGTCGTCGCGCTCGCCCTCACCTATCGCCACGCGTCCGTCAAAAGGTACGCTGTCGAAGATGGTGCGCATGGCTTCGACGGCTGCTCCGTCTGCGGCCTTACCGTCCTCCAGCCCCCTCCAAGCCGAAGCTGCTACCGCAGCGGCCTCAGTGGCTTGAAGAAAGTACTCAATGAGGTCAGTGGTCGCCATGCTTCTCCGAATGAGTCTTAGCATTCAATCATGCGGGTCGCCCTTACTTTTGCGCAGGACCCGTACTCCTTCTATCCTAGAAGTCGGATACTGGCCCCCGGAGTCCTTCTCAATCGACTTGAGCATGTCCCAAGCGCACAGCAACCCTGCGGTGACTCCACACAATGCCTCCATCTCCACGCCGGTGGTCCAATGGGTGCGCACGGAGACTGTACAGCGCAGACCGTTCTCCTCTACCCTCCAATCAACCGTGCAACCCTCGATGGGAATTGGATGGCAGTGAGGTAAGGTTCGGGGCGTCTCCTTTACCGCCTGGATAGCGGCTATCGTCGAGGCTTCTCTGACATCGCCCTTTGGGGAACGACCGTTTGCCACGACATCGATACCCCTCTCGGAGAGAACAAGCAGGCCGGTGGCTACCGCCTCGCGGGCGACAACGGGCTTAGATCCCACATCGATTATCCCAGTCCACGACTCCTCGTCCAATCGATCGCCTCTCTCGCCTGTGTGCTCGCGAGTTCATCATCACTATTCATCAAACCGGCTTATCGGCGGAGTCGTAGTTGTGGCGAGTTTGCGGATAACATCTGAAATAGTCGGCGGCAATGGGGTAGCGTGGCCGAGGCGTTTCGAAACAAGGCAACTCCGGGCGCTGTCCCCGAATTGGAATCGGGTATCGCCCATGACAGGCCCATCACTGACGGCCTGAAATTGCAGGTAATCGACGAACTCTGTGTCGGTTGCTCTTACTGTCTGATGACCTGTAAGGACGATGCACTAATCGTCGAGGGACTTTGCGAGGTCATCGAGGATAACTGCACTGACTGCCTGAGGTGCCTCCTTTGGTGTCCAACAGGAGCCCTAGTGTACTCCTGAGGTGGCAGGATGAGCGAGCGAGCAAAGGCAGTGGTCATCGGCGCCGGAGTAGGAGGGCTGGCATCAGCTGCAAGCCTCGCACAGACACAGAAGTATGATGTCACAGTCTACGAGAGGATGTCTTTCGCCGGGGGCAGGTTCACTCAGCACGACCACGACGGTTTTCAGATTCCAACCGGCGCGGTCCACATGATCCCGCATGGCAAGAAGGGGCCCTTCGCAAAACTGATGCTCGGCAAGCGGAGCAGCGGTGGTCTCGACCTTGGGCGCCATGGAGTCGACTTCCTGCCAACCACCAAGTTCGCCTGCCAAATCAAGGATGGTAAGCTTCAACGGGCCAACTCGGTCTACGGGGTCTTACCGTGGTTCTCGCTCAAGGACACGCTGAACCTGCCGCGGCTGCTGATGAAGTCCGCCAAACAGCCATGGGGCAATGAGACCGAAGATGGTAGGACTTGGATGTCGAGGTACTTCTCCAGTGATTTCATCGACTTTGTCGATGCTTTTGCCAATTTCGCCATCAGTCTGAGGTTTGAACAGATGCCTGCATCGACCGTCGTGAGGATGCTTCAGAATTCGTTCTGGAGCGACCGTCCCCACGTCCCCAAGGGCGGGTGCAAGGGAGTCATTGACGGATTACGAAGTGACTTACGAGAGAATGGGGCTCGTGTCAAACTATCTCACGAGGTCACTGAAATACTGCCCGGTGATGCAGAGGAATCGACCAAGGGCAACCGTTTCTGTATCGGTATCAGGCGGCGCGGTCGCGATGAGGGAGTGTGGGTAGGGGCCGATGCAATCATCCACAATGGCGGTCACCCAAACCTGCTCAAGGCGCTCTCGGACGACTTCGCGGTAACTACGGGAATCAGAGAGCAAGTCCGTGATACTCAAGCGGTTGGAGGCATAGGCTTCGTGTTCGCGCTAGATGACGATATTCCTCACCGTGGCAGTGGTGTAACGATGCTGCCAGGCTTGGAAAGAGTTGGTGGATATGTAATTCCGACCTTCTCCGATCCGAGCCTCGCACCTGAGGGCAAGCACATGATGATCACACACCAGTATGTGCCGGACCCGAGTGTGAAATCGGAGATAACGAAGGGACGTGAGGATCTCTACGAAGCCATCCCGTGGCTCTCTGATCATGGAGAGGAGTTGTGTGTCCACACCTACCACAGGAACTGGCCTTGCAATCGTGCCCCGCAGGGTGCCGAGTTGCCCTCGGATGTCGGCATAGAAGGAGTTCGCCTCGTTGGTGACGGGGTCAAGGGACACGGCTGGATGATGGTCGAAGGGATTGCATCGAACGTACCAGGGGCAGTAGCCAGCGTCAGTGGTGCTATGGACACGATGTAATCATCCAAGACCGGTCTTCCAGATTTCACCATCGGCCCGGATTTCCTTCTTCCACAACGGGGCCTGCCGCTTCAGTTCATCTATCAACCAACTACAGGCTTCGAAACCCTCAGCCCGATGGGCTGATCCGACATGGATGCACACGATGGGCTCACCCGCCCCGACCGAGCCAGTGCGGTGGGCCAGCACCACCGAGCTCACCCCAAACTGGCCCAGAGCCTGTTCGGCGAGCTCGTTCAGAACTCCGGGGAGTTCTCCCTCCCAAGCGTCGAACTCGAGTCGCTCGACAGTCACTCCTTCGTCCTCTCCACGCGTCAGTCCCACGAAGCTGACCACGCTGCCGCAACCATCCGAATCGAGCATCTCGCGCAGTCCCTCTGGGTCGAGTTGCTCGGGCTCGATGAGCACCCGTACCCGAGTCATGCAGTGCCATCCGGGTGCTGCGCTTGAACGCGACGGCCGGGGCCCAACCGTTCAAACGGTAGGCCTGAAGTCGCGGAGCCGTGAGCAGCGAGCCAGTACACATCCTCGGAGCAGGCCTCTCGGGTCTCGCCGCGGCCGCCTATCTGGCGAACGCGGGCCGGGAGGTTCATGTCCACGAAATCCGCTCAGATAGTGGGGCTCGCTTCGATGGTGACTTCCAAGGCATAGAGAACTGGACCAGTGGCTCTGACTTCTTCGATGAAATGCGAGAGTGGGGCTTAGACCCAGCTGAGTTCAAATCCGATGCTTTCGACGTAATCGACCTAGTCCATCCAGACGACGAGATAACCCAACCGCGAACCTCAGGAGTTGCTTTTCGAGTGGTAGAGCGTGGGACAGCCGAGCACTGCATCGACCAGGGCTTCAAGCAGATGGCGCTCAATGCGGGCGCAGAAATCCACTACGATACCCGCAGGGAACCCGGGGACTGCCAAATCGTCGCTGCCGGACCGAAGGAATCCAGCGCGGTGGCTTTCGGGGAGATATTTCACACCAGTCACCCCAATCATGTCACCTTCCAGCTGAATGACAAGTTGGCACCGGGGGCCTATTCCTACCTCATCATAATCGACGGCATAGGTCTGATCTGCACCTGTCTGTGGCGGCAGCAGAAGAAGACTTCGCGCTACCTCAACGAGACCATAGCATGGTACGAGCAACACTACGACCTAAATCGCAAACCTATCAAGAGAGTTGGTGGCAAAGGCGACTTCTCGTTGCCGGACAAATACGTCCACGAGGGACGCTACTATGTGGGCGAGGCGGGTGGTCTACAGGACTTCATGTGGGGCTTCGGCATGAGATACGCGGTCACCAGTGGTGTACTGGCAGCCAGAGCAGTTCT